>ERZ773224.4610-NODE-4610-length-10355-cov-22.203981_pt1 | contig 10355 bp, 11 predicted proteins | sample MGYA00580526_ERZ773224 | MGnify/ENA primary metagenome ERZ773224 (study PRJEB29015, sample SAMEA2737743) | human gut metagenome | biome: human gut; feature: human-associated habitat; material: faeces | place: China | collected 2012 ...
GAACCTGGCTCTGCATTTTCAGTGGAAGGCGCGTCCGAACCGGTCAGCGGGCTTGCGGCGGTATTTTTGCCATTGTCAGTAAATAGGCTTAAAAGCCCGTCCGCGCCCTCTAAAAGCTCGTTGGCAAGCGCTGTCAGAGGCTCGTCCTCGTTTCCCGGGGAAAAGCGTGAAAAGCGGGTGTCCAGCTCTTCCGGGTCCTCGATCTTGGTAATGATCAGCATGATGCTCTCACTGGAGAGCGGAATTGCTTCCACCATCAGAGGAATATCGTCCGCCTCGAAGCCGACTTCATTCGATGCCTTCTGGATCATTTCATGGAACAGTTTTTTCGCCTTTTCCGTGCCATAGGCGAGTTCGCCCAGATTTAAGTTGCGGGCGCTCAGATCGCTGCTTGTCAGGGTGCAGCGGATCTGGTTTTCGTTGATGCGTTCTATTTTCATGGATTTTCACTTCCTTGTCTTTTGGGTGGTTAAGATACCGAATGCTTCGTGCTTCGCACTTCCGCAATTTTGCAAGACATTCGTAAGCCGCTCATTTTTCTGCGGAAAAAGACTGCTTACTCATGTTTTGGACTTTGGAACCTTGGTATTCATCATACTATATAATATAATCACTTGGCAATTTGAATATGAAAAAAAAGCATAAAATCTTTCTAAAAACGGTTGCGGGAACCGAGGGGATCGTATACAATGAATCTTGAGAGGTGGTATAGACCGAAAGGAGGCGCGGTACGGAAACAGCCGTTCTATTTGGAAAATACCAGCTGGAACGTGTGATCGGACGCGGTCGGAGCGGAACTGTTTTTTTAGCCAGGCATCTGGGGCTTGATGAAGAGAGAGCGATTAAGCGTGTCAGGCGGACAGAGAGCGGTTTCATTCAGGAAGCAGCGCTTTTGAAGCGGCTGCGCCATCCGGGAATCCCGATCATCTACGATCTGGAAATTGACGAAAATTATTATTATCTCATCGAGGAATATCTGTACGGTGAGTCGTTGTATGCCCGAATTGAGAGAACGGGCAGTCTGCAAACGGGAGAGCTTATCCGTCTGGGAATTGAGCTTTGCCGGATCATGAATTATCTGCATTCATTCAAACCAAATCCAATCTTATATTTAGATCTCCACCCCGGGAATCTTCTAATCTGCCGGGAACAATTAAAATTGATTGATTTTGATCAGGCGGCACTGGCGTCTTTGAGCCAGGAACGATCTGTTTGCTATGGAACAAAAGGCTTTGCAGCCCCCGAACAGTACGAGGGAGGGACTCTGGATGAGAGGACCGACATCTATGCCATTGGCGCCCTCCTGTACTATATGGGGACAGGGCATGCCCCAGAGGGGGAGATAAAAGCAGGACAGGGAAGCTGTCGGGGAGATCTGTACATTCTTATGGGGCGATGTCTCAGAATAGAGAAAAAAGAGCGCTGCCAGAGTGTCCGGGAAGTGTTAGAGGCATTGGAAAAACTGGAGGCGCGCATATTTGCAGAACGTCATATACCACTTCTCAGGATTGCCGTAGCAGGCAGCCGGAGCGGAATCGGGGTTACACATACCGCACTTGGCGCGGTCCGATATCTGCGGCAGAAAGGAGTTTCCTGCCTTTACAGGGAGCAGAATGACACGGGGGCAGTCCGCAGGCTGGCATCCTGGTATGGGATGGTGCCGGATGAACATGGAATTTATTACATGGACGGTCTGGCGTTGAAACCCAGATACAGCGATGTGGTGCAGCTGGAACAGCCAGTGTTTGAAGTGATTTTAGATGACTGCGGAACCGAGCTCCAGACGGTTCTGGATGGCGCCCAGGTCGCCGCGGGGGGAGGACACGGTGTTGATGGCGTCCTTGATCTTCTGGATGCAGGTCTTATATTCCTCCTGTGTGTTGTTGGCGTAGGAATCCGCCGTGGGCGAATATTTCCGGAAGACCTCGGAGTCGTAGCCGATGGACGTGCCGTCCATGATGTTGACAACGAAGGCGTTGATCTTCGTGGTCTTCGCATATTCAATGTACTTGTCGATGTCCTTTAAAATCGCGGGGTCGCAGGTGAGGTAGATCGCGTAGCAGGGATTCGGCATTTTGTTATCCGCAAAACTGGCCTTCGTGCGCGGGAAATAGTCAAGGCTTTCCGCGTCGCCGCCGCCCCATTTGTCGCCGCGTCCGGCATGGATGGCGTAGACGCCGAAGCGGTCATAGACGTCGTTGGCCTCCTCCTGCACGGTTGAGACGTACTGGCCGCTGATGTAGCCTGTCTGGCCCTGATAGGAGACCTGATACAGATCGACGACGCCGTCGGTCGTGCCCTCATAGCTCAGAACCTGCAGCTCCGTTCCCTTTTCGACCAGCGTGCCGAGCTCGAGCGTGTTTTTGTCCAGACGGAGGTTCTGCGGCGTGCGGACATAGACGACCTTCTCTGCGATCACGGCGGAGGGGTCCTGCGTCAGGTTTTCCTCGGAGACATAGCCGCAGTCCAGCGTGGAGAAATAGGTCAGATAGTACCGGACGCCGTCGCGCTCGACAGAGCGGTCGGTCGAATACGTGATCTGCATCCCGCGCGCGACCGTTCCGGCCTCGGAAAGCTCCTCGGTATAATACGGGACCTGCGTCGTGATGGCGCAGATAAAGCCCGACTCATAGCGCGGCGTCTCGTCCTGCGTCGTCTCCGGCGCAGACGCTTCCTTGGGCGCGGCCCCGGCGATCACGCAGACGAACAGGATCAGCGCGATCATAATCAGGACCGTGATCATCACGCCCCAGGTGTGCTCGCGCAAAAACCGCTTCAGCTGCGCCAGCCTCTTTGCGCGCAGCTTCTGCTTTGCCGTGGCGGGCATTCGCTTTGTTCTGCGTAGTTTCATATACACTCCCAAGCGTCCGCGCAGCGGCGGGCGCTGTTTATCAAGATAAGGGCATTATACTACATTTTGATCAGGATTTCTACCTTTTTTGGAAGATCGTCCCTGATCCAGCCTGAATTTTCCCGCTTATTTTGCGTTTTTCCTCCACTTTGCGAAAAATCTCTTTTTTCTTCGACACGCATATGATAGGATAAGAGGCAAGATATCCTGTTCAAAGTGAGGCCATATTTATGCTTGGAGTTCTTGTCAACGCGCTTGCCATTCTCGCCGGAGGCTCGGTCGGGCTGCTGGCAAAGAAGGGCATCCCGGAAAAAATCACAAACGCGATCATGACCGCGATCGCGCTCTGCGTGATCTATATCGGCGTCAGCGGGATGCTGAAGGGCGAAAATACGCTCGTGCTGATCGTGTCAATGGTGCTCGGCACCGCCGTGGGGACGCTTCTGGATCTCGACGGGCGCATTGAGCGCCTCGGCGGCAGGATCGAGCGCCGCTTCCAGCGCGGCGGGAAGCGGACCCCCATCGCCGAGGGCTTTGTGACGGCGTCGCTCCTGTTCTGCGTGGGCGCGATGGCGATCCTCGGCAGCTTCAACGCCGGTCTGAAGCAGGACTATGAGCTGCTGTTCACAAAATCCCTGCTCGACGGCATTTCATCTTGTATGCTGTCCGTCTCGCTGGGGCTGGGTGTGCTGTTTTCCTCCGTGCCCGTGTTCGTGTATCAGGGGTTGCTTGCCCTTCTGGCGCACGTGATCGCGCCGCTGCTGTCCGACGCGGCCATCGCGGAGATCACGTGCTGCGGCTCGGTGATGATCCTTGCCATCGGCCTTAATATGCTGCACCTCACGAAGATCAAGACCGCCGACCTCCTGCCAGCCGTGCTGTTCGCGCCGGTACTCACATGGGCGTTCTCCTTCCTGCCGCTGTGACTCCGCAGCGGTCTGGTTCAGAAGCAACTGGCAGCAAAACCGCACGCACCCAAGCCGGACGCTCCTGGCTGCTGCTTCTCTTAAATGAGCTCCCGGCCATACCGGCGGTTCCCACGGTTTCCCTTGCAAACACTGGATTTTGTGGTATGATAAGAAAAAATAACATTGATGAGGTTTTTCTATGATCACCATTTCCAACCTTGCCATGCAGTTTGGCGGCTCTGTGCTGTTCAAGCAGGTCGATCTGCAGTTTACGCCCGGCAGCTGCTACGGTATTATCGGCGCCAACGGCGCGGGCAAATCGACGTTTTTGAAGCTCCTGTCTGGCGAACTGGAGCCGACGTCCGGCGAAATTTTCATCAAGCCCGGCGCGCGGATGTCCGTTCTGAAGCAGGATCAGAACCAGTATGACGCGTATACCATTCTCGACACCGTCATCATGGGCAACCAGCACCTGTACGACGTGATGAAGGAGAAGGACGCGCTTTATGAAAAGCCGGATTTCTCCGAGGAGGACGGGATGCGTGCGAGCGAGCTTGAGGCGGAGTTTGCCGACATGGACGGCTGGGAGGCCGAGTCCGACGCGTCAAAGCTTTTGCAGGGCCTCGGCATCCCGGTGGAGCTGCACTATGATCTCATGGCCAACACCGACCCGCGTCTGAAGGTCAAGGTGCTGCTTGCGCAGGCGCTGTTCGGCAAGCCCGATATCGTCATGCTCGACGAGCCGACGAACAACCTTGACATTGAGGCCATCAACTGGCTCGAGGATTTTATTCTGGATTACGAGGACACCGGCCTTGTCATCGTCGTCAGCCACGACCGTCATTTCCTCAACACCGTCTGCACGCATATCGTCGATATCGACTACGGCAAGATCAAGATGTATGTCGGCAACTATGATTTCTGGTACGAATCCTCCCAGCTCATCCAGCAGCTCATCCGCAACAAGAATAAGCGTGCCGAGGAAAAAATCGCAGAGCTGCAGACCTTCATCGCCCGCTTCGCGGCCAACAAGGCCAAGAGCAAGCAGGCGACCTCCCGCCGCAGGCTGCTCGACAAGATGACCGTCGAGGAAATGCCCGCGTCCTCGCGCCGGTACCCGTTCGTGGGCTTTGAGCGCGAACGCGAGGTCGGCAAGGACATTCTGTTCGTGACGGATGTGTCCAAGACCATCGACGGCGTGAAGCTTCTGGATAAAGTCTCGTTCATTGTCAATAAGAATGATAAGATCGCCTTTGTCGGCGAAAACGAGCTGGCGCAGACGACGCTCTTTAAAATTCTCATGGGCGAGCTGGAGCCGGACGAGGGCAGCGTCAAATGGGGCCAGACCGTCACGACCAGCTATCTGCCGAAGGACAACACCGCCTATTTTGAGGGCTGCTCCGACTCCCTGGTTGACTGGATCCGGCAGTATTCGGCGAAAAAGGACGACGTGTACCTGCGCGGCTTTTTGGGGCGCATGCTGTTTTCCGGCGAAGAGGTCTTCAAGCCCGTGAATGTGCTGTCCGGCGGCGAAAAGGTCCGGTGTATGCTCTCGCGCATGATGCTCTCGGGCGCGAACGTGCTGCTGCTTGACCAGCCGACGAACCATCTGGACATGGAGGCCATTCAGGCCGTCAACAAGGGCCTGTGCGCCTTCCCCGGCAATATTCTCCTTGCCTCGCACGACCATGAGCTTTTGCAGACCACCTGTAACCGCGTCATCGAGTTCCAGCCCGACGGCACCATTATTGACCGCCTCTGCTCCTACGACGACTATGTCGCGTGGAAGCTGGCGAAGGAAGCATAATAAAAGAGGTTTTTATGGACATTCCGTATCAGGAGATCAACAGCAAAACCATCGACCGCTGGGTCGAGGAAGGCTGGGAATGGGGGAAGCCTGTTTCCCACGAGGAATATGAAAAGGCAAAGGCCGGTACGTGGGACGTCAAGCTGACTCCGGTCAAATTCGTCCCGCACAGATGGCTCGGCGAGCTGAAAGGCAAGCGCGTGCTGGGGCTGGCCTCCGGCGGCGGGCAGCAGATGCCCATTTTCGCCGCGCTGGGGGCGCAGTGCACGGTACTGGACTATTCGCAGCAGCAGCTGGATTCCGAGAAACTGGTCGCGGAGCGGGAGGGCTATGACATTACCATCGTCCGCGCCGACATGACCAAGCGCCTGCCGTTTGACGAAAACAGCTTTGATCTGATCTTCCATCCCGTCTCCAACTGCTACGTCTACGCAGTGCTGCCCATCTGGCGCGAATGCGCACGGGTCTTAAAGCCCGGCGGACGGCTGCTGGCCGGGCTTGACAACGGCCTGAACTTCGCCTTCGACGAGGACGAAACGCGGATCATCAACACGCTCCCGTTTAACCCGCTCGAGGATGAGGAGCAGATGCGCCAGCTGGAAAAGGACAAAAGCGGCGTTCAGTTTTCCCACACCGCGCACGAGCAGCTCACGGGCCAGCTCAAGGCGGGATTGCAGCTGCTGGACCTCTACGAGGACACCAACGGCTACGGCAATCTGCACGCGCACAACATCCCCACCTACTGGGCGACGCTTGCAAGAAAGGCATAAAAATGCCCGCCCCTCCTGCCGAAAATGGCAGGAGGGGCGGGCGTTTGCGCGCTCACAGAATGTACACGGAGATATTTGCACAGATGCGTTTGATGTCAACGCGAGAGCGGAAATCGAATTGCAGCTGGTTGCCATCGCTGAAGACGAGCAGCAGTTCACTATCAACGTCCAGAATGCCTGCCGTCTCGATGCCGAAATACTGCACCTTCGAGTACGGATAAGAGAAATACGAAACTTTCTTTCCTGTGACGCCCTGCACGTTTACGATGAACACGCGCTTATTCGTGAACACGACCTGATCACGGATGGTCTGGAAACACTGCACGGCCTCCTCACCGGGAGCGAAGAGATCTGCAACCTCGCGGCGCATCTGCGGCAGGGAAACTTCTTTCAGATTCGGGTAATTTGCGTCCTTGGGGATGGTGCAGGAAATACTGCCTGTAGCCATAACGGAACCTCCTGTATGTTTATTTTATACGGAGCGCCTCAGCATCTGCTGCGCGCAGGCAAGCATCCAGAATACGCTGCCCGCGTAGATCAGAAGCTCCGGCAGCTGCGCGCCCGCAAGGCTGATTGCGCCGAACAGAACGCCCAGCAGCGAATAAAACGCCAGCCGGCGCCGTGCGCCCCGGTCAAAGCTGAACGCGCCCGCGTGATAGCTTGCCAGCATGAACGCGATCATGGCGAACAGCGAGAAGCAGTAGTCCAGAATCGCGGGATTGATCTCCCAGTGGCGGAAATCGCGGAAGAGCTTCGCAACATAGAACAGCACAACGAAGACGGAAAACGCCGCCGACGGCTTTTTTTTCTTCCACCGCAGCACGGCCCCCGCGCCGAGCGAAAGTCCGGCCAGCAGGCCGAGCAGGCTCACGAGCATCTGCGCAATAGAGCCCCGGAAGCTGAGCACGCAGCCCGCGATCAGCCCCAGCGCACCGAGCAGCGAAAACGTCAGATCCTGCCCGCTGGGCCGGTAGACGGCTTCATAGGCGGACTTCTTTTCCAGACTGACCGCAGCGAGCGCAAAGACGAAGACCATCAGGATGCTGAACGCGATCAGCGGGACGCTGCTGCCGCCGGACAGCTGCGTCATGCGAAAAAAGTAACCGGCGATGGCGGAAAGGATCGCGGCGTAGACGACGCCGATCATGCCGGATTTCTGCTTCATATCTCAAATACCCCCAAGCGAGCTTCATTTCATATAGTATAGCACACACGCGGGGGAAATGACACCCCGCAGACAGGAATTTGCGTTTTTTTCGCGCACAGTGCGCTTTTGCGCAGATCAGGGCGAAAAAAGAAGGAAAAAAACAAGAAATTCCGGGTCAAATACAGAAATACTCCTTGCAATTTCCGCCCGCGGATGCTATAATAAGGCCATCTTGATAGTATTTTACTTGAGAGTGGGGAATTGCTCCCCACTCTTTCTTGCTGGTAAGGGGGATTTTTCATGAAGGTAACGGAGCAGGTGGCGCAGTTTGCAGAACCTGTCGTGCAGGCGCACGGCTGTACGCTCTGGGATGTGGAATATGTCCGCGAGGGCGGAGAATGGTTCCTGCGTCTGTACATCGACAAGGACGGCGGCGTGGATATCTCCGACTGCGAGGCCATTTCCCGCGCGCTCGATCCGATCCTCGATGAAAAGGACCCCGTGCCGGACAGCTACAATTTTGAGGTCTGCTCGGCAGGACTCGAACGGCAGCTGAAGCGCCCGTCCGACTTTGCACAGTTTATGGGCAGCTCCGTCTCGGTGAAGCTCTTCAAGCCCATAGGCGGCGCGAAGGAATTCATCGGGAAGCTCGCGGGCTATGCGGACGGCGCCGTGACCATCGACACCGCAGGAACCACATATACATTCCAGAAAAACGAGGTCGCGCAGGTGCGGCTTCACGTCGAGTTTTAAAGGGAGGAATTTAGAAAACTATGAATGCCGAAATTTTTGCAGCGCTTGCGCAGCTTGAAAAAGAACGCGGGATCCCGCAGAGCTACATGGTCGAGAAGATCACGCAGGCTCTCGTCGCTGCATACAAAAAGGACAAGGACGGCTACACCGACAACGTCTTCGTCGAGGTCAAGGACAACGATATGCATATGTACGTGCAGAAGGAGGTCGTCGACGACGTCATCACCCCCGCCACGGAAATTACGCTCGACGCGGCCCGCAGAATCAGCAAGACCGCGCAGCTGGGCGACCTTGTCAATGTCGACGTGCAGACAAAGGACTTCGGCCGCATCGCCGCGCAGACGGCCAAGCAGGTCATCATCCAGGGCATCCGCGAAGCAGAGCGCGGCATGGTCTTCGACACCTTCTCGTCCAAGGAGCATGAGATCCTCACCGGCACGGTGCTGCGCATCGAGCCTGCGACCAACGACATGACCATCCGCATCGGCGGCGGCAACGACAAGACCGACGCCATGCTCTCCGCATCCGAGCAGGTCCGCACGGAGTATTACCACGAGGGCGACCTCATCCGCGTCTATGTCGTGGAGGTCCGCCGCTCGACAAAAGGCCCGCAGGTCATTGTATCCCGGACGCACCCCGGCCTTGTCAAGCGCCTGTTCGAGCTTGAGGTTCCGGAGATCGCCTCCGGCCTTGTTGAGATCAAGTCCATCGCCCGCGAGGCAGGCTCCCGCACGAAGCTGGCCGTCTACGCCTCGCAGGACGGCATCGATCCGGTCGGCGCCTGCGTCGGCACGCGCGGCGCAAGAGTCGGCGCGGTCGTGAACGAGCTGCACGGCGAAAAGATGGACATCATCGTCTGGTCGGAGGACCCGGCGAAGTTCGTCGCCGCGGCGCTTTCCCCGGCGGATGTCAAATCCGTGACGCTCCTGCCCGGCAGCACGAAGGCCTGCCGCGTGATCGTCCCGGACGATCAGCTGTCGCTCGCCATCGGCAAGGAGGGCCAGAACGCCCGTCTCGCCGCCCGCCTGACCGGCTACAAGATCGACATCAAGCCCGCCTCGCAGGAGCAGGAGCTCGAAGCGATCGACGCGCAGCCGGACGAAGCGCCGGAAGACGCCGAGCCGCAGGCGTAAGCCTGCTTCTGAAAAGGAGGCGCGCATATGCAGAAAAAAATTCCTATGCGCCAATGCGTTGGCTGCCGGGAAATGAAGGCGAAAAAAGAACTGGTCCGCGTGGTCAGAAGCCCGGAGGGGGAAATTTCCCTCGATTTCCGGGGCAAGGCTCCCGGCCGCGGCGCATATGTCTGCCCGCAGGCCGAATGCCTCAGGCGGGCGATCAAGTCCAGGGCGCTCGAGCGGGGGCTTGACTGCCAGATCCCGCAGGAGATCTACGATCAGCTCCTTTTGAGAATGGAGGCGGGCGATCATGACTGACCAGCAGCAAAAGGCGCTGCGCCTGCTGGGCCTTGCCCGCCGCGCACGGCTTCTGGAGATCGGCGAGGAGCCGGTCGGCATCGTCTGCCGCAGCGGCAAGGCGAAGCTTCTATTGGTAGCAAAGGACGCCGGCGACCATACCTTCCGCCGGGCACGCTCCTTTGTTTCGGGCAGCAAATGCCCGTATATCTGCGCGCCGTACACCAAAGACGAGCTGGGGAACGGACTGGGCTGCAATGCCTGCGCGCTGTGCGCGTTTACCGATCCCGCGTTTGCAAAATCGTTTCTTGAGGCACTGGGCGATCCGGAACACGATGAGATCCTGACCCAGCTGACCGTGCAGACGCAGCGCGTCCTGAAGCGCCGGCAGGAGGCGCAGGCGCACAGAAAGAATGTCAAAACAGGGAAGAAATAACTGGAGGTGGCTGTATTGAGTATTGAAGTGAAACAGAAGATCAAGGATGTCGCGGACGATTTTGCGATGCCGGCCAAGAAGCTGATCGAGATCGTCGGGAAGTTCTATGAAAAGCCGAAAAGCAGCTCCCAGAATTTGACGGAAGACCAGCTGAACGTGATTTTTGACTATATCACGCAGCAGAACCAGATCGATTCGATCGAGCAGGTCTTTGCCGCAGCTGCGCAGAAGAAGGAAGCGCCCGCTCCCGCGCCCGCACAGCAGGCAAAGC
>ERZ773224.4611-NODE-4611-length-10353-cov-2.369295_pt1 | contig 10353 bp, 9 predicted proteins | sample MGYA00580526_ERZ773224 | MGnify/ENA primary metagenome ERZ773224 (study PRJEB29015, sample SAMEA2737743) | human gut metagenome | biome: human gut; feature: human-associated habitat; material: faeces | place: China | collected 2012 ...
GCGTTCCTTCATCTTTCCTTCTGCATGTTTCAGGATCATATCGCATTCATGGGAGCGGTGGGTACGCATATCCCAGTCCATTTCACTGTTCTCTGCCTTCTGCCGTAATTCTACAGTATACCGAGACCACTGCTCAAATTGAGCGGTGGTCATTTTCCGCTTCAGGTAGCGGGGGAAATGCGTTTTGTCCGCGCGATTATACGCGAGCCAGATGGATTCATTTTTGCATTTGTCGTCGTACCGTTTGTGGGAACCGATCTCGCGGCAGTGCTGTTCGCCGTACTTCACGGGACGCTCACAGTACTCCGCGCTCACGCGCCCGGTCTGTGGACCCAGCGATCGCGTATGCTCCGTGCTGAATCTATGGTAGCGTGGTAAATGACGGTCTGCAAAAGCTTTGTGTATACAGACGAACTGATAGTCGTTCGGAAAGATGTTGCCGACAAAGACGTGAACAAAGCGGCATGGGAGGCCATGCGCAGAATCATTGGCCAGCTAGAGTATTGAAAATCCATCGGAGTTGTTCATCAGAAACTGTTGGAGTTTGCGATGGAACTGCGTACGGTCAATGGCAAAAAGCAATATGGGTACCTCAAAAAGCCGCTGAAAGATATGCTGGATTTCATCGTGGATGAACTTGAAAAGATGCCGGAGGTAGCAACGTATTATTCCATCTGGAATGACCTGCGTGATACGCTAGAAAGTTACTACAAAAGCAGGTCCGGACAAGCACAATCCGCTTTCGCAGCAGAAAGAATTTCGCGCAATCAAGAACGTCATTATTCAAGAAGCGGCGCATTTGCGCTTTCAGCTCGAAGATTCTTTTGCACAGACTTCTACAAATCCGACACTTGCAGGTGAAAATACTCTATCCGCAGCTTCTCACCAAGTGCGTCTTCCATCCGAATATCTTTTGAGTTCAAGCGTCAAATTGTTTCACCAGATGAGGCAAGTTTTCCACGACACCGCCGCGCCACCCAGCAACCCGATGGGCATCTGCGTGGACTCCAAACGCCGTAAAAATCTCATGCAGAAGCGGGTGGCGATAGGACATAAGCAGGATGCCCATGGGCAGTCGCAGGGCAGTTTTGGGTAATTTGTCGTACAAATTGCACTTTTAACAGAAAAGAAAGGGAGGTAAACAGAGTGTTTTTTTGCATGTATCCAAAGATGTTATTGAAGCACTTGTTTGTGTTGACGGTGACCAAAAATGTTGATATTATGCAGCTAAGAATTATATGAATTGCCGAGTAGGGGATGCTATGAGCCAAGTTGAACATTTTGCGGAGCGGAGCTTTGCAATCAAAGGGACGCTGGTTTTTACCGCACAGCGGGATCAATTTACCATCATGGAAGACGCATATCTGGTCTGCGATGGAAAAAAAGTTGCAGGGACTTATTCAGCGTTACCGGAGCAATATCGTCAAATTAAGGTTCTGGATGCAAGCGGGAAATTTGTGATTCCCGGAACATGCGACATCCACGTTCACGCCTCACAAGCACCCTTCCAGGGGATTGGGCAGAATATTGAAAACGGTCAATGGAACACATGGTTTGACCGATATGCGTTCCCGGACGAGTCCAGATTCAACGATCCAGCGTATGCGGAACTGACCTACACTCGCTTTGCGAAGTCACTTCTTGCTACACCGACGACGCGCCTGTGTGCCTATGCCACGACCAGCCGCACGGCGACAGAGACTCTCATGAAAGCTCTGGCAAAGTTCGGCTTTGCAGGTTACGTTGGGAAAGTCAATATGGATCGAAACTGTGCAGCTGGACTGTTGGAAACAACAGAGGAAACAATTGCGCAGACCCGCCTTTGGCTAGAGGAAACGAAAGATGGTATTGGTGCAATCTACCCGATCCTCACACCGCGTTATTTCCCGAGTTGTACGGAAAGCTGTTTAGAGCAACTGGGAGAGCTTGCCGAGGAATACCACGTCCCAGTGCAGTCACATCTTTCGGAGGGGCTGGATGAAATTGACTGGGTGCACGAGCTTGCACCGGATCTTGATTATTATGCGCAGGCCTATGACCGTGCTGGTTTGCTTGGACCGCATACACGGGCTGTGATGGCGCACTGCGTTTTTTCCTCCCCCGAAGAGGTGGAAACGCTGAAAAGACGCAATGTGATGGTAGCCCATTGTCCGCAGTCGAACATGAACAGCTGCGGCTGCGCGGCGCCAATCATGGACTATCTGGACGCCGGAATTGCAGTCGGATTGGGTACGGATGTCGGCGGCGGCAACACGCTGAATATGTTCCGGACAATATTTGAGGCGATTTTGGCATCCAAAGTCTTCTGGGCTTCCAAAAACAGCGCGCGCAATATGGATCAGCGGAAAGTTTTGTCTCTGCCCAATGCGTTTTACCTTGCAACAAAAGGCGGCGGCGTACTTTGGAAAAGCGGGAGCTTTGAACCGGGATATTGCTTTGATGCGGTGATTTTGGATGACAGCCGCTTCTGCGACGGCGTGCAGCGGACACCGTATGAGCGGATAGAACGGTTAATTACCAGGTCGGATGATCGAGACATCTGTGCAAAATATATTGACGGCGTCTGTGTCTACAAAAAAGGAGAATAAGAACATGACAGCATTTACAGGAGACATTCAAATCCTTCTATACACCGAAGAGGAAAACTTTTCTGTCTGCCGAGACTTCTATCAAACGCTGCTCGGACAGAAGCCATATTACAGTTGGAACGAAAGCGCGCAGGATTGCGGCGCAAAGTTCCGGGCTGGTCGCGGTACAATCAGCGTACTCTGTCAGGCACATGACAGAAAGACCGGCCCTGTGATCGTCAATCTGGAAACCGAAGATGTCGATCAGACCTATCAGGAGCTTACGGCTGCAGAAGGCATCCGGATTGTGAGCAAGCCTGTAACGCAGAGCTACGGTACAAGGTATTTTGCTGTTGAGGATCCGTGCGGGAACCGAATCAACCTATATCACAGTAATCACTGAGTTCAGACGATCCTGCGGTTCAACTGATACTTGATATAGTCTGTGTCCGAGTAAATCTGCGAACTGATAAACGGTTCATTGTGATTATCAAGACACATGCTGCTCAGAAAGAGCAGCGGATGCTGCTTGTCCTCGAGCAGGGATTCAAGGAACGGGTAGTCTTCCGGTTGGGCAACGGAGATTGTGGTTTCGTCCTGACAGGCGGCGCGGCCGGTTGCGAGAAAAAGGAAAAGCCGCAGATCGGTATTGTTTGACCCAAGCAGCTGTACACACTGACCTTCCGAGAGGAAGGCCATCGGGAAACTGTCTTCAGCCAGTACACAAAAATGTTCATCTGCCGTGTACAGGCAGCGCCGGGTGAGGATCCGATCTTCTTCACCGATGTGAAAACGGGTGGAAAAGAAAGCTCCTGCGCGCTGCTGCACAAATCCGAGCTGCCGCATGGCGGGCGTGTGTCCCTGCTTGGAGATCAGCGTCGGAAAATCGACAAAGTGGAGCAGGCTTTCATCCTCCAGCAGCGGCTGACGACGCACATAGGTGCCGCTTCCTTGCCTGCGCTGGACGAAGCCTTCTGTTTCCAACTGGCTCATGACTTCCCGGATCGTGGTTCGGCTGACATCGAAACGCTTTGCAAGCGCAGGCTCTGAGGGCAGCCGTTCGCCGGGTTCCGCATTGCGCAGCAGGAGTTCAAGCTGTGCGCGCACCCTGGATTGTTGTGTTTGTGAGGATAGACGGAGCATAGAAGAAGCACCTCCAGCTTTTTTACTGATTATAGTCATTTATTAAGAAGTTTGCAAGTATAAATATATGTATTTTGGGTCGATATCCGAAACGGAAGAAAGGAAGAGAAGTATGCAGCACAGGGATTATTTTGAAAAAGAGGTACGGACGGTCCTCTGCGTCAGAGACTTGGAGCGGAGCCGGAACTTCTATCAGCAGACATTGGAACTGGTTCCGGTCTGGGACGGCGGAATGGAGGGCTGCCGCTTTGCTGCAGCAGGCGGTGCAGTAGAGCTGCGTCCGGCCGGCGCCGATCTTCCGCAGGGGCCGACGACGATTATGCTGGAGGCGGACAATGTTGATGACTGCTATTCGCGGTTGGCAAGAAAACCGGGGCTGCATGTTTATGAACATATCGCGGACCGCCCGTATGGAATCCGGCTGTTCCAGCTGCTCGATCCAGATGAAAACGTGATTGTGATCTTCTCCTGGAGTCGTGATGTGATGGAGTACCAGCATGGTTGGCAGCCGACAGTTCCGGGGATGTTCCGTGGTGAATACCGCGCAGTGGCGTATGTAGATGTGGCGGACTATGAACAGAGCCTGGCATTCTACCGAGATATTCTCAGGCTCCGTGCATGCTATACCTGGGACTACGGAACAAAGGACCGGGGGCATAAATTTGTAATCGGATCCGGGGACGGAACGCTGGAGGTACTTTGCAGAAAGGATCCGATGCCGCAGGGGAACGAGACGCTGATGTTTGAAGCACAGGATGCAGACAGTTGCTTTGAGGCAATCATGAAAAAGGAAGCGCCGCTGGTTCAGGTTTTGCAGGAACCCTGTGGCTGCAAGGACGGAACGCGGGCGTTTACCCTGCTTGATCCGCATGGAAATCATGTTGTGATCTATAGTGAGCAGAGATGATAAAACAGGAGGAACGGCGAGTGGAACCGATTTTACGGGCGGAAAAACTCACGAAACGATTCGGAGAATTGACGGCAAACCGGGAGATTGACATCGAAATCCACGCCGGTGAAATCCATGCGATAGCAGGCGAGAACGGTGCGGGAAAAAGTACGCTGATGAAGATGCTCTATGGTGTCTATCAGCCGACTGCCGGAAATCTGTATATTGACGGAGAAAAAATGGAGCGCTGGAATCCGACGATTGCCCGGGAGAAGGGCATCGGAATGGTGTTTCAGGATTTCAGGCTCGTTCCTGCTTTCACAGTTCTGGAAAATGTATTCCTTTCCCTCCATTCTGCCGGGTGGAAGATCAATAAAAAGAAGCTTCGCGATGAAATTAATCGAATCTCTGCGGAGTATCGCCTTTCCGTGGATCCTGACACGGAGGTTTGGAAGCTTGACCTCGGACAGCGGCAGCATGTGGAGATCCTGAAGATTCTGCTGGATCCGCAGACCCGTGTGATGATTTTCGATGAGCCCACAAGCGTGCTGGCACCGCACGAAGTGCAGGCTTTTCTGCAGATGCTGAGCGGATTCCGCAATAAGGGGTATGGGATCTTCCTGATCACGCACAAAATTGACGAGATCCTTGCTGTGGCTGACCGAATCACAATTCTGCGTCAGGGCGAACATGTCTGTACCTTTGAACGCAGAGATGGCTTCAGCCAGCAGCAGATCATCTCGGCAATGATGGGGAATGTTCCGGTCAACTTTGAGCTGGAACGCCCGGAATGCAGTGAGGAAAACGAAGCAGCGGCACTGCAGCTGTCGCTTTCCGGAGTCAGCATAAAGGATGACCACGATCAGTTGATTCTGCATGATGTCAGCTTTGAAATGCACAAAGCAGAGATCCTGGGCATTGCCGGCATATCCGGAAATGGGCAGAGAGAACTGGCGGAGGCCATATACGGAGCGCGGAAGCTGCAGAGCGGTATCCTGAGCGCAAATGAAGAGGATATCTCCTCAACAGATATTGCGCATAGAATCCGGTTGGGGATGCGAATGGTGACTGAGGATCCCATTCGCGACAACGTTGTTCCGACGTTTTCGATTCTGGAAAACATGGCGCTGGTCGGCCTGGATCCGATTTACCGCCATGGTGATATGGACTGGCAGGCAATGCGCAGTCAGCTGCAGACACATTCTGAGGTCAAGACCCTCCGGGTCCCACAGGCAGAAAGAATTGCCGGGACACTTTCTGGCGGCAATCTGCAGCGAATGGCGTTTGCCCGTGCCGTTATCTCCAGACCGCGCCTGTTAATTGCCAGTTATCCAAGCCGGGGACTGGACATCGCCACAGTACACGCAGTCCACAAGACACTGTTCCGGCTGAAAAAACAGGGCGTGGGTACGATCCTGATTTCCGAAGATATCTCGGAGCTGTTCACGATGTGCGACCGGATCCTGGTCCTGTCTTCTCACACTGCGTTTGGACCGTACTGTGTAGACGCGTGTACGCCGAATGAGATCGGAAAAATTATGCTTCAAGGAGAGAACGCACATGAATAAGGCACAAAAGAAGCCGCTGCAACTTCAAGACAGCTTGGCAGTTAGGATCCTGATCTGCGTCCTGTTTCCTCTGATCGCGTTTGCCGGGCTGCTCCTGTCGCAGGGCAAATCGCCGCTTGTGGCGTATCAGACCATCATTACATCTATTTTTGGTTCGGCTTACGGCTTTGGCGAAGTAATTGTCCGTGCGTCGTATCTGATCCTGACGGGTCTTGCGGCAAGCATTCCGGCCCGTGTTGGCCTGGCCAACGCAGGAGGAGAAGGCCAGATGGCGATTGCCGCTCTCGGAACCGCTGTTGCCGGAAGCACAGTGCTGGCAAATCTGCCCGGTGTTATCGGAATCCCGCTGATGCTGCTGGTTGGTATGATCTGCGGGGCTTTGTATGCAGGCGTCGGTGTTTTTCTGAAGCAGAAGCTTGCAATGAACGAGATCCTGACGACAATCCTTATGAACTATGTTGCGACCTACCTGATCTCTGCCATGCTGTTTGGCAGCCTTCGCGATCCAAATGGATGGAATTACCCGCAGACGGTAGAAATTGCGCCCCAGCTGCGTTTTCACACCTTTTTTGGAACAAGAATGAACGCCGGTATCTTTGTCGCGATTGCCATGGCAGGCTTGACCTGGTATATCATCTATCATACAAGAGTGGGGTTTGCGGTGCGTACGATCGGCGGAAACCAGATGGCTGCACGTTACGCAGGCATACAAGTGAGAAAAATACAGACCTGGGTGTTCTTGTTCGCGGGTGCACTTGCCGGCCTTGCCGGCGCGGTCATGGTCGTCGGCGTCGAGGGCCGTATGCGGATCAGTGCGGGCGAGACCATGGGCTTTATGGGCTTCCTTGCTGCAGGAATGGCTGGAAACAACCCGCTTTTGCTGATCCTGTCCGCCTTACTGATCGGCGGTTTGACCGTCGCCGGTAACGGCATGGAGATCAACACCGGGCTTCCGGCGGCGACAATGCAGATTTTGATCATGCTCGTTTTGCTGACAATTATGACGGTGGGAGGAAAGAGAAAGGCATGAATGAACTAACAACGATTCTCATTTGCATGGTCAGCGCAGGAACTCCCATCATTTACGCGCTGCTTGGGGATTTGATTGGCCAACGAACCGGCATCACCAGCCTGAGCGTAGAAGGAAGCATGCTTTGTGGCGCATGTGTAGGCTTTGCCGTAGCAGCCGGGAGCGGAAGCCTGTTTTTGGCTGTTTTGTGCGCAGCGATTGCAGGCGGCTTGATTGGGCTGATCCAGGCGTTCCTTTCCATCTCCAGAAAAAGCAACATGATGGCGACCGGGTTTATCCTGATTTTCTTTGCGCAGGGCCTGACCACCTTTTTTGGAAGATCGCAGCTCGGCGTCAGCCTTGGAAAGTCGTTTTCCCTCGCCATTCCGGTTCTGAGCAAGATTCCGGTGATTGGGCCGGCCTTTTTTCAGCAGGATATTCTGACGTATATCGCTTATGTACTTCCGGTGTTGGCTTGGTGGTTCCTGACAAAAACAAGAACGGGGCTGGTGCTCTGCTCTGTGGGGGAACGGCCTGATGTCACAAGAGCGTACGGGTATAACCCGGTGGTTCTGCAATACGGAGCGGTTATTTTTGCAGGTGTTCTGGCTGGAATCGGCGGGGCACATATGAGCGTGATCTATGCGATGAGTTGGGCAAACAACATGATCAACGGACGGGGAATTATTGCCTCCTCTCTGGTGATCCTCTGCTCGTGGAAGCCGCAGCGAGCATACCTTGCGGCGTATCTGTTCGGCCTGGCACAGGCGCTGCAGATATTCTTCCAGATCCACGAAGTGCCCATTTCCATGTATGTGACATTGATGATGCCCTACCTGTTTACATTGGTTGCTCTGGCAATTATTTCGACGTCCAAAAAGCAGTCGATGCCGGAACAACTGAAAATTATTATTTAAAGAAAAAGGACGGAGGAAAAACAATGAAAAAAGTAGTTGCAATGATGTTGGTGCTGGTTCTGCTCGCGGCAACGCTGGTGGCATGCGCAAAGCCGGCTGACCCCACCCAGACGCAGACGGAACAGACGGGCGACGTCAAGCCCGGTGCGGGGGCAAAGAAGCTTGGCATTATCCTGAGCGGAACAAAAGACGACTATGGCTTCAACCTGAATTTCGTGCAGCTTGGTGAACTTGTTGAGAAAGAGCTTGGCATTGAAGTCGTGATTAAGGAAAACGTCCCTACAACCTCTGACAGCGAAGGTGTCATGGAGGAGCTGATTGCACAGGGGTGCACCATTCTGTTCCCCTCGCAGTTTGGATTCCTCGAATACTCGCACAATGTCGCGCTGCGTCATCCTGAGGTAGCGTTCTATTCGCTCCCGATCACGGATTACGCCGGCGGAAACTTTTCCATCATCCATGGAGAAGTGCAGGATGTCTGGTATCTGAATGGTGTCCTGGCCGCCATGTATTCGACAACGGACAAGATCGGCTTCATTGGCTCTCTGCCGATCCCGGATGTCATTGTTGCCATCGACGCGTTTGCACTTGGCGCGCAGTCGATCAAGCCTGAGATTGATATTACCGCGGTCTTTACCGGGTCGTGGGCGGATACTGGCCTGCAGACCACATCTGTGAACCAGTTGATCGACAGCGGTTGTGATGTCATTGCGCCGTTCCAGGATTCCATCAAGACGATGATGGAAATCTGCCGCAGCCGTGGCGTGCACTGCTTCGGCTGCAACTCTGATGCGTATGAGCTGGATCCCCAGACGTGGCTGTCTGCGTGCATTACGGATTGGAGCGGCTATATTCCGTATCTGAAGCAGGCGGTTGACGGAGAATATGAACCGGTGAACATCAGCGGCGGCATGGAACTGAACCTGATCAAGCAGGCAACATTTGGCGACACAGTCTCTGATGAGATCGTGGCGAAGCTTGGTGAAGTGCGCGAGCAGTTGATTAACAAGGAGATTGCCGTGTTTGAGGGCCCGATCTATGCGCAGGACGGTTCGGTCATGTTTGAGGACGGATACAGACCGACGATCGAAGAAATCAACGTGATCGATCAGCTGGTTCAGGGCGTAAAGGGCAGCATGAACTGAGCGGGAAAAGCTATGCTGATTGACGCGCATGTTCATATTTTCCCAAACGTTAATGGGTATGGCCCAAAAGGCCATACCCATGGCGCGGGATATGGCCGGATCGATGCAGGAGACGGCATTGCACAGGATGTGCTGCCGGCGATCAACGAAAACACCAGCCATACATTGCAGATGCTGCTGCATGAGATGCGGCAGGGACAGGTGGATAAAGCCGTCTTGATCCTTTGTCCGTGCTATGGAGATTGGAGCGAGTATGTACTGCAAGCATGCCGGGACTATCCGGAGCAGTTTACTGCCTCCGCTTTTTTTGACCCTTGGAGTCCCGCGGCGCGCCAGTATTATGCCGAAAAGCTGGAAGGATCGCTTTGGAAAAACATTAAAATTGAGTTTTCTGAGGCGGGCGGCCTGTACGGTGTCTATCCCGGCGTACAGCTGGACGCACCAGAGCTAAGATGGCTTTGGGAGGCCATGGAAGCAGGTGGAAAAACGGTTTCGTTTGACCTCGGTCGGCCAGGCGATGGTTCTTATCAGACAGATCAGATCGCGTCCATCGCAAAGCGTCATCCGGGATTGAAAATCGTGCTTTGCCACATGGGGCAGCCCTCGCGAGCTGCAGAGCGCAACCCGGAGCTTTGGTCTGCGTGGTTGGAGCAGATTCGTTTGGGTACGTTGCCAAATGTTTGGTTTGATCTTTCCGCGCTCCCGTATCATGTGCAGAAGGAAGAAGAATATCCATTTCCCAGTACGAAACGCTATTTTGACTTGGCACGCGGGATCGTGGGAGCAAAGAAATTGCTATGGGGGACAGATATTCCATGGCTGCTGGGGACGGCAAACTATCAGCAGTTGGTGGCGCACGGAAGATTCCTTTTGGCCGACTGCACGGAGAAGGAGAGAGATATGATGTTTGCAGGAAACGCATGGGATGTTTATTGGAATCATCGCAAATGAAAGTAGGGAGTCGACAAAATGAATGTTTCTGAAAGACTGGCTGCATCGGCTGTTGTGCCGGTTGTGGTATTGGATGACGCGAAGGACGCGGTCGCGACGGCAAAGGCTTTGCTTGCCGGCGGCGTGGACGTGATGGAAATCACGTTCCGCACGGCGGCTGCGGC
>ERZ773224.4616-NODE-4616-length-10343-cov-2.582912_pt1 | contig 10343 bp, 11 predicted proteins | sample MGYA00580526_ERZ773224 | MGnify/ENA primary metagenome ERZ773224 (study PRJEB29015, sample SAMEA2737743) | human gut metagenome | biome: human gut; feature: human-associated habitat; material: faeces | place: China | collected 2012 ...
ACGGTATTGTTTCAACATATATTCACGGCGGCGGCTCAGTAGGTGTTATGGTTGGCTTCGACGTTGCTGATGAGTCAAAGGCAGCTACTGCTGAATTTGAAGCTATGGGTAAGAATGTTGCTATGCAGATTGCTGCTATGAGCCCTGCTTATCTTGACGAGGCTTCAGTTCCTGCTGAGGTTGTTGAGCATGAAAAGACTATTCTTGCAGCTCAGATGAAGGAAGACCCTAAGATGGCTTCTAAGCCTGAAGCAGTTCTTGCAAAGATTGCTGCAGGTAAGATGGGCAAGTATTATAGAGAAAACTGCCTTGTTGACCAGGAATTCGTAAGAAGCGACCTTTTCCAGGGCGACGTTAAGGGCTATGTAGCTTCAGTTGCTAAGGAACTCGGCACAGAGATTAAACTTAACGGCTTTATCAGAATGATGAAGGGCGATGGCCTTGAGAAGAGAGAAGAAAACTTCGCAGAGGAAATCGCAAAGCAAATCAACGGCTAATCGAAATTTCAAATAAAATTTCATAACCTATCACAACCCGTTAAAACGCACTGTTTTAGCGGGTTTTTGCTATTTTTATGGAATTTCTCACTTGCCGTATTTTATCGTAAAATATCATAACTTTTCAGCCCATTTTGCGTAAAAGTTGCGTAAAGATTTGCGTAAATTTACGCAAATTTACCTTCTGCGAAGTATTTTTTGCGTCAAGCAAAAATGGTCACTAATTTTGACTCAAAAGTTGGTGATACTTTTTATATGTGTCCTGAAAATCGGACTATTCTACTTTAAAATTACTCGTTTTAAATTATATTATTAAAATGTGTATGCAATTTAGTAACTATATGATATAATTAGTTTTAGGTGAAATAAGTTGTATTTTTAGAAGGAGTGAATAAAATTGAAATATATTGATGCAAGCACTAATGATTCACTTGAAAAAGGAATAATGCGATTACTAAATCTTACAAAAGAAGAACTAAATAATGCATATGAATTTTTTTATCACGATACTGAAAAATATACATGTGATTGTGTTGAAGATTTTCTTTCAAATTATGACATTGATGCTTCATTAGAGTATATTCAAATGTACCATTTGTCAAGAAGATTGAATGGTACGGATTTGCATCTGAACAATAATTTAAAACAGTTACTCCTTGAAGAAACACCACTATCGCTGTTTTTCAAAAAACACGGAGTGACATTTGCTGAAGGAAATGATCGTATTGATATGTATTATAAAAGACATTTACAATCGCTTGATAACGAAATTAAGTATAGTCGTGGTAATATATCTGCTGTGAAATCTAGGCTTGGATATAATCAGATTAAAGACTATTGTGTAAATGGGTTTGCGTTTAGAGAACATCTTGAAAAAAACCATTATTTTGCATCATTATCAAAATCCCCAGAGCTTGTACAAAATATAGAACGATTGCTTGATATTGATGGCATGGCCTTTGATTATAATGAAAACAGCAAGTTTTATTGTATTGAATATTTGATTCCATTATCTGAAGTGACCTTTGATATTAATAATCCACCTGAAAATAATAGGGATAAGATGATTGTTTTTTTGAATTACGCACTTCTTAGATTATATAATGAGTGGAAAGGTAGTAGTTTTTTGTGTGACGAAAATTTAAGATTAAGGCTTGCTGATGATGCAATGATTAAGTCGGAATGGTTTGTCGATGCAAAGGAGATTGAAGTGTAAAATTACTTTTTTCTTAATGTTGTAAAGATTTTTTTGTTTTCTTTATATTTGTTTGATTAAATGTGAGTTTTTATTTATAGTATTATTGTTGACGCTTTAAATGTTTCTAAAGATGATGATGGAAAAGTTATTCATTGGCATATGGTGTTTTTTAAGGATGTGTCAGGCAAAATGACATGGCTTTTATCAAAACCTGACATACAAGAGATAAGTATAGACAAATATGTAATGTAGTTGTAAGGTGCTAGAATACATTTGGCGTTAATTAAATTGTGCTAAGAGGGGTGAAATATTGATAATTACGTATAAAGAAATCCATGAAATCCTAAACGGTAGTTATATTGATGATGGAGAAGAAATATTAACTAAGCATTCTGCATTCAATGGTGAGCGAGAATTTGCACTTGTACTTATCGAGCAATGCATGGGATTGTTGAGTAGAGAGGTTATAAATGATAAGTTTATTGTACAATATTTGCAAGGACTTTTAGCTTTGACAAATCCTGAAAGCAAACATTATGAAAAATTTTTGAATGCATTTTCTCCAGAAACTATGCTCATAACAAAGGCTTTAAATGGAGAAAAATTGTCTATAGGTGATATTGCAGTTGTAAAGGAATTAATGCAAACAAACATGGCAGAGTATATGATGAAGGGAGAATATCAAAGATGTTGTTACTCTGCAATGCTCGCTTTTTTTCAAACAGCATATTGCATACTAACCAAAAAAAATAGACTTTATTATTAAACACATAGATATGATAGCTGATTTGGATGATGAACTTGAAAGTATCCAGTTGTATGAAAGTTCTGAACAAATTGATGTAATCATTGTCGACTGGCACAGCAGTAACAAAATTAATAGTATTTATATGTTATATAAGAATCAATATTCTGGATTAGATAAAGCTTCAATTTTAGATTTAGTAGCAGCGGATGTTATAGAGGAAGATTATTATTTTAAAGACGAAAGATTTTCGATTGCACCAAGTATTTTGACAAAACAGTATTGTTCGATAATTGAACATGAGGTAAATGAAATAATTCAATTACTGAATTTACCTAATAAACCTCAAAAACATCTGATGTGGTTTAAAATGAAAGAGTATGTTAAATCTAATAATATTGATTTAGTGGCTACTGATTTTTCACTGTCAGATGTTTTAGAAGACTTATACGATTTGCGTAACAAGGGTGCACATGGAGATGTAATAACAAAGGACGAATATAAGATGATTACCCAATACAAAAATCTTGGACTCTTTGATGGCATTTCTGTAGAAAAACTTCGATTAAAAAATGGGAAAATATCTCCAACAATAGATGAATTAAATGAGTATATGGGACTAACTTAAGGTCTATGTATTGTGATTCAGTTACTATTTACTCAACCAAAACCATAAGTGCAATCGAGCCATGTGGAGACGGTTGTGCAGTTGGTTAGAAAAATTCCTGATACATATATGACATTACAGTCGATATGGACGAGTTGGATTTAACATCGTCTGAACAGTATGCTAATGAAAAAATTGATGGAGATACATATGCACAAAAAATGATGGAGTTAACCACATCTGCTCAAAACGAGGATTAACGATAGATCGTATCTTCTAAAATGGATTGAAAAACGCAAAAGATAATTTATGAGGTGTGCTTATGGAGTTGTTACTAAACAACATTTTAAAGCTTACGGAAGAAGAGATAGATAATAGTAAAATTGAATTTAATATGCAAGCCGGAAGTGGTGGTCAGCCCTTTATTGATAGATGGTTAAAGCATACGGACGAAGAGAAAGAAACTGGAACATGTAAGGACTTCTCTTATTGGGGATGGTATGGAAAACAGAGGAATTTCTATCCTGGACAATGGGTTTTCAGCTTTGCAAGAATGCAAGAGGATGAGTGGCTGCTTATATCTGTAGCGAAGATAATAGATACGCCTGCTAATGACTGGGCAAATGTTCAGGTATTAGAAGAATATGCACCTTTGTTTGGAAGACTGATTATCAAATGCAAAAAAGGAAATACATTCTCAAGATATGTATTTAATTTGCGTAAGTACCTCGACCAAACTATTGTGAAGGAAATTCTGCCTTGTATTTATAGTGGTGAGAAATTTGAAGGCTACGATAGAGTACACTTGCCATTTCATAGATTGTCAGACATATTTAATGGTAGAATATTACCTACCTATTATGAGGCATTAAAGAAGATAACTGGAGTATATTGTTTGACCGATACCAATACTGGAAAATTATATATCGGATCTGCCACAGGAGAAGAAGGAGTTGCTCAAAGATGGGGTAATTATCTGGATTCAAAGCATGGTGGCAATAAGAAACTTATAGCACTCTATGAGCTAAAAGGCGAGGAGTATTTTGAGAAGTATTTTACATATACCTTGTTAGAATATTTTGGCCTTTCATATGATCCTATAAAGATTCTGGAAAGAGAGCAATATTGGAAAAGATGCTTTGATACCATCAAGAATGGATATAATGATAATTAGTGAAGGGGTAGCACTGAATGGAAAGAAAAGATGTTTATAATTTTGCCGTGAAGTGGAACGAGAAATTTCGTGATCCAAACATTGATTATATAGAGTTGGTTGATCACTACCTGGCAGATGATTGTTCAGCACTTGGATTTGAGATGGATTGTGGCCGTGCTTTTGAAGAAAAATTTGAAAGAGCTGTATATGATGCAAGAGCCTTAGATACCATCATTGAAAATGTAAATGATATTTTAAGTTGCATTATATCTATTTTGCTTTCTCCTGTTTTATTCGGTATTGGTATCGGTTTAAAAAAGTTGACGACTAAAAGAAAAAATAGTTATAAATAAACGCAGACATATATAATTTGATTTTAACAGTTCGACGAGCAATGAAGGGAGCGTGAACTTATGAAAAACTTGAAACCGATTATGGCATATTGGGCGAGCGTTATGATTTTTTATATCATAAGCTTTTTCGATTTTTTTAGTTTTAAAAGCACCTGTATTATTTTGTGGGTATCTTTTTTGATTATTAATATACTTGTCGGTATATTCAATGAATTAAAAAAGATTTATATCGGTACTATAATAGTTGAGCTTCAATTTATTATATGCGGGATAATTTATATGCTTGTTGTGGCGCCGAAATCGAAGCCCGCAACGCTCACGATAGCCGATAAAATAGTATCATATTGCAATCTTATGCTTGCTTGTTTTGATAAACCTAATGTTTTATTGGCTTTTATAACAATGCTTCTGCCGTTGACGGTGTTAATAGGTGTCGGAGTTAAAAAATTAACAAAGCATAATAAAACGGCATAAAATCGGAATTTAGATATAGCGTGTAGAGGAAAAATATTATGAGCAAATCAAAAAAATCAGTTATTATAATAATCTCTGCGATATGTGTGTTTTTGATTGCCGCACTGAGCGCAGGGATAACATATTCGGTTATGAATAAGGGAAATGACTTGAGCCTCAGCGGCAGCTATTCAATGGCAGGCGAGGGTACGGGCAGTAAAAATGTGCTTGCACTCAGCGTTATTGACGAGAAAAGCGAAAGCGGCGGAAATTATAAAATTTACCGTGATAACAAGCTGACGCAAAGCGGAAAATATGTTATTTCAAGCGATAAAAAATCAGCCACGCTTTATCAAAACGATAAGCCGTGCGCAATGATTTATATTAATGACGGCAAGTATTATTATACGGATTCGACCTTTTCACCGTATGAGATAACAAGAATAAGCGACAGCGAGTTGGAATTTTAGTGCGGTTTTTGCAGGAATTACAGCAAGCGTTATTTATGTATTGTTTTGATTAAAAATTTTAAAGAAAAGGAAAACAATAATACTAACTTTTTATTATGGGTGATTATAATGACAAAAAAACAATTTCATATTACATACTCCGCATTGTTAGCAATATTATTGATTGCAAGCGATGCTGTTATTTACATTCTGTTCGGCGAAAAGCAACTGACGGACAATGCGCAGATTAGTCGATTGACCGGTGTTGTTCTTATCGTGCCGATAATTTTGAGTTTTTTGAAAGATTTTGTTTTAGAAAAAAGGCAAAAATTGCAACTTGCTTTTCTTGATTTTTGCATAGCCGCATGTGCTTGTTGCAGCATTGTTGTAGCGGTGGCATATCAAAAAAATATTGTTTTGTCTGCTCCGCTTTGGGAGATTTTGGCAGTGATTGTTTTTGCTGTTGCGGTTTTGATGATAATTTTGTTTGTTATATATAAATCGGTTAAAAGCAAAAACGTATAAGGTTTCAGGGCGTGTTGACGAAAATATACATAATCGTGCGCAAACGCTGAAACGGTATAATAAATATTTATAAACTACGTATAAAAAGCGACTTAGAAATTTTCATCTCTAAGCCGCTTTTTGCTTGTTATTATTTTTTTGTATAACATATATGTGAGAAATGTATGCCTTTGTCATGGTAGCTTGCAAGAAGCTCTTTTTTATATTCATCCTTATTAAACGCAGGGAAATATGCATCCGCATCAGGACATTCGGCTTCAATCTCGGTCAAATAAAGCTTTTGAGCCTTCGGCAAAAACTGCCTGTAAATGTCACCGCCGCCGATGATAAACGCCGTGTCGCTTTCAACTTCATTAAGTGCCTCACTGATTGAATGAACAACGGTTGCGCCGTCCGCCTTGTAATCTTCTTTTTTGGTGATGACTATATTCTTGCGCCGTGGAAGGACTTTCGGCAGAGATTCAAATGTTTTTCTGCCCATGATAATTGAACTGCCCGTTGTGGTTTCTTTAAAGAAAGCCATATCATCTTTAAAATGCCAAATTAAATTGTTATCCTTGCCGAGTTCAAGATTTTTGCCTACTGCGGCTATCATACAAATTGTCATACGCTTCTCCTGCTTTTACTGCGAAATAGGGAATTTGATTTTGCCCATATGTTTATAATCAATAAGCTTAACGTCGTTGCAATCTCTTGAATTGTCAAACTTAAAGAAATCGTCAATTTCTGGATTGAGCCAAAGCTTCGGCGCAGGCAAATCGCCCTGCTCGTCAAATCTTTTAAGCTGCTCCTTAATTCCGTCAATTTGATTAACATAAATATGAGCGTCTTTAATACTCCAGTCCATTGTGCCGGGCTTTAAGCCGCAAACCTGAGCAAGCATACAAAGAAGTGTTGCATATTGAGTAACATTAAACGGCAAGCCGAGCGGAACGTCGCAAGAACGTTGATGAACCCAGCAGTTGAGCTTTCCGTCTGTCACATCCCATTCGCTTGACCAAACACAGCTTGGAAGAACGGCGGTGTCAAGGTAATCGTTTTGCCAAAGAGTCATTACCATTCGCCTGTCCTCAGGGTGATTTTTGATTTTATCAATAAGCTGCTGCGTCATTTGGAATTTGTTTACAATATAGCCGTAAGCCGTGCCGATTGTATGCGCCCATTCTTTACCGAAAAACTTGTGAACAGGGGTTTTGACAAGCTTGCCGTTTTCGTCGGGAAGCATTTGAGATGCGTTCCAATAGCCCTCGTCGTCAATTTCCCATTCGTTCCAAATTTTAACGTCCCTTTCCTGAAGCCAGCGCACATCGTTTGACTGCGCCTGATATATCCACAGCATTTCAAGAACTGCCTGACGGAGAAATAACTGTTTTGTTGTTAAAATAGGGAATTCTTTTGATAAGTCAAAATGAAAATTGTGCGACGGCACCTTGATTGTGTTTGTACCCGTGCGGTTTACAACCTCTGTGCCTTCTTCAAGTATTCTTCTGCATAAACACAAATAATCTTTATCCCATTGCGACATAATAACAGCCCTTTCAAAATAAACTAACGGTATTTTAACACAAAGTTACACCCTTTTCAACAATAAATGCAGATGAGAATATAATTGCCTAATTTTATATCAAATGAATATCAAATAAATATCAAGTGTTTATTAATTTTTTGTAAAATCTATTTACTATCATTTTATTTGTGATATACTTGAATTGTTAATTTTTTATGAACCGAGGTGTCCTTATGGGAAAGGTTAAATCTTTTTTTAACAGTAAAATTGTTAAAAAAGATGTAGGCGAGCCGACATATCTTACCTGGAAAGAGGCATTGTCTTATGCAATGGGCAGAGGTGCTCAAGGTATGAGTACAAGTATGACGGCTTCTAAATATGTCAACTTCTTTATCACCGATGTGCTTCATATTAAAGCACGTCATGCAAGTAACATTCGTCTTTATTGCGGTATTTTTGATGCAATTAATGACCCTATAATGGGTGTAATTGTTGATAAAACACGTTCACGCTGGGGCAAAATGAGAGGCTATATCAAATTTGCACCTTATTTTGTTTCCCTTTTTATGATTCTTTTCTTTGTAGGCAATAACGATTTGTCATACGGATTTAAGATGGCGCTTACTGTTTTTGCTTTTGTAGGTCTTGATGTTACTTATACCGCATTTGACGTGCCTATGGGAGCGCTTGCCTTTTCTATGACGCCTAACGGAACGGAACGAACGAAGCTTTACGGCATTGCGTCTATCGGTCGAATGATTATTGGCGCTCTTCCTGCGGCTCTTGTTGCATTTGCCGCTTGGCTTCCTTATTTTAATTCAAATCTTGATAAGGCATATTTGGTTGCCGCAGTGTTATCCGCAGTATTTATTATTGTATTAACACGATTTACCTTTGCAAACTGTCAGGAGCGTATGGAACATAGCGAGGATACTCCGTCGCTTAATGAATGTATCCATCTGCTTTTGACAAACCGTCCGCTTTTAATGCTTTTCCTTTGTAATATCTTTTTTGTTATTATCAAGGTTTCCGAGCAGTGTTCGTTTTATTTTGCGTATGACTCACTTTTCAATGCAAAGTATAACGGACTTCTCGATGTTGTTAAAGCTCCCGGTTCTGCTTTGGCAGGTGTGCTTGTTCCTATCATTGTTGAGCGATTGGGCGCAAAGAGCGACAGCAAAAAATTCTATCAGGTTTGCTGTGTTATGGGTATAATTCTCAACGGTCTTTTTGCACTTTTAACATATAACGGCATTATGAATAAGCCTGCCGATAAGCCTGTTTCAACGCTTACGGGTATTATTGTTCTTGTTTTTTCTATGCTTGTTACATTTCCGCTTGAATTTAAAAACCTTATGCAAAAGGAAATGGAAGCCGAAACAGTTGACTATGTTGAATGGAAATCAGGCAGACGTGTTGAAGGCACAATGCTTTCGATTATGTCGTTTACAGGCAAGCTTGAGGGTACGCTTTCGTCGTTTATCTGCCTTCAGGTGCTTGCAAGAACAGGCTATGTTGAGCATACAAGCGATGTTTCAACCGTTCAAAATCATTCAACACTTTTGGGCCTTTTCCTTATGACGACCGTGTTCCCGATAATAGGCTATCTTCTTATGCTTGTTCCTATGCATTTTTATAATATCACAGGCGACGGACACAGAAAAATGATTAAGGAAATTATGGAGCGCAGAGAGGCTGAAAAGGCTAAAAAAGAACAGGCAAAATCCGAAGCTGACGCCGTAGAGCAAAAAGCATAATAAATAATTTTATACATAAGAGGTTGTTGAAGGACAGCCTCTTATTTTTATTGACAATAGAGCATAATGTGATAAAATAAATAAAAACGATATTTATCGGGGGAATATATATGAAAAAAATAATATCGCTTGCATTAAGCGTTATTTTGGCATTGTCAAGTCTGTCGTTTGGGGTGGTGACTGCGTTTGCAAACACTAAACAAACGGCGCCTAAAATCAGCTTGAATGAAACCGTTGAGGCTTATGTTGATGTAAATAATAAAAGCTATGTTGAATTTACTCCTGCCACAACGGGATATTATGAGTTTTACTGTTTCACTCAAAGCTATGGCGGAAATATAATGGCGTCGATAGTGGATTTCGACGGCGAAACGGACAACAGTGTTATTAACGATAATTATAATCCGAATTTGCTTTGTGCGGCGGAGCTTATGGCAGGAAAAACTTATTATTATGTTCTTGAGTCCGCTCAGCCTGCTTTTTCAAGTGTTGTAAGCGTCAGAACGCATACTCACAGCTTTGGCGCAGTTGAAACATATCCTGCTCATTTTGACCAAAATGACAGCGCTTTGAGCTATGACGGATACAGCGAGAGCATTTGTGCCTTTTGCCCTGCAAATACGATAACAGCGTATTATGTTGCACCGGGCAAGGCAAAGGCTAAAACAAAAACATTTACATATAATAAAAAGAAAAAAACAACCAAGATTACGGTTTATGACAGGGCGGGAAATATTATTTCGCCGTCAAATTACACCGTCAGCTACAAGAATAATACAAAACCCGGATTTGCCACGGTTAACATTAAGTTCAAGGGAGTTTATACAGGCTCAATGTCATATAGATTGACAATTAAGCCTAAAAAGCAGTCGATATCCTCGATTAAAAGCAAGAGCAAAAAGAAAATAGCCCTTAAGTGGAAAAAGGATTCAACCGTTACGGGATATCAAATTCAGTATTCCACCTCCAAAAAATATACTAAAAAAGCGACAAAAACTATCACGATTAATAAAAAAAGCACAACCTCAAAAACGATATCAAAGCTTAAATCAAAGAAAAAATATTATGTAAGAATTCGTGCCTATAAGCAGTCGCA
>ERZ773224.4623-NODE-4623-length-10333-cov-4.179802_pt1 | contig 10333 bp, 10 predicted proteins | sample MGYA00580526_ERZ773224 | MGnify/ENA primary metagenome ERZ773224 (study PRJEB29015, sample SAMEA2737743) | human gut metagenome | biome: human gut; feature: human-associated habitat; material: faeces | place: China | collected 2012 ...
ATTAACCTTTCTATTTGTATTTTGTCCTTTGTAGATATTATAAATTTATAGTCTGCAAACAGGACAAAAATCCCATAGGTATCACACTTTTTAACGGGCGAACAATGTTCGCCCCTACGACTGTGAGCCAAAAGTTTGCTATAATTCACACCCACAAACCCTAATTTATCAAATTAATCTTAACCCACAATCAAAATTGAAAAAACCTAATTTATCAAATCCACCTTACTCCACAATCAAAATTAAAAAAACAAAAGATAATCACCCTAGAAAGGAACTAGGGTGGTTACGGGAGTGGTATAAATAGACTTTTTCAAATCTCTTATCAATTATTTATATTAATTTTTCAATTAACTAAATCAATTCTTCAATTATCTAATTCAATTTTCAATTATCTAAATCAATTTTTAATTATCTAAATCAATTTTTTAATTATCTAAATCAATTTTAAATCTATTTAAACTGACATCACTATAAAATGACAATCAACTTAAAGTTAACTAAATATCTATTCCCTTTCAGCACAAGGGAGTTTTAAATAAAATATCAAGTTATATAGAATTTAAAAATTAAGCGATTGCATATTTATCGTAATACTTTTCATACTTTTCTTGGAACAGAGGATTTGACTTCTTTAGGTACTTACTTTGTTCGTGAATACCCATACTCTCTCTATTTGCCTCAATAATGCAAAGTGCAATGTTGTTGCAATGGTCAGACACTCTTTCAAGAATTGTTGTAACATCTGATAGGACAAAGCCCATTTCAATAGTACAACCTTTGTTCTGTAATCTCTTAATATGGTTCTTCTGAAGTTGATTCTTCAGTTCATCAATAACTTCTTCAAGTGGACCGATTTCTGCTGCTGACCTTAAGTCATCATCAGTTAAAGTCTTTAAAGTGTAGTTAAGGATTTCCTCAACTGCACAGTACATTTGTTTAATTTCTTTCTTTGCAGTATCTGAGAAAGTTAAACTTTTCTCATCAATTTCTCTTGCTGAACTCATTAGTCCTACTGCATGGTCGGAAATTCTCTCTAGGTCACCGATTAAGTGAAGATACTTTGATACTGTTAAGTTATCCTTATCAGTTAAACTTTGAGCCGATAAACCAAGTAGATAGTTACCAATATCATCTTCCAGCTTATCAACTTTCTTTTCTGAATTTCTAATTTCTTCTGCAATATTTTGGTCATATTTATTTATTAATGAATATGCACTTTTTATTGATGTAAATGCTTCTGTTGCCATTTGAACAACAACCTTTGAGCAGTTTTCAATAGCTACTGCCGGAGTTGCATATAGTCTTTTATCAAGAGTCTTAATCTTCTGTTCCTTGTGATTATCTCTAACAATAATACAAGCTAACTTTTCTAACTGCTTAGTTAATGGTAGGAATGTTAAAGTACATAGAACATTAAATACTGTGTGTACAATAGCAATACCCATTACGCCGATTTGGTTGGCTAAGAAATCAAAATGTACAAACATATTAAGAACTTCAAATACTGTTAGCCAAATAACTGTACCACCAATGTTAAAGCATAGATGAACTACTGCTGCTCTCTTAGCACCTTTGTTTGCACCGATTGAAGAAATTAGTGCAGTTACACAAGTACCAATGTTCTGACCCATAATAATAGGAATAGCAGAACCAAATGTGATTTGACCTGTTGAACTTAGTGCCTGAAGAATACCAACTGATGCTGATGAACTCTGAATAACTGCAGTAAGAATTGCACCTGCTAATACACCAAGTACAGGGTTTGTGAACATTAATAGAATGTCCTGAAATTCCGGTACATCCTTAAGTGGAGCAACTGCATCACTCATTGATTCCATACCAAACATTAGGACTGCAAAGCCTAGAAGAATTTGTCCAACATCCTTACTTTTATTACTCTTTAGGAACATATAAAGGATAATACCTACAAGGGCAAGGATTGGTGTAAATGAACTTGGCTTTAGTAGGCTAACAAAGATGTTATCACTCTCTATACCTGTTAAACTAAGTATCCATGAAGTAACTGTTGTACCAATGTTAGCACCCATAATAACGCTGATGGCTTGTCTTAGCACCATAATACCGGAGTTTACGAAACCAACAACCATAACTGTTGTTGCTGAACTAGACTGGATTACTGCTGTAACGGCAAGACCAAGCAAAAAACCTTTCCACTTATTAGAGGTCATTCTTGCTAAGATTGATTCCAGCTTACCACCTGCTCTTTTCTCAAGTGAATCTCCCATAAATTGCATACCAAAAAGAAAAAGTGCAAGTCCACCAATTAGATTTAATATGTTTAGAATACCCATACTCATTTCTCCTATTTTCATATTATCTTCATTCTAGCAGTACAATGTAAAATATAAGTTTTGCAGAATGTTAAATCTATGTTAAATGTTAAATTTATTTTAGAATTTTTTAATATTATTTAAAAATAAAGAAAAGGCAACCCAAATTTTGGATTGCCTCTCTAAATGAGTAAGGGAAAATTAATAAAAGAGTTAATTCATATCCTTGTGAACACCTGTAATTGAATAAACAACCCATTCAGCAATATTAACTGAGTGGTCGCCTATTCTTTCAAGATACTTTGCAACCATTAGTAGGTCAACACAAAGTTCAGCATCTGTATTACTTTGAATCATCTGAATAAGTTCAATCTTAACTTTATCAAAGTAATTGTCAATAATATCATCATCAAGAATAGCACTTTGTGCCATTTCAAGGTTCTTTTCAGAGAATGATGTTACTGCTTTCTTTACAAGGTCAATAGTAGCCTTGAACATATCCTTTAGGTGAATTTTTCCGTTAAATTCACAGTTATTAATATATCCTGAAAGTTCAGTAATATCTGAGGCTTGGTCACCGATTCTCTCCATATCGGAAATCAACTTTAGTGCAGAAGAAACTGTTCTTAAGTCACTGGCTACAGGTTGCTGATGAAGTAAAAGTCCCATACATAGCTTTTCGATATAGTCTTCACTATGGTTAATTTCTTTTTCATAGAAATTTACATTCTTTGCATATTCCTTAATTCTGTCAGCATTATCTCCAACAACAGTCTGAGATGCGTTTTCAATTGCCTTTTCGCATAGGCTACCCATATACTTTACGCTTGAATATAGGTCTTCAAGTTGTTTGTTAAAGTTATCTCTCATAATTATCCGAACCTTCCTGAAATATAATCTTCTGTTTTCTTATTCTTTGGTGTTGAGAAAATCTGATGTGTGTCACCATATTCAATAACCTCACCAAGTAGGAAAAATGCAGTTTTGTCAGAAATTCTGGCTGCTTGTTGCATTGAGTGAGTAACAATAACAATTGTGTATTTGTCCTTAAGTTCAAGTGTTAAGTCCTCAATCTTTGATGTGGAGATTGGGTCAAGGGCTGATGTAGGTTCATCCATTAGGATTACTTCCGGATTAACTGTTAAGGCTCTGGCAATACATAGTCTTTGTTGCTGACCACCTGAAAGTGCAAGTGCTGACTTCTTTAGCTTATCCTTAACTTCATCCCACAAAGCAGCTTTGCGTAAAGTTGTTTCTACAATTTCGTTAAGTTCACTTTTCTTTCTGATACCATGAGTAATAGGACCATAAGTTAGGTTATCGTAAATACTCATTGGAAATGGGTTTGGATGCTGAAACACCATACCTACTCTTTTTCTAAGAGTGTTAACATCAATATCCTTGAAAATATCTTGACCATCTAAAAGTACATGACCCTCAATCTTGCAACCTTCTACAAGGTCATTCATTCTGTTAAGTGTCTTTAGTACAGTTGATTTACCACAACCGGATGGTCCGATAAAAGAGGTAATTTTGTTTTGTTCAATACCAAGGTTAATACCCTTGATAGCCTTGAAATCTCCATAATGAAGTACAAGGTCTTTTATATCAAATTTGTTCATTATTTCTCCTTATTTCTTTGCAAGTTTCTTTGCAATAAAGTTTGACAGTGCGTTGATACCAACAACAAGTAGTAAAAGTATAACTGCAGTTGCATAGGCTTGGTTTGTGAATAAACCCTCTGACAACAAGCAATATAGGTGAACTGACAGTGTTCTTGCTGAGTCAGTAAGGCTTGTTGCAGTTTCTGCTACTGTACCTGATGTATAGATAAGTGCTGCTGTTTCACCGACAATTCTACCGATTGCCAGAATAACACCGGAAAGGATACCCGGAATTGCAGTTGGCACAATAATCTTAAATATTGTTCTGATTTTACCTGCACCTAAACCAAAAGAACCCTCTCTGTATGAATTAGATACTGCAAGTAGTGCCTCTTCTGTTGTTCTGATAATTGTTGGAAGAACCATCATTACAAGTGTAAGTACACCGGCTATCATTGAGTAACCCCAACCTAAAGCAATAACAAATGCTAGGAATCCGAACAAACCAAATACAATGGAAGGAATACCGGCTAGGGTTTCTGTTGTAACCCTAATAACTTTAACAAGCTTACTGCCTTTCTTAGCATATTCAACAAGATAAACTGCTGAGAAAATACCGATAGGCACTGCAATTAGTAGTGTTAGGAATGTAATAAATACTGTGTTAAAGATTGATGGCAGCATGGACTGATTCTTGGAGTTGTAGTGTAGGCTAAACAAATCAGTTGTTAAGTTAGGGATACCGTTTACAAGTATGTAAATAATGATAAATATAATACTTGCCACAGTAATTATTGATGCAAGACCAATTAATATTAGTAGTACAAATGAAAGAGGGTGTTTTAAATATGTTTTTAGCTTATCCATTATTTATCCTTCTTTCTTATTACTATTGAGAAACATATGTTAATGATTAAGATAAACACAAACAGTACAACTGCTGTTGCAATAAGTGCTTCTCTGTGCAAGCCTTCTGCATATGCCATCTCCATAACGATGTTACTTGTAAGTGTTCTGACACCACTTGTAATGCTCTTTGGCATAATTGCCTGGTTACCGGCTACCATTACAACTGCCATTGTTTCACCGATAGCTCTACCGATACTTAGGATAATACCCGACATAATACCACTTTTTGCTGCTGGTATAACTGTCTTAAAAATACTTCTTTCTTTTGTTGCACCAAGTGCCAAAGAACCCTCAAAGTACATATTGGGTACTGCTCTTATGGAAGATTCTGTTGTATTAATAATTGTTGGCAAAATCATAATGCCAAGTAAAATTGATGCAGTTAAGATACCTTTACCACTTGTATGGGTAAGTTCCTGAATAATTGGAACTACAACCACCAAGCAGAAGAAACCATAAACAACTGATGGAATACTTGCCAGTAGGTTAATAAGTGGCTTAATCACTTTATAAATTTTCTTTGGACAATAACAAGCTAAGAATACTGCAGTCAAAATACCGATAGGAACACCGATTACAATTGCTCCGGCAGTAACATAAATACTTGCTACAATCATTGGGAAGATACCAAACTCCCCTGAGTTAGGTCTCCAATGTGTACCGAATATAAAGTCCGTAAAACCAATTTTGCCTATTGCAGGAACACCATTTGCAAAGATAAAAATACAAATTACTGCAACTGCTAAAATTGAAATACAGGCACACAATAGAAACAGAATTTTCATTAGGACTTCTTTTACATTACTCAAACTAATTCTCCGTTCTAAAGTTATAGGCAGAGGTTAACTCTGCCTAAATGTTTCTTTCGATTTTACTTGATGTCGTCCCAAGAAGTTGTTTCGCCAAGATAAATTGACTTAATTTGGTCAGATGTTAGATTATCAATTGAATTGTTTTTGTTTACGATTACTGCAATACCGTCCATAGCAATTTTCTTTGTTGCTAGAGTTTTTGCTTCATCATCCTTTAGTTCACGAGATGACATACCAATATCAACTGCTTTTTCTGTAGCTGACTGAATACCGGCTGTTGAACCTGATTCCTGAATTTCGATTGTTACACCGGGATTTAGCTTCTTGTATTCATCAGCAATTACATTCATTAGAGGAGCAACTGATGTTGAACCGGCAACTGTGATTTTACCCTTTAGTCCACTAGCCTTGTAAGATTTACCACTTTCTACTGAGATGTAACCTTCTTTATCAACTGTCTTTTGACCTTCGTCACTCATAATGAAGTTGATTAGGTCTTCAGCAAGTTTTGAAAGTTTACCGTCATAATAACATAGGTTAAATGGACGAGAGATTTTGTACTTACCGGTCTTTACATTTTCAGCAGTACCCTGAATACCGTCAACTGTTACTTCCTTAACTGAGTCAGAAAGTGAACCTAGAGAAACATAACCGATTGCATTGTCGTTACCCTGAACTGTTGTCATCATAACTGATGTACTGTTTGTAATTTCAGCACTTTCTGTTGTTGCGTCATTTTCTTTGTCATCTACAATACCAAGTAGTTCTGTGAAAGCACCACGAGTACCTGAACCATCTTCTCTTGATACAACAGTAATGTCACCTGTTACTTTGTTACCATTACTACTGTCACTGCTACTGTTGTTTGAACTACCACAACCAACTAGTGAAATTGCAACTAAAGCAATTACCATAACTGAACATATTAACTTTTTCATTTTTTCTTTTACCTCTTTTTTAATTTAGATTTTATCTTTTCTGTACCTCTCAAGTACAACTTTATCTTACTATTACTTTGTTAAATCAAAAATCTAAGAAAAGTTAAATGTAAATTTATTTTTGTTAAGTTATGTTAAATCTTTCCCCATAAAATTTCACAATCCCACACCTTTCGACATTTTATATAAAATAAAAAATAGCCTAGATAAATTCTAAGCTATTTTACTTTAAGGTTTTTAATTTTGTCTGTGGGTTAATATAAGTTTCATTAATTTATTTTTTATTTTGATTGTAGGCTAAGGTTAATCAGTTCTACAAATTTTATTTTTCATCTTAACCCACAAACAAAATTTAAAAAGAAAAACTAAAATTTATAATTTTCTCTTAGCAAGGTGATTTCTGCTTTATAACCGTCTAAATCATTTGGTGTTTCTAGGAAGAAAGGCAAGTCCTTTAGCTTAGGGTGATTGATAACGCCAACCAATGCATCTAAGCCAATACCACCTTCACCGATTTTTTCGTGACGGTCTTTATGACAACCTAAGAAGTTTTTACTGTCGTTTAGGTGGATAGCCTTTAACTTATGAATACCGATAATCTTATCAAATTCTTCCAACACATCTTCCAAATTATCCTTAATATCATAACCACTATCAAATACATGGCAAGTGTCTAGGCAAACACCCATCTTTTCATTAAGGGTAACACCATCAAGTATTTCTTTTAATTCCTGAAATTTTGAGCCTACCTCTGTACCTTTACCTGCCATAGTTTCTAATAATACAGTTGTAGTCATATCTTCAAACAAAACTTCATTCAGCTGATTTACAATAAGCTCTACTCCCTTTTCTATTCCTTGTCCCACATGACTACCGGGATGAAAGTTATATAAGTTGTTTGGCAGATACTCCATTCTTCTTAAATCATCTTTCATTGTTTCTAGGGCAAATTCTCTTGTCTTTTCGGTTTTTGAACAAGGATTAAGGGTATATGGTGCATGTGCCAGAATTTTTGAAAAGTTATTTTCTTTCATATATTCAAGCAAAGCATTTGTGTCATTAGGGTCAATCTCCTTAGCCTTGCCACCTCTTGGGTTTCTGGTGAAAAATTGAAATGTATTTGCACCGATTGAAGTAGCCTCTTTGCCACAAGCTAAAAAGCCTTTTGATATTGATAAATGTGCTCCTATATTTAGCATAATTTTCTCCTTATAATTTATAATCAACTTTATCTTTTATTCTAAGTGACTCTTCTGTTACATTACAATCTAAACATAAAATTTCAACACCACTGTTATAGGCTTTAATTAGTGCATCACCAAAAGCCTTATGTGTCACATTATTAGGTGTAAAGTACTTTACATCATCCATCTGAATAACAAATGCAATTACTGTATTATAGCCTTGTTCTTTAGCTTTAATCAGTTCTTCAATGTGCTTAATTCCTCTTTCTGTGGGTGCATCGGGAAAAGATACAACACCATCATTCTCAAGGGTAACACCTTTAACTTCAATCAAAAATTTTTCTTCATTACTTTCACAATAAAAATCAATTCTTGATGAGCCGTATTTATATTCAGGTTTTATGTAAGTTAAGTTATCCCTAAATCTGCCACTTTGCAAATACTCATAAAACACCTTGTTAGGGGCTTGACTATCCATATTAATAAGTCTGTCGCCTTTATAAACTGCCACAAGGTCATACTGAGTTTTACGGTTAGGGTTGTCACTTTTTTCACACAGCACAGTTGCATTATCAGTTAAAAGTTCCCTACATCTGCCGGTATTCTTAACATGGACAACTTCTTCATTACCGTTTATGTTTACATATGCAATAAATCTATTAGGTCGTTTCAAGAAAATTCCTTTAAAAATTCTGTTATATTTCATATTATTACCTCATAAAAATTATATTATAGATCAGTAACTTTTTCAATAATATATAATATGCAAAGTTTTCTTAGTTTGTACAATATAATAATTGTTTTGTAGAGTTTTGTATGGTATAATATTAATTGTTAATACTTTGTCAAATTATGACACAAGACATTATGGAGGAAGATTATGAAATGTAACAAATGTGGTCAGGATATTCCTGATAACGCAACTTTCTGCACAAATTGTGGTAACAAAATTGAACAGCCACAGCAGAACCCTAACCCAAATGTTCAACAGGCTAACCAAGTTCCAAATCAGAACCCACAGGCTAACCAAAATTCACAGGCAAATCCAATGCCTAACCAAAATCCACAGGTTAATAACGGTATGCCAAACCAGCAACCACAGTTTAACCAAAACCCACAGTTCAATCAAGCACCTAACCGTAACCCTCAGTTCAACGGTATGCCTAATCAGAATGCTCCTTATGGCAACAAAGTGCCACAACAGAATGTAAAGACTGAACCATCACCTATTCTAACTTGGTTTAACAGTGCCAAGGATGTATTCCTAGATTTCTTCAAGAAAGGTTACATTGAAAAGCCAACAACACTTCTTACAGAAAAGAACCATATGTGGTTAGTGTTTGCAGTCGGAATTGTTATCTTAGGTATTTTAGGTACTTTGTTCTCAATAATTGGTTCATATGGTGCAAGTGCAACTTTCGCTATTATTTTCGGTATTTATAATCCGGCATCAAAATTCTTTGCATTTGGCACAATGGTATATGTAATTGCTAAAATAGTTAAAAACAATAAGGTATCTTACATAAATGCACTTAATGCAACATCAGGTGCTTATGTACCGATAGTATTTTCATTAGCACTTAACTGTATTTTCAATTTAATACATACACAGTTTATTAATGCTCAAATAGTTACATATGCAGCTACTGTTGCTGATGTTATCTTCATTGTATTATTACTTGGTGTTATTGAAAAAGTTGCTGAAGGCAGCAAGTATGAAAAATCATTATGGTTTAAGTCTCTTTCAATCGCAGGAGCATATATTGCTTATAAAATTGCTGCATTAATTTTGGATGCAATTTTTGCTGCAATCTTCTATGGTACTGATCACACAAGCCTAGCAAGTCTTGTATATGGTGGAGCAAGTATATTCAGCTAATAACAAAATATAAATTTAGAGAGCCTTTATCGGCTCTCTTTTTTGTTAGTTTTTTTAGTAATTATAAAATAAACATTAGTACATATTTTGTGTATTTGTAAATTTATTAACATTCCCCTTGTAATATGTCGAATTTTGTGTTATACTCAATCGGTAATTATTTACAAGTAATTATTTTCTTAAAAAAAGAATATGGAGGACACATTATGAATTGTAAAAACTGTGGTGCAAAACTTAAAGATAATGATACTTTCTGTGGTGAATGTGGTGCACCTGTAGAAAATCAACAGAATGTTCAGCAGAACAATTACACACCAAATCAGCAAAATGTACAGTATAACAACTACAACCCAAATCAGCAGAATGTAAATGCTGATGGTGTTAGTGAACAGGAAATCAATGACGGTAAGGTTATGGCAGTTCTTTCTTATCTTGGTTGTCTACTTATTATTCCTGCAATTGCAGCAAACAAGAATAAGTTTGTTCGTTTCCACCTAGGTCAAGGTTTAATCCTATTTATCGCATCAGTAATAGGTGGTTTCCTTTCTTTTATCCCTTATGTTGGTACAGTACTTAACTCTGTTGTTTCAATTGTTGTATTTGTATTTATGATTTTGGGCATTGTTAATGCTTGTCAGGGCAAGATGAAAGGTCTTCCTCTAATCGGCGATATTCAGATTTTTAAATAATTTATAATAATTTATATTAAATTT
>ERZ773224.4625-NODE-4625-length-10328-cov-2.931666_pt1 | contig 10328 bp, 3 predicted proteins | sample MGYA00580526_ERZ773224 | MGnify/ENA primary metagenome ERZ773224 (study PRJEB29015, sample SAMEA2737743) | human gut metagenome | biome: human gut; feature: human-associated habitat; material: faeces | place: China | collected 2012 ...
CTGTTCCGTATACAACACTTGCTTCATATTCTGTTGTTAATGTGTAACCTGTTCCATTTGTTAATGTAACATTTAACTTTCTACCTGTTGCAACTTCTACTTCTGTATCTTCAGATGCTTTATAGTTCTTGCTGTCAGCATATCTTACATAATACTTTCCTGCTTTTACATTTGCAATTTCTGTTTCTGTAACTGCTGTATATTCTTCTTCACCTTCAGCTCTATATTCCATTTCATCTGTAACGCCTGTAATCTTACCATCAGCATTTTCTTCTAATGTAGATGCAACTGATTCAATTCCTTCAGGTGCAGTTCTGTCTGCTTTAGTAATTTCAAATTTAACTGTCTTTGTTGTTGCCTTAGCTTTGTTATCATCACTCCAGTAATAATTGTCAGCATCTTTTAATGTAAGTTCAACATCATATGTTCCTACATCAACTCCACCTTCATTCTTTGTTACTGTGTAATCATCTGTATCTTCAATATCTGCTACAACTGTTTCACCTGTATATGTCTTACTTTCAATTACAGGTGCATCAACTGGAGTTTTTGTTGTATAAACTTTAGCATCATCAACTGTTACATTTAAGCCTACACCGATTTCATTAATTACATAACCCCATCCGTTGCTACCGCCTGAAACAGAAATCTTAACGTATCTTACTCCTGCTTCTGTGTAATCACTTAATTTATCTAAATTAATAATATTTAAGTCAGCTGTTCCTGCATTGTCTTTCTTACATGAATAACCATTATTTTCTGCTACAGTTGTATAGTTTTCACCATCTAATGAAAGTTCAACCTTAGTATCTGCTGCATATGTTCTTGGATTAGAATATCCTAATATTAATTTTTCAAACTGTGATGGAAGATACGCATCTCCTAAATCAAGTACAACACTTGCTTCTTCTCCTGCAGCTGTTCTAATTGCAGCGCCACTATCTTCACCACTTGCAATGTTTCCATCAATTGCAACGCCTGCATTTTCAAGTGTATATCCGTCATTGTAATATGATGAAATGTCTATTATCTTAGCTTCAGGATTATTATTAGTGTTTGCAATATTATTTGCTCCTGTAACTAATTCAGAGATATCTGTAACTTTTACTGTTTCTGTTGCTTCAATCACATCTGAAACATCCATATCATCACATACGGCTCTTGCTGTAATTGTATATTCACCTGCATCAACACCTGTTGCTGTGTATGACTTTCCGGCTTCAACATTATCACCAATTACCTTGTCACCTGCATATACCATATATTTATATCCTGCTTCAACCTGACCTTCTGCTGCTTCAACAGAATATGTAATAGAATTGTATGCATCAGATGTTGCTGTAACTCCTGCAGGAGCAGATGCCTTTTCCATTTCTACAGGTCCCTGTGGATTTTCTGAGAATACAGCAATTTCTGTAATCTGTGTTCCCCAGTTAACTGCCTGATTTACATTTATTCTTACTTTTCTAACATTTCCCTTAAGGCTATCTTTGTCAAGTACCTTAGCGACCATGTACTGAGAGCCATCTTTCTGGTCTGTAGATGCTCCTGCCGGGTATTCTGTTACAGATGCAACCGTCTTAAATGTTGTATCCCCGAACTGAATATCGAATCCGTTTGCCGGATATAATTCTGCCTGACCATTTCTAAACCATACTACTACTTCATCAATACTTGAAGCTGCATATGATTGTCCTAAATCTACTTCAAAATATCCCGGTGTTTTAACACCAACATAATTACCATTCCACTTATCCCAAATACCATCTGTAAGTGTTGTTGAATCATTGTTACCTTCTTTATAATTACTTACTGATGATGATTTCTGATATGCAAGGTTTCTATCTGTTGTAAGCCATCTTACTTCATCACTAACCGTTGCCTCTTCAACAGTAACATCTGTTACAGTAAATGTCTGTCCCGCCTTAACTACGCCACTAAGATCTTTAGTAACCTTAATCTGTCCGTTTTCATCAGCTATTGTCGTTTCTTCCCATGAATTTTCTGTTCCATCAACTGTATACTTAATATTATATTTATAGAACTTTCCACCTTCTAAATTACCAAAAACCTTTTCAAGCTGTAGTCCCCAAGCCTGGGCTGCAGTATTTATAACATATACAGATACTGTTTTCTGTCCATCAGCTCCATCTTTAGCTGCTGCTGAAACTCCTGACCATGAATTGCCTGAATACAGATTCCATTCTGAACCATCTACATCATTCTTGTCTCCAACTTTGTAGATTAAATTCTCTCCCAATGGATTCCATCCTTCATTAAGTAAGGTATATCCTTCAGGAACAGCTACTTCTCCATCCAATAAAGCAATTCCATATTGATCTGCCGCACTAACATTCTTTACCTGATAGCCTGTAGCGCTTGTAACAACCATTGCTGCCACAAGACCATATGAGCAGGCTAACTTAATTCCTTTCCTAATTTTCATTTTATTGTCTCCCTTCATAATGTGCTACACATTTATTATGTGCCCCAATGTTGTTTTAAATTTTATCATAATTATGTGCACATTTCAACAATATCACAGTTTAAAAAACATTTTTATTGTGCACATTGCACAACGTATTTAATTTTCTTATATTTGTTATTTTATTGTGCAAAATACACAAGTACTGAACATTTTATGACTATTTTAAGCCATTTTATTTACTTTTTTCACAAATAAAAATAGTTCAAAAAAAAGGAGAGTAGTAAAAACTACTCTCCTAAATTAGTTTGGTTGTATTAAATTACTTGTTAGCTATTTTTATTACTTTACTCCATTTACCATATACTTTGCTTCCACTTACTTTCTTGTAAGCTCTTGCTTTTACGTAATATGTCTTGTTAGCTTTTAATTTCTTAACTGTTACTTTTACGCTCTTTGCATTAACTGTAACTGTTGTCTTCTTAGCAAATTTCTTGCTTGTTGATACCTTAACCTGATATCCTGCTGCTCCATTTACCTTCTTAAGTTCAATTGAAGCTTTCTTTGCTGATTTCTTCTTTGTAGCTTTCTTAATAGCAACTTTCTTAACTGTTACTTTTGCTGGTGCTACTGTTGTAGCAGGAGCTGTTGTTGTTGGTGCTACTGTTGTAGTTGTTGCTATTTTTGCAGTTGTTGCTGTTTTTGCAGTTGTTGTTTCAGCTGACTTTGTAGTTGTTTCTTCCTGAGCCTTTGTTGTCTCAGGAGCTTCTGTTGTTGTTTCTGTATTTTCTGTTGTTGTTTCAGGGTCTGAAATTTTTGTAATTTCAGGTGCAAAGAATTCGATTGGATTTGTTAAACCTACCCAGCCCATTCCTACTACGAATTCTCCTGTTCCAGATTCTGTTGCTGTAAATTCTCCGGTTAATACCTGTTCTCCACCTACTAATGCAATCTGTGCTTCATTATTTGTTACTAAAACTTTTCCGTCATTTGATTCTGCATTTATCTTCCATGAGATTGAGTATTTTGCTCCCGGTACAAGTCCGCTAAATTCTTTCTTAACCTGTAAGCCCCATGCCTGACCCCAGTTACTTGTCTTCTGCTGAACTTTGATGTGATCTGCGTCTTCTGCATCTACACCTGCAACTGCTGTTGAACCATTCCATGACTGACCAACATAAATTGTATATCCGCCTAATTCACGATCTCCATCTGCATTGAATTCTTGATCCATTGTTATTTCAACAGGTTCCTGCTTTTCTGTTGTTGTTTCAGCTGCTTCTGTTGTTGTTTCAACTGCTTCTGTTGTTGTTTCTGTACTTTCTGTTGTTGGTTCTGTCTCTCCATCCTTTGTAAATGTCATAGTAAATGTCAACTGTGAATTAGCTACAGCATTTCCTAAATTCATAAAGATTACAGGATAATCTGCCTTTGAAACATAATCTAAATTCAATTCATGTGTTCCTTCTTCAAATGTAACATCATTATTTGCTCCGTTTAACTGAAGGTTAGCTCCAAATGTAGCTGTAGAAGTATAAGCAACTTTAACCTTATAATTTACTCCATCTCCACTTGCTTCTAATGGTCCAAATACCTGTTTATCTGCAGGAACTCTTGCCTGTGTATTCCAGTCTCCACCGCCTGCTTCTAAAAATTTAAAGTCAGCTGTTACAGCATTCTTAGTTGCTGTTCCTTTATATTTCATGCTGCCAACAGTAAATACCTGCCATGGCAATGATGTTGTCCACTTACCCTTTGCTGATGAATAGTATCCTTCTGCATCTGCCTGCTGCTCTGTCGTTGTTTCAATTTCTGTTGCTTCTGTACATGTAATTCCTCCAAAATCAAGTACTGTTCCAGATGGAATTCCGCTCAATTCAAGTACCATTCCTGTTGATTCTGAAGTTGCTTTAAACTGAACTGTAACTTCATTTTCACCTTCTTTAATTTCAATACCTGTCTTTATTACTTCAGGTGTCTCAATTTTTTCATAAAGAGTTCCTGCCTGAGATGCTTTAACTTTTAATTTTAAATCATATGTAGTATCTTTTGTTAATCCTGTAACAGTGTGCTTAGCCTGTAATTTCCAACAGCCTGAGTTACCATCTGATGAAATAACCTTTAAGCTTAAGTCGTCAACTGTACTTCCTGCATAAGCCATTTCTCCTGTATTTGATCCCCATTTACCTGCATATAAAGTCCAATCACCTACAGTTACAGTCTTGTCGTCACCTATAGTTGTGTAATCACTCTCTTCATATGCACTTACCTGCAACACCTGATAAGCAGATACGCTTGAAAATACCATTGCTGTTGCACACGCATATGCCAATACCTTTCTTGAAATCTTATTAAATTTCATTTTATTCTCCTTTCAATATTCTGGTTATAAAAACCTTTTTATTACATATTTCATTCTAGCATATTGTTTTATGCATTACAACCAATAATATTGTAATTTTCACAATTTAATTAGTATAATTGCACGGCATATTTGTTTTTATCTGTTTCGTTTTTTGTAAAATACTATTGAAACATTTTTATATTTACATTTTATTTTCAAGTAATGCTACAACATTACTAATTATGTCGATTAAAAAATATCATTTATAAAATAAACTCCGGCATCACTATAAATGTGCAAAATTTCCTTTAAATTAAAAATCTCTCTAACTGATTTTCAGTAAGAGAGATTTTAATTTATTTTTGCATTACTAACTTTGGTGTTCTGTCTACTCTGAATATTCCCCAGTTCTTCTCTGCTTCATTCGGTCTGTTTCCGCCTTTCCAAGGTTCATCAAAAGCTTCGAACATATAAGATATTATCTTTTCTTTGTCTGACCAATTCCAGAATTCTTGATAATATTTCTTCTGATTTTCTTCGTTAGCCTCGCCTTCTTTCATTTGTGAAAAATCGGCACAGTTTGTAGCCCAGCCTACTTCAGAAAAAATTACAGGTTTATCCGGATATAATTCACATATCTTTTTGTACCATTCCTTGTTTACATCTAACGCTTCTTCAACTGTATTTCCATACCACAACGGATATGAATGTACGCTTATAATGTCAAGATATTTTGCAAGTTCCTGAAGTTTTACCCATTCGAATGCGCCCTCATTAAATGTTACAGGTACATTTGTTTCTGACTTCAATATTTTTGCAAAAGAAATCAATCTTTCTATAGGAACATTATTTGCTCCCCATTCAGGTGTATTTTCATTTCCTATAGATACTGCATTAATTATATCGCTATTCTCATTTGCTATTCTAACAAGATTTTCAATTCTTTTATCATTAAACTCTGCCCTTTTAGCCAACTCTTCTTCGGTATACACCTCATGAACCCATGAGCATCCCGGATTATTAACCTCTGATATTAGTTCAGGACCAAGCATTACTTTTATATTCATGCCACAATCCCTAATAACCTGACATGTCATTTCTGCATAAATAACCGGTGAATACATTCTTATGTATTTAAATCCTTCGCTTTCAATTATTCGTAAATCTTCCTTTATCTCATCATATGTTGGATATGTTTCATTTAATGGACTTTGATTTTCTCTGTACCCTGAATAGCATATTGCTCTTCCCCATTCAAACATTTTCTCTTTTCCTTTCAACTTCCTGATTTTATTTTACAAAAACAATAGTGGAAATTAGCATTGCTTTATTATCATCTCCGTATGTCTCTGTTAGCATTTTATCAATATAGCGGAGAACCCATAGATTCCCCGCTATGCTTTAATCTTTAAATTTACTTCAGTTTTAATATTCAAATCAAAAAAATATAAACTTTCTATTGTAATACAACCACAATATCAGCCTTATCACCAAATTTGTCTACATCTTCTTTTGCAATCGTATCTGTTTCGCCGTATCTTTGTCCGTCAATATAAATAACTGCAACTTTATAATCGCCTGCGTCTTTGCACATGCCATTCTTATAAGTTACATGTATATTTGTACCTCTAAACATACAACTTACTGAAGCTTCTCCATTTTCAAACTGTTTAGCTAAAAGCTTTGGTTTAAATTTAAGCGCTCCTATTTCACCTTTTACTCCATACATTTCATTTAAAACTGTAAGAAGCATCCAGCTTGCAGCCCCTGTAAGGTAATGGTACATTCCTCTTCCACGCTGACTGATATATTCAGGTACTCCCGGATATATTCCACTTACTTTATAGTCATTACAATGTTTAAACAGAGTATTTATAACCTGATATCCTTCTTTTGCAAATCCTCTCTGATATAATGCATTTGCATACATTGTTGCCATGTGACAGAATACTGCTCCATTTTCTTTATGACCATATGCGAATCCAAAAAGTCTTCCAAGATCAGTTTTTACTTCTTTAAAATCAGTGTTCAATCTATATCCACCAACTTTTTCATCATAAAGATATTTATCTGCTGCTGCAGTAATGTCTTTTATCTGTTCTTTAGTTGCTGTTCCTGCCATAATTGTAAACACCTGAGCTGTAATCATCATTCTTACACCGGATTCAAAATCACCATCGACAGCATTTCCATGATTGTCATAGTAACCATTAAACCATGAGTAACCATCTTTACTCTTAATCCATTCTGTATTTCTGATATGCTCTGCTATCCACTGTGACATTCTATTAAGTATTGTACAAAGCTCTGTACATTTTACATTTACTTTTTCACCACTTACACTATGCTTTACCTGTTCACAGTAGCTGTATAACACTTCATGTTTTTCGTCTATACTATCATAAACTGTTGGATCAACATTTAATAATAAAAGCATTTCTTTAGCTAATTCGACAGTTTCATTTCCTGTCATGTCAGCATAACTCTTTATAAGTTTTGCCATATTTCCAAGATTTCCACCATAAAGTGCTGTAAATGCTACACTTTCGCCTCTCTCATCAGCCATATCAAGACCATCGTTCCAGTCAGCCCCTCTAAGTCTAATATGATTATGTTCACCTACATCATAGAAAGATGTCAAATGTTGCATAAGCATATGTTCAAGTACTGTTCCTTCATATACTTCTCCATCATTTGTTAACTGCTTATTTCCCTGTGCATCATTCCACTCTAAGTCTTTCTGTTCACCACGGCAAACCTGCGGATCCTTAAAATATGCATTTTTCTCTGTTAAAAATTCTATATCACCACTCTGTTCAATGTATAACTCAGTTGTCAGATATGGCCATGCACCATGATCCATCCATACTCTTGTGATATTATTTCTATCAGCAATAAATTCGCCCTGCTTAGAACCAATAATTGTTGCATTTGTTCCATCTAATCTGACTCCACCAAAATTATCAATTAACATGCCACGAACTTTAGCCGGTTCCATAATTAAGAGTGCAAGGCAATCCTGCCATAAATCTCTCCATCCTCTTCCACCTTTTCCATAATCATGGTGTGGTAAGAATGAACATCCATAAATTCTTCTTAGCATCGGTTGGAAGTTTACCCAATGCATCCAATTGTCAAATTCCTTGTCTGCTGAACTATAACTTACATTTATTTTTTTCTGCCAGAATTCCTTTGTTTCCTCTAAATATTTATCAAATTCTTCCACAGATAAATACTTTTTACTTAGTTCATTTATATCATTCATTGATTCGCCGTAACCTAAAGCTACTACGAAAGTTCTTGACTGTTTTGGCATTAATGTTACTTTCTCAAACTGCATTGCTGCTACAGTTTCGTAACCGTCAACTTCTTCTCCTGCCTTGTATGGTAATGGCATGTTTTTCATCACATAATATGGATTTTCAAAATTTCCACCATCTCCTATAAATTCTTCTGTAACAGGGCAGAAACTTTCAGGATTAACCATTTTCTCAAATCCTGTCATTTTAGCTAATGCCGCATAATAAACTTTATTAAGGTTATGACCTCTTTCGTCAAATGTTAATGTAGGATTAATTACTACACCGTCTTTTATTGTGTATGTTCTATGTAATAATGATGTAACGTGTCTATGGTCACGAATGTTTGACGCAGAACGTGCATACATAGGTATTGCTACTGTAGGTGTAAATTCTACTTCTCCCTCTGTATTGTTAGTAATTACAATCTTAGTAAGTTCTACTTTATCATCAGTAGAAGGTACAAATGATGTAATTTTAGCTGACAATCCAAATTCATCTGATTTTCTTTCTATTTCATGCCACATAATACCTGCAGTTAATTTCACATCATCTTTTTTATCTGTAAACAACTGTGCCTGTTGCATTGCAGATCTACCTGTAACAGACCATGCTCCTTTTCCTTCAACATAAACCCAGAAATTTCTGCTTGATTTGTTATTATGTAAATTTTCACTACTTACAGGCTCTAACAAAAATGTATTCTGATCTAACTTAATGTCACCACCTAAATCAGGAGTAATTGCACTCATCATTCCTGCTTCATTTGCAAGTGGAAAATACATATAACTTGTTAAATCAGGATTGTCCAGTGTAAATGTACCTTTTTTATCTATATATTTAAGACTTCCCATTTCTTCTCCTCTTTCTAATATACTCAAGTAAGCGTTCGCAAAAACCACAGCCCGTATCCTTTGTATGTCTTTATAAGTGTGTAAAATGTTAATTTTTTATAAAAATTTGCGTTTTTTGCAATCACTATTCACACAAAAGGCGGACACCCTCCTGGATCTCCGCCTATTCATTTAGCAACTATTTAAAATAAACAGTAATCTTGTCTACTTTTCCATCACGAACAGCTTCTGCTAATTCGCCTGTAATCTTATTTTCAGTAGAAACTACTTTTCCGTCTATTTCTACTTTATCAACTACTGCTGCATCAGCACCATATGTATCTTTTCCTGTGTTGTTTACATATGTTACATCACAAGTTGATAATAATCTGAATGTAGCCTTTCCTTCATCAAATAACCATTTTGCAAGCTTTGGTGTGAAGTTAAGTACTAATTCTCCATTTTCATATGTAAATACTTTTCCACCTGTAAACATTTCAATCCACATTGAAATCATTTCTGTTGTAGAACCTGAAAGTCTTGCAACAAAACCTCTTCCGTGAATGTCTTCATTTGGATTTGCACTTGATGCGATAAATGATGAATTTTCAAGAATACTTCTTCCATACATATTTGGATCTAAGAATGGAACTAACGCTCTTGTTACTGTTTCGTAGAATTCATCATATAATCCCGCTTTAATCATTGCCAACATATATTTATATTCCATGTGAAGGAATACATTTTCTCTTTCCTGCCATCCTGGTGTAAATGCACGGCAACGTCCATTTTCCATTGAGCATTCTTCGATTGAAGCTGATGTCTTATACATTCCAAGTTTGCTATCGTAAATATCTGTCTTTTTAACATTATTAAACATTTCACGTGCTGTGTCTGTATCAACATATCCCATCATTCTTGCAGGTCCTTCAAGGAAGGCTGGAAGTGGAACTGCCTTAAAGCCTTTAACTTTAGCTTTCTGTAATCCATAATGGCTCATTACAGGATTTCCATCAGCATCTACAACTGGTTCAAAGTCAGTTACTTCATGTGTAAAGTATGTAGGAACTACGCCTTCACCAATTTCAACTGCTTTTGCAATGCCTTTTTCAATCTTAGCTTCAAATGCTTTGAAGATTTCAACTATTTCTGATTTAGCAAGAGCTGTTTCTTCTCCACTAAAGTAAAGTTTAATTGTTTCTCTATAATTTTCTCTGATTGTTGCAACTGCATCCCAATATTCAAAATCGTTAAGTTCGCCTGCATTTGCCTTATCTAATGTAGCCTTAACATCTCTTAAATACTTAGCAATTTCAGCAGGCATTACGATTTTGCCTTCGCCTTCGAAATTGTCAATGATGAAGTTTACAAGTCTCTTTAATTCAAATGTTTCAGGTGTACCTGAACCAAATAATCCAGGAAGTCCG
>ERZ773224.4630-NODE-4630-length-10317-cov-2.333268_pt1 | contig 10317 bp, 6 predicted proteins | sample MGYA00580526_ERZ773224 | MGnify/ENA primary metagenome ERZ773224 (study PRJEB29015, sample SAMEA2737743) | human gut metagenome | biome: human gut; feature: human-associated habitat; material: faeces | place: China | collected 2012 ...
CCTTGGATAGACGGTAGTAATCTGTTAGGATGGAAAGATCCTGTCACTCTATGGTACGCCATTCGGGGAATACCACACAAGGTGTTAGTGGATCAGCATGGGATCATCATCGATAGTGGATTTTATCAATTAGGCAGCTTGGAACAGAAAATAGACGAATATCTTCATTCGCATAAAAATTGATACTTAAAGGGGCTGTCCCAAAAGTAAATAGACAGCCTTTTTTCCTTATTTTAGAAGGTTGTTCAAAAAGTGCTTAGATGCAAGACTCTGATTTACAAAGACGAGGAAGCGTACTAAAGTACGTGACCGAATCTTTGGGAAGCAGGAACGCAGCAGATGAGTACTTTTTGGACACCTTCTTTTTACTCGTTCAGTTTATATTCCACCTCGATAATACAGACGACAGTCCATTACGACATTCTTACTTTCGGAGCCTGCAGCTCTAATTCATTCGCTTCATCTACCTTTCCTAACACTCTCAATATACGAGCTTTCACTTTCATGTATTCAGACTTGTAATAACCAGAAGGAGCTGATTCCATCAATTTATCCAACCAAGCATTTGCCTCGTTCATGAATGTTTCATTTCCACAAGTTTCAACATGACGCAAAAAGTTTCGAATAAAGTCCAACTTATCCTGCGGGGTATAGAAAATACCGTATTGGAGGGAGTGATACATTTCGTCCAACATACCACGAATGTCTCCTGTTTTCAAATAAGCCGCAGCATAGAGGGATGCCACATACTGGGGGACTTTGGGCAGGGGTTGAGTAAAAATGTAAGCAAGCAGTTCGTCATAGCGTTGCTGATTGAATACACCCTTATCAGGCGTCCACCAAACGAAACTAGATACGGCACTTTTCAAAGTGTAATCAATAAAAATATCAATGGTGTCGCGGGAAACAACATGAGAGAAATAGTAGCGTTTTGCAGCCACTTTTTTCAATATCGGAGAAAGAGGGTCTGAAAGATTTCGAATAATAATATCCCATGTTTCTCGAGTATAAAACTCGGCATCGGAAAGCCTATTGATATACTCCGTGACCACCTCTTTTTGCAACTGTGGGCGATATGCTTTGAACAATACATCAATGTACTGTTTCACGAAAGCACGGTCACGCTCACCAGCATCATAACGCCTTTGGAAGTCAAGTAAAGTTTGTTCGCCTTTCAACGCTTTTTCTCCATTTCGGATTAATTCGTGCGCCTGCTGGTTGCCCACCACACAATGTTTCAACATCCCGTCTTTATCCACATACAACAAAGTTGGAAAAGCGGCAACGCCATATTTCCGAGCCAATTCCGGACCTTCACCTTTTTCCATATCAATTTGGAAACAGATAAAGTTTGCGTTATAGAAATCCGCTACACTGTCTTGTGTGAAAATGTTTTTCGCCAACATTTTACAAGGGCCACACCAAGAGGTGTAACAGTCAACAAATATCATTTTCTTCTCTTTTTTTGCCATCTTTAGCATTTGCTCCCAATTTCCTTCCCGGAACTCGATGGAGCGGTTCTGCGCCCCTGTCTTCCCGAAGAGACAGAGACTGCAGACCAATAATATATATTGAATTATTTTCATTATTGTATTGTACTAATTTCGTTCACGATATATAACATCTTTCACAACACCGAATCCATCGTAGGAACGGTAAACAGAGGCATTCTGCGAAGAGGTCGCAGGTAATTCCAACATCCGGACATGACCTTTCAAAGCATTATCACCAATAGTTTCCTTACTACCGACAATTAAACGGTATTGCATTTCTCCACTACCTGCCGGTTTCGAATAATCTCCCATTACAAATATATTGAACTTCAACATGGTTATTTGCTCTCCTGAAAACTGATTAACAATTTCGCCACTCTCCATCTTGATGGGTAATAAACGACATGCTTTCGAATTAATGTTATAGCAATATATTTTGTTATCAACCGCATAATACAAATCGTAATCACGCGGATGTACGGCAAAAGCTGTTGCACGTTCGATCTCTGGAGCATTTAGTTGGTAATAATGCCCATCCACTTGAGCAACGTAATTATAATTACCAACCTCTATTCCATATAACCAAAGCTTTCCGGCACCATCCTTTAATATTGTGTATGTTTCCCCTCTACTACCATGCATCGTGTTAGATAAATGAACAAAACTTTTGCCCGTAGTAAAGGAAAATACTTTTTCCTCTGCCGACGGCTTTTGCACCTTATTCATATCACTCGTGACCTGTACAAAACGTTGATTTGTCACGTCATACAAAATTGCCGTACCACCATAAGTGTTATAATAAATACCTGACATTCCTATTGCCGGAGCAACATCAAAATAATCCGTCTCTCCATCGAGTTTATTTAAACGCATCCCGTATATTGCTCCAATTATTGTTCCTTTTCCATACACGCCATCCTTGCCTATACAAAGGCGACAATCTCCATAAGTTCCAACCATACAGGTAGGAACAAAACCATCACACCACTCTGCAAACTCATACCTCAAATCGTTTTCATAATCATAGCTGAAATCATCGTCATCCAATTTTGCTTGTGCTTCTTCGGCAAGGAAATAGACGGGACGAGGCGCAGACATTCCTCCTAACAAATGAAGCGACTTCGGTCCCTTAAATTCCCGCAACGGACTATCAGCCCAAAGGTTTCTGATTATTTCTTCTTCAGGTGTAGAAGTCGAAATCATGTCCAAACGTGAAAATCCCTCTGAATCCTCTGACAAAATCAACCAACCTTCATAGGTGGCAGAGGTCACTTGTAAATCAAATCCTTGACGCCAAGTGACTCCCGATGTTTTATCTTCCACCAGCAAATAAACGGTGTATTTTGCTTCCGGTAGTTGCACGAAATATTTCAAGTCTAACCGATTACTGTCCAAATCAAAAGTTGTCGCACCATCCACCGAACCGGATTTCACTACCGCTTGCCATTTAAGCGAATAATTATTTAAATCTTTTCCCTCTAAAGAACCTTCTATCACAGGGGTTACCCGCACAGTATCTACCAGACGATAGGCATATTGCATTTCTTCTGGGAAACCGGAAAAGGTCACTTGATTAATTTCCGAATAATCATAATTCCCCAAATCCCTGTAGCAGCTGGCGAATGATAGTACACCAAGCACGAACAAGAGAGCATATTTCAATTTTTCCATCATATTCCTATTTTTTTATTGATACAAAAAGTCTCCCATTCTCATCTCCTTATCTCCATCCATTATTGGGTGTTCATCCAAATAGGCTTTCATGTAATTGGCGATGTAGCTTATACGTCCGAATCCCATATAAGAAGTGGAGAGGAAAGAAGTACGCGGGATTTCCATAACCGTACAAATAGTCTCGAACTTGAGAGGAGAAAAAGTCCCAAAGTAATACTCATTCCAAGTGTTGGGAGCTTCTTTCATCACGTTATTGAACAGAATACGGTGTGTAGTCTTCGAATAGACAACTGCCGAACCGCTCGTAAGCACATCATCCTGATAGTACAAATAAAAGTCATCATTTTCCACTAATTCTAAAATCACTTCCTTATCCGATTCGTCATTCGGGCGTTTCACCACAACGGGCACCACACAAGAAGTTGTTCCACTCGGCACTTCATAGCGTTCAGCTAAAGTTTCATAATCTTCTCCCACCATGGCATTCTTTTCTACTAACTTCACTTCCACATAACGGCTCACACCTTCTTCCACATCACCCATCACGGCAATCTCTACCGATACCGTATCCACATCCTCATCCAGATAGGCAAAGGAAACTACTGTAGAATCTACCTCCATATTTATGTATGCGACATTTTGTCCAGACCAAGTGTCGATCTTTTGTTCACAACCTACCAAGCTTAACAAGCAAGTCAAGGCCAAACATAATAATATAGTCTTATTCATAATACATTACGTTTTAAGTCATCTAAAATCCGTTTCACTTTGCGGCAAAGGCAAAACATATTTAGTATCGTTCATATTCACATTACCACCGGAGAACGCTGAAAGGATACTTGAAGCATTCATCCGTTTGTAATAGAAAAACAACTGCCCTTCTCCCCAAAATTCCTTTTGATATTCGTTCAGCAATGTACTCTCCAACTGGGAAACGGAAGTCAACAATTCGACGCCACGATTGTCCAGTACAAGATTGATACTTGCCAATGCATCGGTTTCATTTTCGGCTGTCTCAGCAATGATATAATACATCTCCGACATCCGAATCATCGGTAGTAAATCAGCGTAATAGGCATCGGTTTCCAAATCAGAATATTTATAGAAACATCTATTGGTATGTCCTGATGCTACTTTCCAATTAGACTCATAACGCCAATCATTCAACGCTAGTGTACCGAAAATATTTTCCAAATAGGTAGAAGGGGTAAGCCACATTTGGTCATCTTTCAAATCCGGAGTGAAATAATCGGTAAAGATTTTATTACGGTTCGGATATTGTAAAGCAAATACCAATTCAGAAGAGAATATCCTATCAGGTTTCTGACCATCGGTCACTTGCGATTTTGTGGTAAAGGGGAAATATTGTTCCTGCACTGCCACAACTTCACGAGCTGCCGCCAAGGCTTCGCTAAACATTTCCGCATACAAATACACTCGTGCCTGAAGAGCTTTCACCGCATAATAGTTTAGACGAAATGTTCGATAATGCCAAAAATTCTCTTCTTCCGTAGACCCTTCCTCCAATAGCGGGCCCTGTTCAATAACAGGATCATTAGCTAGACGCCTTTCAGCTTCCTTTAAATCATCAATAACATATTCCAATACTTTCGAAGCTGACAACAGATCCGTACCGGACAATACAAATTCTTTGTTATAAGGAATGGCACGTCCTTCTTTGTTGGTTTTGTAGACAGGACCAAACAAGCGTAACAAATCGAAATGCAACATGGCACGTAACGCATAAGCCTCACCTGTAATCCAATTATATTGATCACCCGTGAACAAATTCTTTTTCTCATCGGCATTTTTCAATAATGTATTCACGTTGGCAATCAAAGCATATCCTTTTTCCCAAATACCGGCAAAATTAGATTTCGAGTAATCGGTCGTGTAATCAAATTGTCCCAAACTATTCAAGTTCTGCATAGTATCATAATTGGCAAATTTATAACGCTGCGCTAATACTTCCACAGTACCTGTCAACAGATCTCCTCCATACAGACTGGAGCTACACAATTCGACATACACACCATTCAACCCTTGACGGAATCCTTCTTCTGAAGTAAACATTTGTTCCTCCGCCACTTGATCCACCGGTTGTACATCCAACCAATCTGTACATCCAGTAAGCGACCACAAAGCGATACCCAAACCACCGATTTTAATATATTTATCAAACTTCATAATCATCCGATTTTAAAAAGTTACAGATACTGATGCCGATACCATACGTGCAAAAGGATATTCAATACCCCGTTCCTCTTTCACACTTGATATTCGGAACACATCATTCATATTCACCTGCAAACGCAAGGCTGAAAATCCGGCTTTCTCAATCCATTCTTTTGGAAAATCATAACCGGCTGAAAAAGACTCACCTTTCAGGAAATTAGAACGCTGCACAAAACGCGAAGACATTTGTGTTGTTTCAGTTAGAGAGATTCCCTTGAAGCGGGCGTGTTGTCCGGGCTTTTCCCAACGGTCATACAATGCACGCTTATCTTGGTTGTATTTCAAGTTATCTTCAGAAATATTTTCCACTTTGGTATACAATGCCTCGTTGAAGACATCACCTCCCAAACTATAGCGTAGATGTGCAGAGAAGGAAAATCCCTTATAATACAGCGTAGTACCAATAACTCCTTCCAAATCAGGTTCTGTATCTCCTACCTGAACCTCATCTTTTGTCTCATATGTATAAGTATATGTACCGTCTTTTTTCAAGAATACTTCTTTACCATTCGCCGGGTCGATTCCCAAAGAACGTACTGCCCATAAGGCTGTAGGACTACCTCCATCGTAATAACGCACCAAGCTTGTATTTTCATTTTGCGCATTAAATTGACTCAAGCTATTGCCTATATTCCGGTATTCAGACTTTTGGTGACGGAAATTCAAACTCAGATTCCAATTGATACCTTCCTCCGGGCGGTAAATTGGTGAATATTTAACTGTAGCACTGTACCCCGTGTTCCATTGCTCACCGATATTTGTGGCTATCGTTTTTGTACCAACTGAGGAGGGCAAACTGATTACTGCCAACAAAGGGTCAGTTCTTTTCTGATAATAGTCGAAGTTTATATTGAAACGATTCCTCAATAAAGCAATATCAGCACCCACATTCATATCTAACGTTTTTTGCCATTTCAAGTCAGGATTACCAAATGCATCTACCAACAAACTTGTTCCAAAGTTATTAGAGTTCCAATTATTAAAAGAATACGTAGTATACGATTGATAAGCATCAAAATTCTGATTACCAGGATTACCAATTGATGCCCTCACTTTCAATAAAGTCATCCATTCGGCATTTTTCAAGAAGTTTTCGTTATGAATATTCCATGCCACCCCTACCGACCACGTTTCGGTATAACGTTTATTACTCCCAAAAACCGAAGCACCATCTAAACGAATATTTGCATCAAACAAATAGCGGTTGTCGAAAGCATACCCCATATTCAAATACCAACTGTTGGAGCGGGTGACCGTTTCCGTGTAATCCGGTTTACCGCCATTCGGAAAACTGGTGGCAAAAAACGGACGGGTAAAATCACCAACAGGAAAACCCACTGCCTCGAAAGCCTCTGTCTTCAACTCAGACGAACGGAAGTTAGCACCTAATACAGCATTTAATTGATGTACGTCATTAAACAATTTACCATAAGTCACAGTTAACTCCCCGTCATAGATCCAAGTGTCGTAATCCGTCGATTTATAACTTCCCCGTTGGGTTCGTGCCACTTCATCGAAAGAAGTATGCTCGGGGGACAGAAAATACTCAGCTTTTTCTGATTTTTTCTCCAAACTGATACGTCCCCGCACCATCACTTCTTCCACCGGGCGGTATTCTGCATTAAATTTATTGATAAAACTCGTGCCTTTTTGACGATCATAACTGTTCAAACTTGCATTATACAAGGGATTCTCAACCGTATAGTGCTGTTGATTAACAGTATAATATTCTTCTAAATAACGGGTAACATTACCATTTTCGTCATACTTTTCAAAATAAGGATTTGCTTTTGCATACTCTGAAAAACTTACCGTCGGATTTTCTTTTTTCGTATAATCAAATGACATCTTGTTGAAAAAACGGAATTTCCCTTTTCGATAATTCAAATCAAAATTCATACCGATAACGTCGTTTCCCGAATTTTTCATCACTCCATCTGTTCCATTATAGGTAACACCCAAACCATAACGTACAGCATTGTCACCTCCTTCTGCATAAATATTGTGTTTATGTACCAACGCTACTCGTAACGGCTCACTTAACCAATAAGTATTAACACCTCTTGCCACATTCGCACGATGAAGATTATACAAACTATCCAAAAATAATTGTTCTTGGGCATCATATGTATAATCCGATTTGTAGAAACCAGCTTTCTGTTCAAATTTCAATTTCTCACGTGCATTCATCAAATTATAATCCGACAAATCGGGGATAGACAAAGAAAAATTACCATTGTATGACACTCGGAATGTTCCTGGTTCCGGCTGTTTGGTCTCAATTACAACAACACCGTTTGCAGCTTTCGAACCATACAAAGCCGTGGATGCAGCATCTTTCAATATTGTTACAGATTGCACACGGTCCATATTCAAATTTACCACTGTTTGCAAATCAGTCTCGAAACCATCAAGGATAAACAACGGCTGATTCGGATCGGTATCATATTGTTCTTTCAATCCTACAACACTACTTTTACCACGAATTTCGATATCCGGTAAACGATTAGGGTCAGAACCGTAATCGTTATTCTCCATAATCACGAAAGAAGGATCTAGTGTCTTTAAACTCTGAATCAGGTTTTGCGTTCCAACCATCTTCAACTCTTCTTTCTTGAATGTAGCAGTGGAACCTGTAAAACTCTCTTTTTTACGCTGGAAAATACCTGTCACGACCACCTCATCCATCTCACTCACCTCATCTTCCAGCGTGATGTTAAGTTCTGATTGACCAGCCCATTTCACTTCCTTCGTTTTCATTCCCACAAACGAAAATATCAGAGTAACAGTATCCTGTTTTAGAATATTCATGGAATAATTTCCATCCATATCGGTCGCAGTCCCCACACTCGTCCCTTTAATCATAACTGTCACCCCAGGTAAAACGCCACCTTTTGAATCTTTCACCACTCCTTTAAGAACCACGCTTTCCTTCTTCTCCGGTTCATTATTAACCTTCTTGACAGAGATCAGGATTGTCTGATCTTCAATCTCATATTGTAAAGATGTATTTCGTAAACACAACTTTAACACCTCATCTACCGAGGCTCCATTTACTTTCAAACTCACATTTTTTACCCCCTGTACATCCTGTTTATTATACAAAATATAATACCCAGATTGTGCATGTAACTCTTTTAACACCTGTTCCAAGCTTACATCTTGAACCTCCATCTTAATTTGTTTCTGACTATAAGTCGGCATTGCAAACGCAAACACCGGCAACAACACCATAAGCATAACAAGTTTCATCACTAGCATTTTTTTTCCACGCCATCGCCATGGATGGAGAATTAATTCATCTTTTTTCATACATTTGTTTAGTTTTTACTTAAATACTCGCATCAAATGCCAATCCGAGGCGAGTTTTAAAATTACAACAGTCCGGTAAGTCCTTAAAACTTAGCGGACTTCTTTTATTACAATCTTTTTACCTTCTATCAAATAATCAATATTTTGAGTTTTTTTCAACATATCCAATATCGTAGAAATATTCTCGTATTTCCGAATTACCCCGTAAAATACTTTTTCTTTCAATTCCGGTGTCTCAATAATAATATCCACATCATACCAACGGGCCAATTTATTCATAATCGTAACCATATCTTCCTCGTCAAACATGAAAAGTTTATCTTTCCATCCGATATAATTCTCAACATTTACTTCCCGCATAGTTATCTTTCCACTATTTTTATCCATTTCCGCTTGATGTCCCGGCGTCAGCAAAACAGTTTTATCAGATTGATCCAATACTACCCGTACACTACCCGAAACTAAAGTTGTCTGCACTTTAGATTCATCCCCATAAGCCATCACGTTAAATGAAGTTCCTAAAACACGCACACACTGTCCTCCCCCATGTACTTCAAAAGGCTTATCGGAATGAGAAACTTCAAAATAAGCCTCTCCCTCAAGATATACCTCTCGTTTTTCCCCGATAAAACTAACCGGATATCGTAAACGGGTATCAGAATTTAACCATACCCGAGAACCGTCGGATAAGATCAGTTGATATTCGCCTCCCCGGGGGATAATAATGGTGTTATATTCCAGTGTAGATGGGTTACCCGAGTGATTTTGTTTATAAGCAAGACGATTGGAATCATTCGTTACTACAGTTCCTTCCAATTGTAATTGCCCTAGATTTTTCCCTAGACCCAATTCCACTTTCCGCCCGTCAGCCATCTCCAGCACGGCACATTCTTTACCAGGAATAATATCTGTAGCTAACGGAGATATTTCTTTTTTCTCCACCATGAATAAAAATACACTTCCGGCAATAAGTGGTATTAATAAAATTGCAGCAATTTGTTTTATACGCCGAATAAGACGAGTACGCTTTCCCTGTTTGCTTACCGAAAACATCACTCGTTCTTTCAATGCTTCTAATGAATAATTTTCATACTCTTGCAACCTCCCCGTCAAATAATCCCGCTCTACCAGCCGTTCATAGAATAGTTGATGCTCGTCATTCTCATGGATCCACTCCTCCAACATCTTTTCCTCCTCTTGCCGAATAGTACCATTCAGCCGAGCTGCAATCCATGAGGCTATTTTCAAATTATTATCATCATGCATATCCTGTCATTTTACATTCTGCACAAAGAACGACCACCCTTCTCAAAAAGATGACAAGAATCAGATTTTTTTTGAAAAAAAAATTCAATTAAATAAATCCATCATTCCCAAAAGCACCAAAAGAGTACCCATGCTAAAGCGTTTTTTTAATACAATCATAGCTCTCTGTTTCTGAGTCCGAACCGTATTGATCGATATAGATAACGAATCTGCTATTTCCTGATTACTTAATCCTTCTAATCCTAATCGGAATACTCGTCTACATTCTGGAGGTAATTCGTCAATTGCCCGATAAATTTCCCCAAGCACCTCTTCCTCAATCATTTTCTCATCCAAA
>ERZ773224.4633-NODE-4633-length-10307-cov-22.389192_pt1 | contig 10307 bp, 8 predicted proteins | sample MGYA00580526_ERZ773224 | MGnify/ENA primary metagenome ERZ773224 (study PRJEB29015, sample SAMEA2737743) | human gut metagenome | biome: human gut; feature: human-associated habitat; material: faeces | place: China | collected 2012 ...
CTGCCGGAGCGGTGCTTAAGCCGCAAGGCGGGAATTGTGCGGTGTTGCCTTAACAACCACAAAAACAACAATAATACGCGAATAAAAACGCCAGAGCAGCAACCCTTACCGGGTGCTGCTCTGGCGTTTTTGCTTGCTGTTCCGTCTGCCTTTATGGGGTTAAAAAGGCAGGGGATTACTTTTTAATCTTGATCAGCTGGGCGTTCAGGCTGGGCAGGAACTTATCCCCCAGCAGGTCGGTGGAGATCATGCCGCTCATGTGTTCGGGGCTCATGCCGCTCATCATGCTCCACATCCCTTGGCCGGGTTTCAGGTCAAAGTTGGTGACCAGCTTTACGGCCTTGGCAACAATGGCAAAAGCTTCCTCGTTCTTGGCCAGCTCTGCCATAGAGTCCTTGATATTATAGTACCCTTCGGGGAATTCCATCGGGGATTCCAGATCCAGGCTGCCCATCTGCTTAAACCAGTTGGCAACGCCCTCCTGGCGCTCATTGAACTCCGGCAGGGTGTAGCAGGCGGGCTCTTTCTCTACCTTTTCCAGCGTGATGGAATCCTTGGCGGAACCGGCCACGGCCAGCAGGGTGTTAAAGCCCTCGGCCAGCGCCACGGTAAAGTGGAACACGCGGTGGGCCTGCTGGGTGCCAACTTCCTTGCCGTTCAGGTACAGGGTCACGCAGTCCTGATTGGAGTAAACCTTGACTTCGGTGGTTTCCCCGGCGCGCTGGGCATAGCGGCGGCCGTTGATGTGCACCATCGGGTCCTTGGTCCAGTATGCCTGGTACAGGTAGAAGCTGTCCTTGCGGGTTTTGCGGTCAATGGTAACAAGGCCCTTATTGTTGCGGCCTGCCACGCCGCCCTCGTTGCGGGCTGCGCAGCCAAAGTCGAACATGTTCCATACATGGCTGGCCCAGATCCAGGGACGATCCTCAAAGGCCTGTGCCATATATTCATGGTATACGGCCTGGTATTCCTCGGTATAATCCTTGCACTGGGGGGTGCTGCTGTGCCAGTTGATGATGCCTTCGCAGCCGTATTCCGAAACGCCAAGACAGATATCGGGGTGCTCGGCGTGGAACTTGTCCAGCCAGGGACCATTGTCCTCAATCTTGCCGCCATACCAGCCAAAGTAGTGGTTGTAGCTTTCCAGGTCGGTGATGTGGTGCATGGGGCCATCGGTCGGGGTGTGCGAAACATGGGCAATGGTGGTGGAACGGGTGGGATCCAGCTCCTTACACAGCTTCTGCAGGTCGTGGTGGCGTTCCACCAGCTCCTGGCTGATGCCGCCAATCAAAATTTCGTTGGAAATGCCCCAGAACATGATGGACGGGTGGTTGTAGTTCTGGATGATCAGCTCGGTCATCTCGCGGCGGCAGTGTGCGTGGGCATCCTCGCCGGGTTTGAACACGCTGATGAACGGAATCTCGGCCCAAACGGCAAAACCGATGGAGTCGCAGGCGTTATAGAAATCCTGACTGTGCTGGTAGTGGGCCAGACGAATGGTGTTGGCACCGACTTCCTTGATAATCTGGGCATCTTCGTAATGGTCGTCAATGCTCAGAGCGTTGCCTTTGTACAAGCGGTCCTGATGGCGGGAAACACCGCGCAGCGGGGTGGGCACGCCATTGATGGAAAAGCCGCCGTCCGGGGTGACGGTGTAGCTGCGCACACCAACATTGACGCACAGATCGTCATAGGATTCATTGCAGCGCTGCAGGCGGGCAATTACGGTGTACAGGTTGGGCTCGTCCATGCTCCACAGCTCAGCATCAGGCACATACAGGGTAACGGCGGTGTTATCAGCCGGGCGGGTGGCGGAAGCAACCTCAAATCCATAGGGATCTTCAATGCTGTACTGCACGGTAAAGTTTTCGTCTGGGTTGGTCACATAGCTTTTGATTTCGAACGTGGCGCCGCCGTCCGCTGCCGGTTTGGGGGTAACTTTAATGCCGGGGCCGCCGAAATAATCCAGGTCAAAGTGGGTGTTGGGCACGCTGATCAGGTTGACGCCGCGGTACAAGCCGCCATAGAACGTGAAGTCGGCGGAAGAGGGATACATGGACGGCGTATCTTCGTTGCTGACTTCAATGGTCAGCTCGTTCTCGCCGTCATGGCACAAATCTGTCACATCAGCGCGGAAAATGGAGTATCCGCCCTCGTGGGTGGTGGCAACCGTTCCGTTGACTTTGACGGTAGCGGAAAGGGCTGCGGCCAGAACTTCAATATAGGTGCGGCCGCCGGCCAAAGGCTGGTTGGGCGCAGTAAAGGTGCGGGTGTAAACACCGGTGGTGCGCAGATAGCTGCCGTTGCCGTCCATGCCATCCACCGCGTTCCAGGTGTGGGGCAGGGTAACTGCTTCAGCCGGGCGTTCGCCCTTGGGGAAGGTCAGGGTCCAGTTTTCGTTCAGGGAAATTACGTTACGCATGGCAAATCTCCTGTCTTGTTGTGGTTTGTGGTGCGGAATGTTATTTTATGATAGGTTTATTGTACCACAGCGTCCGACAGGATTTTAGAAAGTTTTTATGATGAAATAGTAGAATTTTCAGTAGAATGATTTGTAAAATGCAGGACTGAATAAAAACGGCTTGCAGTGCTTGCAGCAGTTCTTTTATGGTACTTGATGATAAAAGGTTGCCGCCTGCATTTTTCGATAGCGCACCAATTTTTGAGCGGCGCACCTGCGCCGCGGTTCAAAAGCAGTGTTCTTTTTTAATTTATTTCATAAAAAGGAATAATGGTTATGCAATGCCCACGGTGTCAACGCCCATTTTTGTGATGTCGTTTCTGACGATTTGGAGCGACATAACATAAGGGCAATACCGCATAATTCTAAGTGCCGCAGCTGCCGGAGCGGTGCTTAAGCCGTAAGGCGGGAATTGTGCGGTATTGCCTAAGAAATCCCCCTGTTCTGTTGTCAATCCAAAACGATTTTCCTCAGTCGCTCCAAATCATCCTCATCCGGATGGGAGAGAGCACGGTCAAAGTTCTCAATCAGCGCGTCAATGTTTGCCGGATGCTCCGGCTGTGTCTTCATTTTTATATAACGATCCCGTACCGACTGTGGCATTTTGCCCTGACACATATACTCTCCGAACACGGAGTTGCTTGGGCCAAGAGACTGCTTAACATGCTCAAGGATCTTCTGAAAATATGCCTCGCTGCCGCCAAAGCCCGCCGTCCCGAATAGAAAAACCTTTTTGTCTCTCAGCTTTGACAGTAGTTCCAAGGTTGCACTGTCCGCGTTGCCCTTATCCGTCCAGAACCCGATATAGAGTATTTCGGAGTGCAATTCTTCCGCTTTCGGCGCACCGAAATAGTCACAGTCTTCTGCCGGAAGCACCGCGCGAATTGTATCAGCAAGTTTTTTTGTGTTGCCGGTCAAGCTGCTGAATATGATCGAATATTTTTCCTTATCCATAGTAAAAGCCTCCTGTCTAATCAAATCGGCATCGGTGTCCGGGCAATCAGAATGACCGCCAGAATCGCGCCCACAAACGCTGCAGCACCGATGACAGCCAACACCTTTTTGTTGGTTTTCTTCTTCGCTGCTTTGCAGATCAGAGCGGCGCAAGCTATGCAGACAGCCGCAGCAATAAGCGCAATGCCAAGTGTTTCCCATAACCACGACAATTCATTGATCCAGTTCATAACATCACCTGTCTTTCTCCATTCTCTTCCGGATACGCTTAGTCCATTAAGCCGTATTTCTTATAGGTGTCCAGCATCTGCTTATAAAAGAGCCGGTTGCCGAAAAACTGCCGGTACGTCGCGGACTTCTCTCGACCTTCGGCTTTGAGGCGTTCCATCTCATCCGCCTCGTAAGAGGCTTGTGCCTTGAGATCATTGAGCATCTTTTCAAATCCGCGATTTTTCTGTAAGCGCCTTTGGTGCGCGGAAAGGAAATGCCGTTCTCGTACCGGGTAATCATACGTCTGTTGATCCCCAGTGCATCGGCTACTTCCTGCTGGGTCAGCTTCCGCTTCTCCCGTTCAGCCTTGAATTTCTCTCCAAACGCCATTTTGGTGATCACTCCTGTCCACAAAAAGCTTGCGCCATCAAATTGCGCAAGTCTATGGCGAAGGCATTTGAGGTGAGTATCATAATGACTGAGCAATCCAACTGCTCATAGCATATCCTGAATGGCTCATCCCGTCAAGAAACATGGGGAGTCGTACACGAAAAAGTTACATCTTTTGAGCAGTTCAAATGAACAGGCATTTGTACTGCCGAAAATCATCCGTACCGGCATACACCGGTGAGAAGGAACCGGAGTAAGAAATACGGAAATGGCTGCACAGTACAGAAAAGGATACGTCCCGGTTACGCTGGGTGTGGACAGGTTGCGGCTTACAATATAAAAGGAGAAGCCAGAACTGCAGGAAACAAGCAGTGCTGAAGATGTGCCAACCTCATCCAATCCAAATCCCCAATCCCACCTCCATCCCACCGCCTATTCGGCCTTCAACTTCGACCATATCACATTTTGCAATATTTAGGCTACAAAATGTGAGGAAAAAATAAACGAACTTTGATATGATAGGGATGAAATAAAAAGGCTGCTATGGATTATGGGTAAAGGAATGGCGGTTTCTGTTCAATATGTCCACTGACGAGCAGAAAGTGCGTGACCGTAATTTTTGAGCAGGCCAAAAAAACGGACAAATACATGAAACAGAAAAGGGAAGGAGCTTGTACATGAAAGTTTGCTACACGGCAGGCCCGGTCAAAAAGCTGGAAAACTGCTTCTCGGTTTCCACCAATGCGGTGGAGATCCGCATCTGGTTTTTGACGGACGATATTCTGCGTATCCGCGCCGGTTTTGATGGGGACTGGGACGAAGCGTCCTACAGTCTGACCATGACCGCCTGGGACTCCCGCACGGACGAGCTGATGAAGGACTGCCGCAAGCGCGTGCAGACCGCCGCTGCCGAACTGACCGATGGCGACAAGCAGGCCGTGATCCAGGGCAGCCGCCTGAAGGTGGTTGTGGAAAAGGCACCCTTCCGTATCATGGTATACGATAAAGATGGCAGCCTGCTGCATGCAGATATTCCCGACCTTGCTTATCGTGAGGATTCCAACCACCGCCGCATGCACGCTTCCCAGATCGAAGCCGACGACTGCTTCTATGGCTTTGGCGAAAAATCCGGCGAGATCAACAAGGCTGAAAAGTACATGAACATGGCCCCCGGCGATGCCATGGGCTACAATGCCAAGGAGACCGATTCCCTGTACAAACACATCCCGTTCTACATCAAGCTGAACCGCGGTACCAAACAGGCAGTTGGTTACTTTTACCACAACACCGCTGAATGTGATTTCAACATGGGCCGCGAAAAGCGTAACTACTGGCACCGTTACTCCACCTACCGCACCGATGCCGGGGATGTGGATCTCTTCCTGATCGCAGGCCCCTCCATCCGCGATATCATTGAGCGTTACACCGATCTGACCGGCAAGTCCGTCATGCTGCCCAAAGCAGCGCTGGGCTATCTGGGCAGCTCCATGTACTACCCCGAATTGCCGGAAAACAGCGATGACGCTGTGCTGGAATTCATTGATACCACCCATGAGGAGGACATCCCCGTGGACGGTTTCCAGCTTTCCTCCGGCTACTGCGCCGTGGAAACCGAGCAGGGCATCAAGCGCTGCACCTTCACCTGGAACAACAAGCGCTTTAAGGACCCCGCTGACTGGTTTGCCCAGATGGTCAAGCGCGGCATTATCGTTTCGCCCAACATCAAACCCGGCATGCTGCTGGTTCACCCCCTGTTGGAAGAGATGAAGGCAAAGGATATGTTCCTGCCCGCATCCGATGACAACGCCGGTGTGGACGGCCTGGCGGTGGGCACCTGGTGGGGCGGCCCCGGCCTGTTTGTGGACTTTACCAAGCAGTCCACCCGCGAACACTGGAAACAGTACATCAAGGACGCCCTGCTGCGTTACGGCTGCCGCTCCCTGTGGAACGACAACTGCGAGTATGACAGCATGGTGGACAAGGACGCCAAGGTTTACTTTGAAGGCAAGGGCAGCACCATCGGCACAATGAAGCCGGTGATGAGCAACCTGATGTGCCAGCTTTCCAACGAAGCCATTGAAGAGTACGACCCCAACTGCCGTCCCTTCTCTGTCTGCCGTTCCGGCCATGCCGGCATCCAGCGTTACGCTCAGGTTTGGGCAGGCGATAACCTGACCCACTGGGATACCCTGAAATACAACATTGCCACCATCCTGGGCATGGCCCTGTGCGGTGTTTCCAACCACGGCTGCGATATCGGCGGCTTCTATGGCCCCGCACCGGAGGCCGAGCTGTTCGTGCGCTGGGTGCAGAACGGCATCTTCCAGCCGCGCTTCTCCATCCATTCCACCAACACCGACAACACCGTGACCGAGCCCTGGATGTTCAGTGATAAAAAGCAGTACATCCGCGATGCCATCAACTTCCGCTATAAGCTCAGCCCGATGCTGTATTCCCTGATGGTGCGCGCCCACGAAAGCGGCCTGCCGATCTGGCAGCCCACCTTCGCCGTGTTCCAGAACGACCCCGCCACCTATGATGAGGGCGTTGACTTCATGTTTGGCGATTCTCTGCTGGTTGCCAACGTTGTGGAAAAGGGCCAGACCGTGCGCCCTGTCTACCTGCCCAGGACCGAGAACGAAAACGAGCGCTTCTACAACTTCTACACCCGCGAGGAGTACGCTCCCGGCCAGACGATCGAGGTACCGGTCGATATTTCCAGCATCCCGCTGTTTGTGCGCAGCGGTGCTATCCTGCCCATGAGCGGCAACCGCCTGCACAACCTGATGACCGAAAAGACCACTGAGCTGGAGATCCTGATGGCACCGGATGTGGATTCCGAGTTTGTTCTGTACGAGGATGACGGCTGCACCAATGAGTACCTGAAGGGCGCTTACCTCAAGACCCGCATTGCCGTGACCGCAGGCGTAAAGACTTACGTTCACTTTACCAACGAGGGCGATTACGATACCGCTGTGGAAAGCATGTATCTGGATATGATCCACCGCGAAAAATCCCCGTTCTATGTGCAGTTGGACGGCAAGGAGCTGCCGCACTTCCTGCACCGCCGCAAGTTTGAGGAAGCCGAGAGCGGCTGGTACTACAGCCAGCGCCTGAAGAGCGTGCAGGTCAAATACCCCAACCCCAAAAAGGACCATGAGATCATGGTCTCGTTTGAGCAGTTTGATCTGATTGGTATGTAACGCGCCGTAAAACGCGATACAAAATAGAAGGAGGAAACAAAATGTTCAAAAAGATTGCAGCACTGGCAACGGCTGCTGTGCTGTGCGCCGGGCTGATGGCCGGCTGCGGCGCATCCAGCACCACGGCTGACACCAGCTACAGCGCAGAAAACCCACTGGTTCTGACGCTGGCCCACGGCCTGTCCGAGGCCCACACCGTCCACATTGCCATGACCCAGTTTGCTGAGGAAGTGAACGAAAAGACTGATGGCCGCGTCCAGGTCAAGATCTTCCCCAACGGCCAGCTCGGCAGCGAAAACGAGAACCTGGAGCAGCTGCAGGCAGGCGTTATCGCCATGACCAAGGTTTCTGCCCCCGGTCTGGCAACGTACAACGAAGCCTACAACGCATTCGGCCTGCCTTACATCTTTAATGATACCGAGGATTTCTACCATGTCATGGACTCCCAGCAGATGCAGGATTTCTTCCTCTCTACCGGCGATGACGGCTTTGTTACCCTGACCTATTACACCTCCGGCGCCCGCTCTTTCTACACCAAAGACAAAGCCATCCGCACCCCGGCTGACCTGAAGGGCCTGAAGATCCGCGTGCAGGACATGAAGTCCCAGACCGATATGATGAACTATCTGGGCGGCATTCCCGTTGCCATGTCTTACGGCGATGTGTATACCTCCCTGCAGACCGGCATCATTGACGGCACCGAAAACAACGAAACTGCACTGACCACCGGCAAGCACGGCGAAGTGTGCAAGGTCTACTCCGTTGACCAGCACGCCATGATCCCCGACGTTCTGATCATGAGCGAAAAGGTCTGGAAGCAGATCTCCCCGGAAGATCAGCAGATCATTCTGGAAGCTGCCCACAATTCTACCGAGGCCCACAAAGTCATGTGGGACACCGCCATTGACGAAGCTGTGAAGGAAGCACAGGAAACCATGGGCGTTGAGTTTGTTTACGATGTAGACAAGGAAGCTTTCCGCGAAGCAACCCAGCCCATGATCGAAGCTTACGAAAACGAGTATCCCGGCGTCAAGACCCTGCTGGATACCATTGAAGCAGCACGGGAGGGGGAATAACACATGAAAACATTTTTGGGTAACGTTAAATACTGGATGGACAAGATCCTGAGCATTGCCTGCGCCGTTCTGCTGTCTTTCATGACCATCCTGGTTCTCATCCAGGTGTTCTCCCGTTATGTCCTCAACAGCCCCGTTGCCTTTACGGAGGAACTGGTGCGCTACAGCCTGATCTGGACCGGCTTTATCGGTGCAGCTTACGCATTCTCCACCCGCGAGCATATGTCCCTGACGCTGGTGCGCGATAAATTCACCGGCAAAGCCCACACCGCTCTGCTGGTTGCCATCGACGGCCTGATCCTGCTGCTGGCGATCTTCGTCATCACCATCGGCGGCTTCAAGCTGGCTGTTTCTGCCAGCCGTGAATTCTCCGCTCTGCTGGGCATCCCCCGCAGTCTGGTGTACTCCATCGCTCCGATTTCCGGCATTTTCATCATCATCGCCCAGATCATCAACATTTATGAAGATATCACCGGCGAAAAAGTTGACTGCTAAGGAGGGCACAGAACAATGAGCATTACACTGACAACCGTTATCCTTTTTGCTGTGTTCGGCGTGCTGCTGTTTTTGGGCGTGCCCATCTCCATCAGCATCGTGGTTTCTTCCATTGTAACCGCCATGTCCACCCTGTCTTGGGACCAGATCACCTTTATCACCATGCAGAAGATGAACTCCGGCGTTGAGTCTTTCTCTCTGCTGGCTGTGCCCCTCTTCATCCTGGCTGGCAACATCATGAACAACGGCGGTATTGCCAAGCGCCTGGTCAACTTTGCCCAGCTGTTCGTTGGCAAGATCCCCGGCTCCATGGCACAGGCCAACATCCTGGGCAACATGCTGTTCGGCGCACTGTCCGGTTCCTCCGTTGCTGCTGCTTCCGCCATGGGCGGCTGCATCAGCCCCATTGAGGAAGAAAACGGCTATGACCCCGCTTACTCTGCAGCAGCCAACATTGCTTCCGCCCCCACCGGCCTGCTGATCCCGCCCACCTCCGCATTCATTGTTTACTCCACCGTTGCTGGCGGTGTTTCCATCTCCACCCTGTTCATGGCTGGTTACGTTCCCGGCATCCTGATGGGCCTGTGCTGCATGCTGGTTGCCTTTATCGGCGCCAAAAAGGCAGGCATGAAAGCTACCGGTTATGATAAGAGCAAGAGCATCGGCAAGACCATTTGGGACGCTGTGCCCTCTCTGCTGCTCATCGTCATCGTTATCGGCGGTATCGTTTCCGGTATCTTCACCGCTACCGAGGGCGCTGGCATCGCAGTTCTGTACTGCCTGATCCTCTCCATCGTCTACAAGAGCATCACGTTCAAGAGCTTCTTGAAGATCCTGCTGGATTCTGCCAAAACTTCCGGTATCATCCTGTTCCTGATCTCCGCTTCCTCCGCCATGTCCTTTGTTATGGCTTACTCCGGCATCCCGGCAGCCATCTCCAACGGCCTGATGAGTCTGACCAGCAACAAGTACATCATCTTCCTGCTGATGAACATCATCCTGCTGGTGATCGGCATGTTCATGGATATCACCCCGGCCATCCTGATCTTTACCCCGATCTTCCTGCCCATCGCTACCAGCTTTGGCATGACCGAGATCCAGTTCGGCGTTATGCTCATCTTCAACATGTGCCTGGGCAACATCACCCCGCCGGTTGGCTCCGTTCTGTTTGTCGGCTGCGGCATTGGCCATGTTTCCATCGAGCAGGTCACTTCCAAGCTGATCCCGTACTTTGTCGCATTGGTGCTGGCCCTGCTGGCTGTTACCTATATCCCGGCACTGTCTCTGGGTCTGCCCAGCCTGATGGGCTTGATCTGATCGCAGGCTTTGCCCCGTAACTCAACAATAGCATAAACAAAAACGGCACCGCTGCCCAAAGGGAAAAAACCGGGCGGCGGTGCTGTTTTTGCTAAGGTTCCAGATACACTTTAGGGTGTTGAAGCAACCGGTTTCTGCACAATACCTAAGGCAACACCGCACAATTCCCGCCTTGCGGCTTAAGCACCGCTCCGGCGGCTG
>ERZ773224.4634-NODE-4634-length-10305-cov-9.477073_pt1 | contig 10305 bp, 9 predicted proteins | sample MGYA00580526_ERZ773224 | MGnify/ENA primary metagenome ERZ773224 (study PRJEB29015, sample SAMEA2737743) | human gut metagenome | biome: human gut; feature: human-associated habitat; material: faeces | place: China | collected 2012 ...
CCCACATGTCCATGAGCGACTACGTCACCGCCTGCTGTCTCGGCAAGCGGATCGTGGTCATCGACGAACAGAAGGAGCTGCTCCGCCAGCTCAAGGGCATTGGCAGCAACATCAACCGCCTCACTGTCCTCGCCAACATGGGCAAGGTGCAGGTCATCGGTCTGGAAAAAGCTGCCGGTGAGCTGTCCGAGGTCAGCGCCGCTCTGCGGGCTGTCATGGAAGGTCGGTGAGCCGTATGGCCATCATACATTTTGTGAACTACAAGCGGGGCACACAGTCCCGCGCCGCCATGCGCGGCGTGATGCTCTACGTCATGCAGGAGATGAAAACCACATAGGAGGGCGCGCCGCTCGTCAGCGGCATCAACTGCCAGCCGCAGAGCGTCTACGACGATTTTCTGAACACGAAACTCCTCTACCACAAGGACGGCGGCACGATGTTCTATCACATGGTGCAAAGCTTTCCGAAAGGCGCGGCGGTCGATCCCCGACAGGCCCACGAAGCCGCGCGGCGGCTGGCGGAGTTTTTCGACGGCTGCGAGGTGCTGGTCTGCACCCACGTCGACCGAGAGCATATCCACTCCCACTGCATCATCAACTCCGTCAACTTCGATACCGGCAAAAAGCTGCACATGGCGAAAGAACAACTGCAAGAGTTGATGCGGCGCAATGACATGATCTGTCAGGAGATGGGGCTGCCGGTCTTTGACGCACCAACGCAGCATGCCCGCGGCATGGGCGGCGCGGAGTATCATACAGCACTGAAGGGCCAAAGCTGGAAGCTGCGGCTCATGAACACCATCGACGAGTGCATGAAATACGCCGCCGACAAGGACGCCTTCGTTTCCCTGATGGCATCCGAGGGCTATGCCGTCCGCTGGGAAAGTGGCCGCAAGTACATCACCTACACCACGCCGGACGGACTAAAATGCCGTGACAACAAATTACACGAAGAAAAGTATTGCAAGGAGGCCATGGAACGTGAATTCAGAATACGGGCAAAGATTGTCTCTGCAAGAACTCAAGCAGCGCAACACCCAGCAGACAGCGCTTCCGACGCCGACACCACCTCACGAAGCGTGTCCCTCGAAAGCGGACTGGGAGCGAATGATGAAATACATGGATGCACTGTGGTGCCATGCGGATCGGCAGACGGATCTGTTGGAGAGCGTCAGCAGGCAGATGTCACAGCTTCCCACACGGACGCAGCTGGACGATCTGCTGAAGACGGTGCGGCATCTGGAACAGATGACCGAACAGGCTGGGAAACGGAACGAGAAACATTTTTCTCTGCCCGGCATCAGACTGCCCAGACTGCGGCTACCGCACCTGGATGGCCCCACATGGGCGGTCCTGCTGATGGGGACGGCAGTGTTGCTTCTGCTGTGGTGGGGCTTGGATACCGTCTGGAGCAATCTCAGTCTGATGCTCCCGTGATGGACAGCACCACCATGCGCCCACATACAGACAGGAAAACGCTCCGTAAGAAGCAGCAAAAGAAAATCGCCCAAGGCCACGCCCAGGACGATCACGAAGAAGAACAGACTTGGCAGCAGACCATGTGACGGTCTGCTATTTTTATTGCCCGAATTGGTTTTGGGGGAAAGGAATGCTATGGGTAGAAAGAGAAAAGAATCCAATATTGCAAGCGTCATGTACTCCTATGTGGGTACGGACGATCAGTTTGACGATTTCTTGAAAATGATGATCCACGACTATCTGTCTGTGGATCATCCATATACAAATCAGCCCGCTGATTTTGTTGCTAAAGTAGAAACAGAAGTCGCCTGATTTGTTTTGGTAGCTATTCAAAAAATTGTGTGCTATGGTGTGTCGTGCATGATCGGCACACCATAGCGGAAAGGAACGGTTATGAAAGTCTGGCTCTATTATCGGCTGTCCAGAGATGAGGATGAAGAACTGAATTCTCTGAATAACCAGCGGAAAATCATATATAACTTTGCCGTCAGCAACGGCCACGAGGTGGTGGGCGAATCCTTCGATGACAATGTCAGCGGTATGCACTTCAACCGTGAGGGAATCGACAAAATCTATGAGGTGGTCGAAGCGGGCAAAATCGAAGCAATCATCGTTAAAGACCTGTCCCGCCTGGGCCGTCACCGGACGCAGACCGCACTCTTTATCGACTACCTCCGTGAACATGATGTGCGGGTCCTGTCCGCAACGGAAAATATCGACACTTTCAATGAGAACGATGATCTCATCATCGGCTTCAAGGGGCTGGTCAACGACTTCTATGCCCGCGACGGCAGCCGCCGTGTGCGAACCGGTTACCGGCAAAAGCAAAAGGAAGGTATTGTGACCATCCCACCCTTCGGTTATTTCAAGGATAAGAACACAAAAAAGGTCGTTGTCGTAGAAGAAGCCGCCGAAACGGTCCGGCTGATTTTCTCCGCCTATGTCGGCGGCAGCGGCATGAAGGCCATTGCCCGCACACTGAATGAACAGAGGAGGAAAACGCCGGCACTCATGCAGGCGGAACTGCTAAATAAGCGCCTGCCCAACACCCAGGATGGCATTCTCAAAAAATATCTGTGGGACGCAACGATGGTGGCGCGAATCTTGAGAGATGAGAGCTACATCGGCACCCTGATCTGCCACAAGAGCGAGCGCAATAAAATCAATAAGACCTTCCGCTTCACAGACCCGGAGGAGCAGTTCCGGCATGAAAATTATCTGCCAATAATTGTGACTCGTGAGATATGGGAGCAGGCTCAAGCGCTTCTTACAGAGCGCAAAGAGAAAAATGTCCGTGCGGGCACCAATCGGGGCATCCTCCGGTACGGTGGATTACTCCGCTGCAAGGACTGTGGCCGAACCTTTATCGGGAAACGTATCAAGCTGAAAAGCGGGGAACGGGTAGCCTATGTCTGCGACACCTACCATCGGTATGGCAAAGAACACTGCTCCTCTCACATGGTGGACGAGGAAACATTGGACAGATTGATCGGCGCGGAGATCCTGCGAACAAAGAAAATGTATGAGGAAAACTGGTCGCGGATGGAATGGCTCATTGAGAGATGGACGCCGAAAGCTTCCACGGCCAGTGCCAAAATAAGTAAACTGCAAGAGCACATTCTCTTACTGGAGGAGGAAGTGGAGGTGATCCTGATGGAACGCATTCGGGATAAGGCCAACGCGGAACGCTACGACCGTATGATCGCCAAGCGCGAGGAGCAGATCGCAGAGGTCAAAAAGCAAATCGAAGAATTGCAGAATACTTCAGAAATGCTCCGCAGCCGACAGGCCAAGCTGAAGCGGGACATCAGCCTGATCGACGACATCCTGCGAGAGAGTAAAATGTCAGAAGCACATCTGAGGATGCTGGTGGAGAAGATACTCGTTCATGAGGAGGATGGCAGGCTGGATTTGGAGATCCGGCTGAAAGCGCCCTTCCGTGACCATCTGGACGTCTTCGAAAACGGAGCGCAGACAGATTGCTTCCCCACCGCAGATTTTGACTATGACAGGCTGGGTGCGGCAATCTACGGCGATTACTATGCGGGGTAGGTGATAACAGGTGCGGATATGGCTCTATGCGCGGCTTTCTAACGATGATGACCGTGAGATGAACTCCCTGCTGAATCAGCAAGAAATCTGCCAGGCATTTGCCGAGCAGCACGGGTACATCATCGTGGGACAATCATTCGATGATAATGTAAGCGGCATGAAATTTAACCGCCGTGGGCTGGACGAGCTCACGGCGGCTGTGGATGCTGATAAAATTGACGCTGTCATCGTAAAAGACTTATCCCGGCTTGGCCGCCATAGGACCCAGACCGCATTGTTTATTGATTACCTGCGAGAACACCAGGTGCGCGTGATCTCTGCCACAGAGGGCGTTGATACATTCCGCGACGAAGATGACTTGATCATTGGCGTCCGCGGCCTGATGAACGACTATTATGCGAAAGACATCGGCAAGAAAATCCGTGCTGGATACCGACAGAAGCAGAAAGACGGCATCGTGATCACGCCGCCCTTCGGCTACTGGAAAGACAGAAACACAGGGCAGATTAAGATAGATGCAGAAGCAGCGGTCACGGTGCAGCTCATCTATTCTCTGTACTTACAGGGGTGCGGGCAGAAAGAGATCGCCCGGCGGCTTAATGCTGCGGGGCGAAAGACACCGGCGCAGCTCCAGTATGAACGGTACGGCAGAGAGGTCCGGCATACGCACAAAACCCGTGATGGGCAGTTCCTGTGGACATATACCAGTGTGAAAAACATCTTGGTGGAAGAAGCGTACACCGGCGTGCTGAACAACCATCGCAGGGAGTATAATAACGGAAAAGCCAAGCATATAGACAAAACCGACTGGTATCGTCATGAGGGGTTCTTTCCTGTGATCATAGAAAAACAGGAATGGGAGCAGGTACAGCGCTTGCTCAAGCAGCAGGCCCGCCCCGCAAACGGCAATCAGGCCAAGCACCGCTATGCAGGACTGCTGACCTGCCAGGAATGTGGGAATACGTTCATTCCTATGATCCGCTGCTGGAACGGCAAAAGTCGTGTGGAATATGTGTGCCGTGGATATCACCGGAATGGAAAATCTTATTGCTCCTCCCACCGTATCCATGAGGAGGTGCTGGATGCAGCGGTGCAGGAGTATGCCGAAACTATGCGAGAGCAGTGTGCCGAGGAAGTAAAGAAGCTGGCACAAATGCAAAAAATGTGGGCGTTGAGGAAACTAATCCTCGACACCCACATTTTATCGTTACAGGGACAGTCTCCCTCAGTTAATTTGACTCTACTTGATTTCGGTTACGCTTGTGTCATCGTAATGATTAGGGTAAAGCGCCTAAGACCACAGTGCCAAGAAGGAGAGGATTGCACCATAATAACCCAATGCATCACCGACAGACCATTCGGCTACAAAGATATCTGTTGTGGCGTTTATCTTAAATAGGATATTGATAACAAAGGGAATACCCATTAGCAGGAGCAAAATAACCACGCAGATTAGTGCAAATTTTTAAACCAGTCGATCATAGCAATGCCTTATAGTTAAGTAAATAGAAAACGCCAAACAAATAGTCTGGCGCAGATGGTACGGGTAGTGGGGGTCGAACCCACACGAATCACTTCACAGGAACCTAAATCCTGCGCGTCTGCCAATTCCGCCATACCCGCATATATGAGCGACAGAACTACCTGCCGCTATTTTATTCTCCTCTGATTTTTACACGGCGAGGAACCGAGGCGGAGCGTAGCGCTTGACCTGCATCTATAAAAACAGGGTGAACCTGTTTTTACCAAAGAATGAGCACGGCGAATGAAGGGGCGAAAATCCTACACTAAGGTGACATCACCTAAGACCAGCGCGTCTGCCATTCCGCCACTCCCGCAGGGAACAACCCCTATCTTACCACGAAAAGGGCCCCGCTGTCAAATCCCCGGCGACGAAGGAGGTTTGGCGCTGGCTTTGCGGCGGTTCGACAGGCATCAGCCCGCCTGCGCTTCGCTCCAACGGGCATCAGCCTGCCTTCACCTGCCGCTTTGCCATCCTCCCGACCTCCCCCGCCGCCTTGAGGGATCACCCGGTAAAAACCGTCACTTCACTTATTTTTTGGAATCCCAGCCCGGCGTAGAAGCTCTCCCGATGGGCCTCACAGGCCACCAGAGGGATGAGGTTCTTTTCCTGCAGCCACCCGGCGCAGTGGTACACCACCGCCCGGCCATAGCCCTGTCCCTCGTATTCGGGCAGCGTCGCCACATAGCTGATCTGCCCGTACCGGGTGCCGCAGTCGGTCACCGCCGCCGCCGAAGCCGCCCGGCCGTCCCGCTGCAGCGTCACGGTGTACCCCACCCGGCGCCGTTCCGCCAGATGCAGATTCACCACTGCCGTCTCATACTGGGCAGGGGTCAGCTCCACCACCGCCAGGTTGCAGTCGGCCACAGCAGTCGCCGTATGGGTGCGGTACTCCGCCTCCGGCAGAGAAAATCCCACCCCCTCCGGCAGCTCCATCACCGCCAGGGAAAGCTCCGGCTCGCCGTTTTCCTGCCGCCACAGCGGCGAAAGGGCAGGGCACAGCATCACCCAGCCCTCGTTGCGCCATCGCAGATAGTCCACTATCACCGGCGCAGCCTCCGGGGTAAAGGCGCTTGCCCACAGGGAATGTCCCTTTTGCAGAATGACCCCCTGCGGGGTGCGATCCCGCAGCCCCCCGTAAACGCCCCAGAATTCATACACCAGCCCCATGCCGCAGCACCGTGCCGCCGATTCGACCATCGTAGCGAGCAGCGGCTCTCCGGGCAGATCCCGCAGCCTGCGGTCATCGTAGGCCAGCCGCCGTATCATCATAGCGCCAGCGCCCCGGGCAGCAGACGCAGCAGCTCCAGCGTATTCTCAATGTCCTTTTCATCCGCCACGCACGCCGGGGAATGCAGGTACCGGCTGGGAATGGAAATGGCCATCACCTCGCAGCCGCCCGCGGCGGTCATCAGGCTGCGGCTCTCGTTCCCGCCGAATACCCCCTCCTTGGTCTGGTTGGGGATGCCGTTTTCGTCGGCCAGCGCCCGCACCCTTTTGTACAGGTCGTAGGTGTAAATGGTGCCCCGGTCCATGAAGGAAACCACCGGCCCCTGCCCCAAACGGCAGACCTTGCGCTCCTCCGGCACCCCGGCCAGGTCGCCCGCCGTGGTGGTCTCCACCGCTACCGCAATATCGGGGCGCAGGGTATAGGCAGCGGTCTTGCCGCCGAAGCAGCCTACCTCCTCCTGCACCGTAAAGGAAAAGCAGCAGTCACAGGGCAGCTCCTCCCGAATCATCGCCAGCAGCATGGCGCAGCCGGCCCGGTCATCCAGCGCACGGCCGGCCACCCGGCCCTCGCCGTAGTGCAGCACCGGCCCGGTAAAGGTCACCATATCCCCCAGGGAAACCAGCTTTTCGGCCTCGGCCTTGTCCTTGGCGCCGATGTCGATCTTCATATTGCTGATCTTGCCGGGGTCACTGCGCTCTTTATCATCGCACAGGTGCACCGGCTTGCAGCCCACCATCCCGGGGATGGCATCATCACCCACCAGCACCATGCGGCCGCCGGTCACCTCCGGCTGTACGCCGCCTACCGGCGCAAAGGAAAGGAAGCCCTTTTCATCAATGTTGGTGATAATAAAGCCCACTTCGTCCATATGGGCGGAAAGCTGCAGCACCTTTTTGGCAGGCTTTTTCCCCTTTTTGCGGACCAGCAGGTTGCCCAGCGGGTCCACCTCATACTCTGCGTGGCCTTTTATTTGCTCGATGAGATACTCCCGGACGGCAGCTTCCCGGCCGCTGGGGCCGCGCAGGGCGCACAGGGTCTCTATATCTTTCCACAGCTGTTCGTATTTCATGTTAAAAGCCCTCCTTTGCCGCCAGCGCCATCAGCCGGGCGGTATTCGCCGCGTCCTCAGGGTCAATGGTCTCGGCCACGGTATGCATGCTCCGCAGCGGGATGGAAAGCAGCGCCATTTTAATGCCCCGTCCGGCGGTGGCCAGCTCGTCAGCGTCGGTGCCGGTGCGGCCGCCCATCGGCTCATGCTGCAATGGGATGTTATTTTCCTCGGCCAGCTTTTTCAGCTTCAGGGTAAAGTCCCGGTTCAGGGTGGGGGCGTAGCCCAGCATGGTGCCGCCGCCCAGGGGACTGGTTTTCTCCGGCGCGCAGCCAAAGCCATCCCCAAAGCTCACATCTACCGCAATAGCGTAGTCCGGCTGGGTGGTAAAGCCGCCGGTCTCGGCGCCCTGTCCGCCCACCTCCTCCATACTGGAGAGCAGCACCGTTACCCTGCAGTCCGGCTTTTCGGCCGCTATTTCCTCAGCCGCCGCTATCACCGCCGCGCAGCCGATGCGGTCATCCAAGGCGGGCCCCGCCAGCCGCTTATTCAGCAGCTCTACGGGCTTCGCCGCAAAGGTCACAATATCGCCGGGCGCAAAAAGCTTCGCCGCCGTTTCGGCGGTAAACCCGGTATCGATCAGCAGATTCTCGATCTTGATGGAATGGTCGCTGCCATCCCCCGCCAGGTGGGGCGGCACCGAGGTGATAATGCCGGGGTAATCGCCCGCCGCCGCGTGGATGACCACAGGGGTGGCAGGCAGCCAGCGGGCGTCTATCCCGCCAATTTTGCTAAAGCGTAAAAAGCCTTCCTCCACCCGCGTCACAATAAACCCGATCTGGTCAAGATGGGCCTCCAGCAGCAGGTGGGGCGCGCCCTCCTTGCCCTCATTGACGCAGCACAGCAGGCTGCCCAACGGGGTGCGCTTTACCTCTCCCATTGGGGAGAGCAGCTCCTTGGCGGCGGCATAGGCGGCGCATTCCCGGCCGCTGGGGCCGGGGGCTTCGCACAGCTTTCTCGCAGCTGCCGCTATTCTTTCGGTCGTGATACTCATGGTGTTCCTCCTTTTTTACGCCCCACTCATACCCTGTACGGGGCATGAGCAAAGCTCCTGCTTACTCATCTGTTAAAAATCAGAGTCCCCTCCTGGGGCAGTTACAGCAAACCGCAAACAGCGAGCCGCAAAAACGGCAAACCGAGTTTCTGCCCGCGTAAGCGCCTAAAATCTGTGCCCCGCCCTGGGATAACCCCGGCAGGCCCCGGGAAGCGCTTTTTCGGGTCCCCGCAAAATCCGGGCACCGGCCCGCCGGGCGCTCCGGCTGCACCGGAGCCGACAGCGGCACAGCCGCCGTCGAAACCGTCCTGTGGACGGTTTGCCCTGCGGGCCTCTCGGCGCTCTTTGCAAAATTTCTTTCCGCCTTTTGGCCTCACTTCAGCCCATTCACCAGCGCCTTGTAGCACTGCCCCCGCACCTCAAAGTTCGGGTAGCAGTCAAAGCTGGCGGAAGCCGGCGAAAGCGAAACAATGTCTCCGGCTTTGGCAAGCTCATGGGCCATCGCCACCGCCTCCTCCAGCGTGGCCGCCCGCCGCAGCACCAGGCCGCTTTCGGCATAGCCGGGATGAGAGGTCACAGCCTTTTCTATCTTATCCGCCGTCGCCCCGGTCAGGATCAGCGCCTTGACATGCTCCAGCACCGGCCCGGCCAGCGGGGTGTAATCCAGGTGCTTATCGTATCCCCCGGCGATAATGATGAGCTTTTGGTCAAAGCTCTCCAGTCCAGCTATGGTGCGGGTGGGGCTGGTGGCAATGGAATCGTTGTACCAGCGCACCCCGTCCAGCTCCCGCACAAACTCAATGCGGTGCTCCACCCCGGGGAAGGTGTTCGCCACATGGCGGATCACCTCCGGGGGAACCAGTCCCCACACCGCCGCGATGGCCGTCAGCATATTTTCCACATTGTGCAGCCCCGGTATTTTTATCTCGCTCATCGGGAAGAGGGTGGTATCCCCTTTGCCGTCGGTGTAGTGCAGGGTGCCGGCTTCATCCAGCCATGCGCCCCGTTTTACCGGGTGCCGCCGGCTGAACCACCGGCAGTCGCCCCGTACCTCCGCCGCAAAGCCGGCAGTCGTGGGGCAGTCCGCGTTCAGCACCGTAGCGGTAAAGGCCCCCTGGTGCAGGAAAATGTTTTTCTTGGCGGCGATGTACTCCTCCATCGTCCCGTGCACATCCAGATGGTTCGGGGTCACATTGGTCACCACCGCTATTTCCGGGCTCTGCCGCATCGAAAGCAGCTGGAACGAGGAAAGCTCTACCACCGCCATGTCGTCCGGCTTTACCGTTTCCAGCTCCGGGAACAGCGCCCGCCCGATGTTGCCGCCTAAATGCACCGTTTTGCCGCTCTGCCGCAGCATCTCAGCGATCAGACTGGTGGTCGTCGTTTTACCGTCGCTGCCCGTCACCCCTATGATGGGGCAGGGGCAGCACTGCATAAAGAGCTCCAGCTCGCTGGTGACGGCAGCGCCCGCTTGCATCAGCTCCCGCAGGCGCGGGTGATTAAAATACATGCCCGGCGTGCGGAAGATCACATCTCCCCGCAGCTTTTGCAGGTAGTCCGCCCCGGTGACGAATGCTACCCCCATGGCGGTCAGCTCTTTTGCTGCTTCGCCCAGCTCCTCCGGGCTCTTCTTATCGTAGATGGTCACCTTCATGCCCTTTTGGGCCAGCAGCTTTGCCACCGGCCGGTGGCTTACCCCCAGCCCTATCAGCGCGATCTCTTTTCCCTGCAGCTCCGCAAATACGGTCGCTGCTGTCAGTTTCTGCATGGTCTCCCTCCTCGGCAGGTTTTCCCGGGGCGCGGGCCTTCCGGCCGCCCGGCAAAGGCTCCGCCTTTTGCCGCCCCCTGCGGGGGCCGGTTCGGCGGGCCTGCGGCCCGCCGGCCGGGCGTCCGGCACTCCCTGCACCCTTCACAAATTTC
>ERZ773224.4635-NODE-4635-length-10305-cov-3.317561_pt1 | contig 10305 bp, 7 predicted proteins | sample MGYA00580526_ERZ773224 | MGnify/ENA primary metagenome ERZ773224 (study PRJEB29015, sample SAMEA2737743) | human gut metagenome | biome: human gut; feature: human-associated habitat; material: faeces | place: China | collected 2012 ...
TGACATTTCTGCCATATCACGCTATAGACCCTAACACTCGGACTTCGTCGGTCATTTACGACATCCTCACCATAGGGATTTTATAGACCTCCGGCATATAGGTGTCACCATCCACCTCTGGACAGCTTTCGTGTGGCTGGTGGTTATCCAGCAATCCTTACGGGCACTCTCTGCCGACTTCAGCGGGCTTTGTACGGTTCAATTTCTGCAAATCTTCCCGCACACCGCAGTATCAAGGCAGGCGTTTCAGGGCGTTACTCCGTCATTCCACCTGTCGGAATATCAGTTCTTCAAATCAATAACATTAAGCTCCTTTCAATCTTTTAGATTTTTGACTTGAGCGTAACCTTTTCAGTTACGAACGAGTCACACGACAATTGGTTCCTGCGCCCATTTTAGCCGTACTGCCGATGAGCACACGCACGCTTCCGCTTCTGACTTTCGCGAACAGCTCTTTTTTCTTCACCTCCGTATCTGCGTCGTGGATAAAGGCGATTTCTTCTTGTGGCACTCCGCGGCTTATGAGCTTGTCCCGTATGTCCGTGTATACGCTGAACACGCCATCTTTCGGTGTGGATAAGTCGGAGAACACAAGCTGCGTCAGCCTGTCCGCTTTTCCGTCGTTCCAGATATTGTAGATATTGTCCACACACAGGTTCACCTTGCTGTCGGGTTCGTCGGGCAGATCTGGATTGATGATTCTCTGATCCAGTCCGAGCTTTCGTCCGTCCGAGGTTATCTTGAGCATATTGTCAACCGATGGATCTACCGCACCGGAGTGAACCTTTGAGGCACGCTCTGATAATTCCTGCACCATAGATTTTTGGATTTCTGTTGGCTTAGCTACGATATTGTGATAATTCGCAATCGGTACAGGCAGATTCAGTTGGTCGGAAGTCTTTATGTCCGCCGCTTCTTTGAAGATATTCATCAGCTCCGGCAGATTGAAGAATTTCGCAAAGCGCGTCCTTGCTCTGTAGCCCGTGCCTTCGGGAGCAAGTTCAATCGCAGTTGTAGTCTCGCCGAACGTACTCGCCCACGCGTCAAAGTGATTCAGGTGCTTTTTGTCGAGCGTATCTCTCTGCAAATACCGCATCATTGTGAACATTTCTGTCATGGAATTCGATACAGGAGTACCTGTCGCGAAGACTATACCTCGGTTTCCAGTGATTTCATCCAGATAGCGGCACTTCATGAGCATATCGGCGGATTTTTGTGAGTCCGTTGTAGAAAGTCCTGCCACATTCCGCATTTTGGTGTAGATGAACGCGTTTTTGAATGAATGCGCTTCGTCCACATAGAGACGGTCAACGCCAAGCTCCTCAAATGTGACTACATTGTCTTTCTTACCCTCAGCCTGCAACTTTTAAAGCTTCACCTGCAAATTCTTTTTTGTCCGTTCCAGCTCCTTTATGGTAAACCTCTCCGCGCGGCTTTCCTTTAATTCCGCAATCCCCTCGGTTATCTCTTCAATCTGCTCTTCAAGAAGTCTTTCCTGCCGCTCTTTTGACATGGGTATTTTCTCGAACTGGCTGTGTCCCATGATTACCGCGTCGTAGTTTCCCGTAGCGATTCTTGCGCAGAACTTCTTTCGGTTTGCCGGCTCGAAGTCCTTTTTTGACGCAACAAGGATGTTCGCTGACGGATAGAGCCTAAGGAATTCGCTTGCCCACTGCTCCGTGAGGTGATTCGGTACGGCAAACAGCGGTTTTGAGCAAAGTCCCAGCCGTTTTGACTCCATTGCAGCCGCCACCATTTCAAACGTCTTCCCGGCACCAACTTCGTGCGCAAGGAGAGTGTTTCCACCGTAGAGTATGTGCGCAACTGCGTTTTTCTGATGCTCGCGGAGGGTGATTTCGGGATTCATTCCGCTGAAAGAAATGTGCTCTCCATTGTATTCGCGCGGTCTGGTGGAGTTGAACAGTTCGTTGTATTTTCGTACAAGTGCGTGACGTCGGTCGGGGGACTTCCATATCCACTCGGCAAACGCGTCCTTGATTGCCTGCTGTTTCTGCCCTGCAAGAGTCGTTTCTTTTGAGTTGAGCACTCGCTTCTCTTTCCCGTCGGGGTCTGTGACTGTATCGTAAATGCGAACATCGCGCAGATTCAACGTGTCTTCCAATATCTTGTATGCGTTCGCTCTGTCCGTACCATATGTGTAATATGCGTTGATGTTGCCCGAATCCACACTCTTGCCGGATATGTTCCATTCCGCGGTGAATTCGGAGTATTCAAGTCCGATTTTTCTTCTCAGATAAAACGGCGGGTCGAGAAGCTCAAGCATGAACTGCCGCACATATCCTTTGTCAATCCAAGTTGCGCCGAGACGGACTTCGATCTCGCTCGCGTCAAGGTCTTTCGGTTGTGCGGCTCGCAGTGCTTCCACATTCACGAAGTAAGATGAATCAAGCAAAGCAGCATTTTCCGCCTGTCGCAGTTTCTCACGCACATTGCCGGATAGGTATTCGTCCGCTGTCACATATGTTTCAGGAGATTCAGGCAAGCGAAATATCACTCCGCGCAGTTCGGACACAATATCGGAAGCGGCCTTTCCTGTTAGATTCATCATGTATTCCATATCAACGCGCGCTTTCTCGGCTATCGACAGCGTGAGAGCTTCAGACGAGGTGTCCACGGACGTTACGACAACATTCTGCCCGATGGTACGCTTGCTAAACATATCCGCTTTTCGCTTTAGCTTTTGTTCTTCATCAAGAATTTCCAGAGAACACAAAAGGTAATACGAAGAATCATCCGAGAACGCCTGACGGTTTGCGCGGTCGTTGATTAGTCCGTATTTGGATGTAAATCCGTCATACAGAGAATTGAGCTGCCCTTGTGTCTGCTTGATTTCTTCATCTGTCGCGCCGTCAAGCTGTTGGCTTATCAGTTTCTGCACACAGTTTCGCAGTTCCACCATACCTTTCACGCGTTCTTTTGCGGCGGCATTCAAGCTCGGCTGTACCATTACGGAGTTTTCGCGGTAGTATACGTCTCCGTCAACCACGGTATAGCTGTAATTCTTCACATTCGGGTCTGCGGGGATAGTTTTGTCGATGTGTTCATTCTCCCCTAAATCCGGCAATTCCGCTTCTCTGTATGTTCCGCAGATGTTCTGTATCGCTTCATGAAGCTGATCGGCAAACGGGATTTCTGTAATTGGTTCAATAGTGTAGTCCTGCTTGCCGTACTGTGTAACCTCTGCCGAAAATCTTCCGAGAACCATTTCTGGATGGTCGATAAAGTAGCTGTTTACGCTGAATCCGTCGTCTGTCTGACCGAGATGTACCCAATCGGGTTCGATTACCTGCGGTCTGTCGCGCTTTTGCAGGAAGATGATGTCAGACACAACTTCCGTACCCGCGTTTTTCTTAAAAGCATTGTTCGGCAGACGTATCGCTCCGAGCAAATCCGCACGTTCCGTTATATACTTTCTGACTTCGTTTGACTGCTTGTCCATCGTGTAACGCGAGGTGATGAATGCGATAACTCCTCCGGGTCTAACCTGATCGAGTGTTTTCGCAAAAAAATAGTCGTGTATGGAAAAGTTCAGCTTGTTGTACGCCTTGTCGTTCACTTTGTAGTTTCCGAAAGGCACGTTGCCAACAGCCAAATCAAAAAAATCCCGCCTGTCAGTCGTCTCAAATCCCGCCACTGTAATGTCCGCTTTCGGGTACAGCTTCTGCGCGATTCTTCCTGTGATTGAGTCAAGCTCCACGCCGTACAGTCTGGAACTGCTCATTTCCTGCGGCAGAAGTCCGAAGAAGTTTCCTACTCCCATTGAAGGCTCTAAAATATTGCCTGTCTGAAATCCCATGTTGCCGACAGCTTCGTAGATTGCTTTGATGACGGTCGGGCTTGTGTAATGAGCGTTCAGTGTGGAAGCACGTGCCGCCGTGTATTCTTCATCGGTCAGCGCCGCTTTCAGCTCCTTGTATTCGCGAATCCATGAGGAATTGTCTTCGTCAAAAGCCTCAGGAATACCACCCCATCCGACGTATTTTGCTAAAGTCTCCTGTTCCTCGGGAGTTGCGTTTCGGCTCTCGTTTTCAAGGATTCTTAAGGTATATATCGCATCCATGTTCATGCGGAATTTTGTTTTTGGACCTGCTTCGCCGAGTGTGGCGTCGGTAATGTGGTAATTCTGTACCGGAACAGGCTCTTTATCAGGCATCACCTCAAGTTCAGGCTCATTTTTCGGAGTTTCTTCGATATCTTTGACTTCATCCTTCACTTCCGGTTTAAAATATCTCTCGCTCCGAATGAGATTTTGTATCCGATTTACTGCGTTCTGCCAGGAGATCTGCACGTCATGACATCCGCTCTTTTGCAGTCGAATCCCCTTGCCGTCATGCCACTCGCTGCTTCCCGAAGAACCGGATAACGCATGAGAATGTCCGCCTGTGCCGTACTCATTCTTCAAAAAGTCCTGTTTTTCCTTTGCCGTGTGCTCCGCTGTGAAGTATTCGTATATTCTCGCCCTGCCGCCGGAGACTCCACTGCCTCGACCGGAGAATACATGGTTTATCTCGTCCTCCGTAATGAATTCTTCCACAGGCGGCATTTCTGTCAGCCCTTCCCGGAATGTGCGCTTCATGTCGGACAGCTCCCGCAATTTTCGTGCTGTTTCCTCCGGCTTATGATAGTGGAAAAGGAGCAGGCTTTTGTCTTTCGCATAGTCCTCGGCGAACCTTGACGCAGCATCCGTTACAATATCCCGCATGGAGTTGTCCGAGAGCATACCCGTAATACGGTCGCATGACTCGCTGAATATGCCCTCAAACCACGACTTGTCAAAATACTCGTCCCGCACATCCTCACGAATGTCTCTCTGCAAATACACAAGCTCCTGCGCCGTCAGTCTACGTTCGTTGCCCGCAGCTTCCGCAAGCTCGGTTTCTGCAGCCAACTCTCCCGAACCTAACAGCTCGTCTATCCGTTTTGCCGCGTCCGTCCACGGGATAACCTGCGCATAGCGTACATTTTCCGCCTGTCTGCCCGAAGCAATACGGATTCCGTCGTCCGCGTACCATGCAGATATGTCCCGACCGTTTACTCTGTATCCGTTGCCGCCGCGGAACAAAGATTTCAGGTACTCCGCGTGTGCTTCCATAGGTTTGTCTTTCATGAACTCCGCTGTGATACGCATTCTGCCGTCGTCCGCGTTGCCGCCATAGCGAAGAACCGTGTCAATATCGTCTTGAGACAAAGAAAAAGCGGAAAACGCTGCCGTCTCCGCCTTGTCTATGTATTCGATTTGTTCCGATTCCGTCGGGAAAGCTATTCCGTCAAACAGGCTTATCTGCTCTCCGCTTGTTCTCAGCTGTAGATCAGCTCGGTCAAAATCACTTCTTCCGCTTGGGCTTTCATGTTGTTCATCATCTGCACCCAAAGCATCGGATTTTCCGCTTTCATCTTCTCTGTCACTCCGTTTTGCTTCATCAGCTCGTTCATTATCCGCTCTGTTCTCTCCTGTGCCGCCCTGTCTATCTCCGAGAGATACGCGTATAACTTCTCCGAGAGAAGGAGTCTGTTGTAGAGTATCGGACGATGTTTCCTCAGGTATTCCCTCCTCATTCTGCCGTACTTCCCGATTTCCTCCGCCCCGCTCAGCTTCAAGTTCGGGAGACTGTATTCCCCCACGCTCGTGTAAGTCAGCTCTGTTTTCATGTTCCTCTGTCCTTTCTGCATTTTTTACGGTTTTCTCTATCGTCCTCAGTACCGTTTCGCTCATTTCACTTACGGCAGTACCGAGCGCTGTCGCAGTGTTGAGGAAGCCTCTGATTTAAGGTTATTTTTGCGATAAAAGCCCCTATATTTTAGCCTTTTATCGCAAAAATCCGATTAATTCAGAGTATCCTCTGGTGTATTGAACTCAACAATCGCTCGAAAATCCTCGCTGTCCATGTACATATCCGGGTTCATGCCGCATCTGTTCAAAACCGCGTATGTCATGCTCACCGCCGCAGCCTGTCTGAAACGAACGGATACTGTGTCTATATCATACTCCTCTAAAAAGGATTCCGCAATGATGTCGGCAATGTCACGCCTGTGCTCTGTCCAGTATTCCGCAGCAAGCGTCTCAGACACCGCCTCGATTTTGCTGAAAGTCTCCCTTGCCTCAACTCCGTATGCATCACGAAGAGCCGCGTCAAGCTGTTCTTTATCGCATTGCCACAGGTGAAATTCAGGAGTATTTTCTCTCGTACCCGTGTCGGATATATCAAACACATAGCGGAGTCTCGGTCTGTCACCATTGTCGTCAATCAGTGCTATTCCGCTTGAACCACGCTTAACATACCGTCCCATACGCTTGTTCCAAGTGTCAAAATCGGCACAAGCAGTAGCATCAGGGCGTTGGGCGTATATCATGAGCTGGTCGGCGAACGGGTACTTGTACAGGTTCGCGCATGACGCAAGAAAGGCAGTCCAGTTGTCGGTGTTTTCTGTGATACGGCGCAGTGTAGTCTCGGCAAGTTCGGCGTAGGATGTGTATTTTGTCTCTGGCATTGCTACCTCCTATTTGAATTCGCAAACAAAAAAAGCCCCTGCATGGCTGACTGATTACAGCACGTGCAAGGGCAGTATTCGATTATGTAGATTTACTCTTTGACTTAAATCCCGTTATCTTTGCACGTTCTCTTGCTTTCTTTTTCCATTCTTCCGTATGCGGCGGGTATATCACGATACAAGTCTTCGGCACCGTGTAGTTTACCGCACCGTATTTTTCTTCCTTTATCGGGTGGATTTTATCGGGAAACAGCTTATGGAGATGCTCAAGCTTTCTTTTCAGCCGCACGTCAAAAGTATATACACTCGCAGTATCGTCCGCTTCGGAGGTTAAGATAATCGTCTCTTTTTCCGCGGGAGTTAGATTCATTTGCCGCTCCCCCTGTCAAACTCCATGCGATAGCGTACAAACTCGCCGTTGTCGTCAAGCTTTACATATGCGTCGTATGTCTTTCCCGTCTTCTCGGAATAAAGTTCCTTCATATGCACACGCTTGCCTTGCAGCATTTCCGAAGCCTGTGCCTTTGTCAGCGTCACGTGTTTGCTTTTCCAAAACTTGTTGTCGCGCCACATTCCGAAACGGCATTGTGTGTTCTCGCAGAAAAAGCCTTTCTTTGATTCCGTAACCTCGCTTCCGCATCTGGGGCAGCGACCTATGACGTCTCGCCCTGACGGGAACAGAACCTCTGCTCCTTGAATTACCTTGTAATTTTTGATAATCTCACTCATCATGGCGGATATATCGTCAAGAAATTCCTCGTAAAAAAGTTCATTATGTTCGATTTGCTTCAGACGATACTCCCACTCAGCTGTGAGAGACGGGGAACGCAGTTTTTCGGGAAGAACGGTAATTAAAGAAACTGCCGAATGGGTTGGCATTAAAAATACGCTTTTACCGGATTTTTTCCTCTCCACAAATCCATTTCGTATGAGTTTTTCTAAAATCGCCGCTCTTGTCGCAGGTGTGCCGAGTCCCTTTCGCTCAGCGTCCTCCGGCATATCCTCGTTTCCGGCTGTCTCCATCGCGTGCAGGAGTGAATCTTCCGTAAAATGCGCGGGAGGGGTAGTTGTTCCCTCTTTTAGTGACACTGACTTCACGGAATACTCCCTGTTTTCCTTTAATTCTGGCAGAATTCTGTCGTTTGGCTCACTCTCCGTGTATGCTTTCCAACCGTCCGCAAGCGTTTCTTTTCCTTTTACTGTGAAAATATGTCCTGCACAGTCAAGCACTGCCACAGTTTCCGCATATTGAAAAGATTCGGATACGGCGCACAAAAGCTGACGGGACACAAGGCGCAGAATCTCCCGCTCACCTGTCGGAAGAACGGATATGTCTGCACTTATTGCACTGACTGTCGGCACAATGGCATGATGATCCGTGACTTTTTGGCTGTTGCAGATTGTAGTGTTCAAAGACAGCGGCACATCGGTGTGACAGATTTTTGCTGATATGCGCACAAGTTCTGGAATAAGCGATACCATATCGTCCGTTAAGTATCTGCTGTCGGTACGAGGGTATGTACAGAGCTTTTTCTCATACAGCAACTGCAAGTAATCAAGTGTTTGCTGGGACGTATACCCGAGTTCGCGGTTTGCTGTTCGCTGAAGCGTTGTCAAATCAAACAACAGCGGCGGTCTTTCGGATTTTTCCTTTCTTTCGGTTGATTTTACGGTGACGGAATTACCGCAGCATTCCTGTTTGATTATCTCGGCTTGCGATTTGTCTTTCATTCTCTCACTTGAAGCGGTAAAACTGTCGCAGTTCAGCTGTACCATATAGAAAAGCTCAGGCTTGAACGCGTCAATGTCGCACTCTCTCTGCACTATCAAGGATAAAGTCGGGGACACCACGCGTCCTACGTTCAGTTTTCTATGATACAGTATTGAGAACAGTCTCGTTGCGTTGATACCGACAAGCCAATCCGCGCGGCTTCTGCACAGTGCCGAACGATACAGTCCGTCATACTCACTGCCGGGACGCAGTTTTTTCATTCCCTCGCGGACAGCTTCGTCTTCCATCGAGGAAATCCACAGACGTTTCATCGTTTTTGTGCATCCGGCAAGGTAGTAAACCGTTCGGAAGATAAGCTCACCCTCCCGTCCCGCGTCACAGGCATTGATAATTTCATCAACATCGTCTCGGTTCATAAGCTCTCGAATCACTTCAAACTGCTTTGCTTTGTCCTTTTCCGGCACATACTCCCACTTCTGCGGCACAATCGGCAGGTCGTCGTATCTCCACTTCGCGTATTTTTCATCGTAGACCTCCGCGTTTGCCATAGCCGCAAGATGCCCGACGCACCATGTTACTATGTAATTTCCACCCTCGATGTAACCTTCTTTGCTGGAAGTCGCACCAAGAACCTTTGCAATGGACTGTGCGACGCTGGGCTTTTCCGCGATAATCAACTTACTCATTTTCTTCTCCTTCGTATTCCGTTTCATCCTCTTCTCCGTAGTCGTAATCGTCAAGGTCCGTTGTTCCGCTTGTTTTCGGCTTGCTCTTGCGGAATTTCAAGAAATACACAGCCGCGCCTCCGCCGATCAGCAGAATGAGAACGACAATCGGCATAGGATTTGCTTTTTTCTGCTCAGGCTCCGGCGAAGTTTCCGTTACCTCCGCTTTTTGCACTTCTTTCCCCGCACAAGACTTCATATTCATCCTGCACACGGCACAATCGGTATTCACTTCTCCCGCCGCACATTTTTCCGCACAGGTGCATGGAGTTGCAGAATCGTTTGCTTCAAGCAGAGCGAACAGGTCCTCATCATCTACCTGATTTAGAAAATACACGTTCTCACTGTCGCGGCTTCGGTCGATTACAATGTAAAATTCAGCTCCTGAGCGTGTGTGAACCGTGATGAACTGCTTGTTTTCAATCACAGTCGTCTCAATTACTTCCGTTCCGTCCTCTCCCGTCTGCGTGATTTTCTCAACAATGAGCTGATATATGTCGTCCGTCACCGTCATGTTTCCGTCTTCCGTGAGCGGCGGGTAGGGTTCTTCCGCGTCAGGTTCAGCCATAGCATAAGACGGCAGGCAGAACAGGGTGATACAAATAAGAGGAAGTGTCAGCGAAAGGATTCGTTTTGTCATGCTTTTTCCTCCGTGATATTTTTGAGCAGTTTCGCAAGTTCATCGGGTGTGATGCGGCACTCACGCACAAGTCCGATTATGTCAAGGTTTTCAAGTTCTGTTACCTGACGGTCAATTTCCTCGTTCCGCGCATTCATGTCAGCTATTTTTTTGAGATTCTTCTCTTTCTCCGCTTTCAGTTTGGATATTTTAGAGTTCATATTTCTCCTTTCAGCCTTAAGGCAGTCTTCCGTATGCGAAAAAGTGCTGTTTCCAGTACGGCAGAGTCAGGTCGGCATAGGAAATCGGATCTCCGCAGTGCAGCATTTCCGCGTTGCCCATGTAGATTCCGACGTGAGATACGCCATATGTAGCGTAGGTTCCCTTGAAAAACACAAGATCTCCGGGCTGTACTTCGTCCTCGGACACGGGAGTGCAGATATTGTACAGTCCCTGCGCCGTACATCTTCCTATGCTCCATCCCGAATGATTGTAAACCCATGAGACAAATCCGGAGCAGTCAAAGGAGGTTTCGGGAGAGCTGCCGCCCCAGACGTATGGACAGCCGAGGAATTTTTCCGCTTCCGCTTTGACTTTTGTGAATGCGTCAGCTACAATCATATCTCCATGCACGGCTTGTGTTTGCGGTGAATCAATACTGTCGAACAACTCAGGATAGTTCCCTTTTGTCTCCATATATAGCTTGTACCGCTCGTACT
>ERZ773224.4637-NODE-4637-length-10299-cov-5.500781_pt1 | contig 10299 bp, 16 predicted proteins | sample MGYA00580526_ERZ773224 | MGnify/ENA primary metagenome ERZ773224 (study PRJEB29015, sample SAMEA2737743) | human gut metagenome | biome: human gut; feature: human-associated habitat; material: faeces | place: China | collected 2012 ...
GGTGCAGATGGCCGGAATCGAACCGGCACGGTTTATTCAACCGCAGGATTTTAAGATATTAAAAACGAGTGTTTTTTAGTATTTTATAATATCTTTTAGCACCATTTCGTACACGAGGAAATACTGATTTTTCAAGTATTTCCTCCGTCAAGAGCTTTTATACTAATAGATTTAAAAATAAATAAATTTTTTAGTAGTTCATTAGAACTTCATTAGAACTAAATTGGAACTTTTAACAGTAGTCCACCATTTAATAATCAAATCCATTTTATATCTCAATAGTATTTTGTATTTCTAACTAATTTTCTACAATTTTACGTTGTCATTGTATCATAAACCTACAAATTTATCAAGTCATTTTTCTCCTAGTTCATTTAACTTCACATACCACCATATCCATCACAAAACTAATAAAACAACAACTGATATTATTCGATAGATAATTTTGTTTATAATTGAAAATGAGATTAAATGGAGTTTTTCACAATTTTGTGAAAATCAAAAAAGAAAAAGACGATGGAGTCTGTTTTGAATTAACGCGCGCGCGCGCGTCAACAATTTACAAAACACAATACTGGATTTCAACTCATTTCTTATATTTTAATATTACAGAAAATGAGCCGATTCATTTGTGTGAAATATGTATCCAAAGGCGCTCTAATAATAATAAAATTAGATTTTTATTTTTTAAAATTTTAAATTTTTGATTTCATATTGGTATGCTAGAACGACAACGTTTGTCATATAAAGGTTTTAAACAAATAGACATATAATTTGTTATATTGAAATTTAAAATCGTTTTAAATCGTGCTGACAGAAAAAAGAGGGAAAGACCCTCTTTATAATATAAAATTTTATTTTGCTAATAGGTATGGATTATCTTTCGTTCCATCTCCGCCTTTTACTTTTACATCTTGTTGTAAAGTTATAATAGCTCTAACAAATTCTCCGCTTACTATGTATCCATTATTTGTACTCATTGAATAATATTTTTTTATTCCAGCCTCGATTTCGGGAGTTGTCGCCGTTGAATATAATATTCTTGAATTATTTTCTAAATCTCCTGAACTTGTTATATATCTTAAATAATAATTATTTAATCCGCTTTTTTGGTCTATATACCTTGAGGCTAACAATGTTCTTTCTCCACCGCTATATAAAGAATTGTTATTAATTACATCCCAATCTTTTTTATAATTTTCATCCGCTACTTTTAATGCTCCAGCTGAAAAATGTTCTTGTGTTTCTGAATTATCTTTTGAAGATATTGGGTCACTTCCTAGACATCTACCAGAAATCGCAAAATCCTTATTATTAGCATAATGATTACAAAAACTATTTAATGTATCTACGGCATTATTATATCCGAATTTACCTTGAAGAGTTAGTCTACTTGTTACCCCTGTTGCACTGATAATTTGAAGTCCATTTTCGTCATCATTATACATTGCTCTCCAAGTTCCTTTGTATTCACTTGTATTGAATTTTGAGTCAGTACTATCTCCTGTTTCATCTTTTGTAATAGTAAAATCTTCTTCAATAGGTTCGTATTGAATATAATCTCCTATTTTAATTACATCTTTTAGTAATGTAGTATATTCTTCTTTTAATTCTTTATTATTTCCAACATTTGTATCATTTTTTCTTATATTCTTGTTATTAAATCTTGTGAAAATCATTGCTACTACTACAATAGTAAACACGACTATTCCACATATTACTATTATTTTCTTATTATTTTTCATAAAAACACCCCTTTAACTTATTGTCATATAAACAATTTGACTTAATATAATAAATATTACTGCTATTATTATTGGTAATAAACTTGCTATTAAGCACCCTTTTGCATACTTTGGTCTGCTAGAAACATTTATAGCAAAAATTATAATACCAATTATTGGTATCAAAAAACATATAATCATTAAGCCAATCGGAGCTTTTTCACTATTATTTCTATTTTTTGCTCCACAATTAGGACAGCTAACTGCATTTTCTGACATTTCTTTTCCACATTCACTACATTTGATTAATGCCATATTTACACCTCCTTAACACAAAAAAATATATATGAAATATTAATAACAACTCTACAATTTTCGACAATATAATTATATAACTATTATTCATATTTGTAAATAACTTTGACGACTAAAAATAATTAATTTTCCTAATATAATATACTTATTATTCATATACTATATAAGGAGGTATTCTTCAATGGAAAATCTTAGAAAAATAAGAGAAAAAAGAAATATAAATCAACTAAAAATTGCTATGGACATTGGAATAACACAGGAGTCTATTTCTAAATACGAAACTGGAAATGCTTTTCCATCAAAAGATGTTCTTATTAAATTAGCTGACTATTTGAATTGTAGTATTGATTATTTACTAGATAGAACTGACAATCCTAATTTAAACAAAGATTCTTGCAATACAGAAAATGAAAATGTAGAAAATTTAATTTTTAGATATAATAATTTGACTGATGAAAATAAAATCAAACTAGAGGGGTGTTTACTTGCAATCGAAAAAGAGCAAAGCAAAAAGTAGGAAAAAATATCTCCTACTTTTTTTATGTACTAATGTAAATATTATAATTTCCATTCATTTGTAATATGATTTCTTGTCCTAATTCTATATCGACAACATCATCTAAGCAAATTTCTGTTTCTTCATTAATTTTAAAATTATAATTACTAAGTATTACAGTCCTACTTGTAACGATACTTTTGGTATTATGTATTTGAATTCCCAGTTTCAAGCTTCCATCAATTCGTACAGTAATATCTTTTCCATCACATTTTTTTAGTTCTTCTTCTAATTTTTTAAAATCTTTCATCTGTTCCTCCAGTTAATTTCTTTTATAATAATACTTAATTCATCTAGTTGTATTTTTAAAATTCTATTATCTATGTCAATATAGCATATTTGTGTTATATTAACAACTAATCTATTTTTTTGTGTATAATCTGTTATATGTAACAAGCCATTTTTATTATTGAAATATAATTGAATATTATATAATTCAAATCTTAATTTATAATCTCCCATCGTTTCTATTATAACATTTTTATTTCTAAAAATTTTTAATTTTTGATTAATTTGATTTTCTTCTATTTTCATAACCCCTCCTACAATTCTATTAATAATTTAAAATCATCATATTTTAATTTAATTCTGTATTCGTCATCTAAATTAATTTTTCTTAGTGTTAGAAAATTAATCGAAACATCTCTATCTTCATTTGATATAATTATTTTATTTTTACAAAATGTTATATTTGCATTATTAATCATTGTGTTAGTTTGGACTGCACCATACGTTTTTACTGCAATAGTCATATTTTTAAAGTTCTTTAACAATAGATTTTTTAATTTTTCATAATTTGCAACACTAATCATTATCTGCCACCTCCAGATTCTCATATTTTTTCTTTAATTGGTACCATTTTGTCTTTTTACAATGGGCTAAAACCCAAGCTTCTTCATTTGTAATTGTTTTATTTGCTATTTGTCTATATAATTTTTGTAGTTGTTTGATATTAGGCTGATATTTTGGTCTGCCGATTTTACTATTTTTTAATTTTTCCATTCTTAATTCCTCCAGTTTCATAAATTTTCACAAAATCATAGAATTTGTTTCTTTTTAGTCCTGTCATTTTTATTGCCTTTGTTCCAGTGATTTCTTTATTTTTCCATTGTCTGTAAATATCTTCAAAATTATTTGGAATTTCTATTTTAGGTCTACCATAGGGACGTCCTTGTTCTAATGCACATTTGATTCCGTCGGCTTGAGTTCTAAGTATTGTTGCTCTTTTATTTTGTGCCTCCCAACAAAATATTTCAAATACAATATTTCTAATCATTTTAGCAAGTGGCTTTATACTTTCGTCATCATAATTAAGATTTAATGATGGTAAGCTTAAAACCCTTACATTTATTTCATTATCCATAAAATACTGCCATTCTTTCCTTAGGTCATCATTTCTACCTAACCTGTCTAAATCATCTATAACCAATGTATCTCCTGTTTCTAAGCATTTTTTTGCATATAGATAACCTGTCCTGTCAAAGTTTTTTCCACTTAATTTATCCCAATATATATTTTTTTCTGCTATTCCAAGTTTTATAAATTCTTCTATTTGTCTATCTAAGTTTTGACCTTTACTGCTAACTCTAGCATAGCCTATTGTTTTTGACATTTTATCATCTCCATTTTAAAATTTTAGTGTTTAGAAAAGTGGTATTGACTTTATAAATATTTAAAAAGTATTTTGACCACATTTCTAAACAATATTTTTATTCATTTTTTACTGTTTAAAAAAGTATACTTTTATAAACAATATATTTTTATTTGCTACATATCCACCATATAAAAACTAATTCTATGATTATTTTTAATATAATAAATAACAATAATTACTTCTCCAATAATTCAACGTCAAAAACTTCTCTGTCAAATTCTAGCTTTTCATCTGGTGGTTGTCCATTTTTATAGTTGCAACAATAATTTATTTCATTATCTACTACACCATACCAATTATTAAATTGGTCTTTGTAGTATTTAATTCCTTGTGTCCCTTTAAATTGGAATACTGCTTTAAATTTCTTTTCTAATTCAATGATGCACTTATAACTTGTATAATCTGTATAACCTTTTATAGTTGCTTTCTGTTTTAATCTTTTAATAAGATTATTTCCTAACATTTGGTGTGACGTTCGTCCTATAACTTCAAAGCATACTTGCACCTTTTGTAGTTTTTGTAAAATTTTTATCATTTGTTCAATATCGTCATCATCAACATAGTTTGTAAAAAATACTGTTTTGTTTTCTTCATTTATACTTTTAATCATTTTTGATTCTCCTTTTTTATATTTTTTGATTTTTAGAAAGTCAGGGGAATAAATCCCCTTGACTTTTAGCAATACATTTTTATTAACTCTTGTTTATTGCCTATTGTATATCCAAGCTGATATAAAAAATCTTTTAAATGTCTAAGACTTGTTTGACTATCCCACAAATATATATCTGTATTAATTTTAACTTTTCCATTTTTTACTTCTGCAATGATGGAATCATAGCTCTTTAAATATTTATTTCCATCGCTATCAATTAAAATTTTAGCTTTTTTATAAAAACTTTTTCTTCTGTCAATAACTGGTTCTAAAAAAATCATTTCTAAATTTTCCATAATAAAAAATCACTCCTCAAATTTTTAAATTCCTTAATTTTAAATTTCTAAAATTTTGATTTTTTAGATTTTAAAATTTCGATTTCTAGCCCTTTGACAAAGTGATTTTTATATTGTATAATAACTAATAGAAATAATGACTTTGTCTATAAAAGACTAGGTTAAATTGTTTCTAGGTCGTAACATAGTGAAACTTTGGCGAGGGACACTATGTTACTTTTTTGGTTTATTTTTTTTTAGATATAATAATTTTATCTTTTTTATAAGTTACTTCTAATTCATCATCTTTAGTAAATCCCGCTTTTTCGATTGGATTTTTTCCAAAAGTTAAGCGATAACCTTTAGTGTATTTTTCTTTTTTAGCATTTGTGTCTTTTACTGCATAAAAATGCAATGTCCCATCAACTCCTTTCTATTGAAAAATATAGGTTTTATTGTGCTTTACGTGCCTCACGTATAACCTATATATATTATACCTCCGTGAGGCACGTTGAGTCAATAGTTTTTTATTAAAAAGTTCATAAATTTTAATAATATTTATACGATATAATTTAGGCACAGAGAGGCTTTAGGAGTTTCCATCTAACTTGACTAGCAAACAAATGTGTGATATAATATAAGTGTAGGGTATTCACCGACCTATATTAATTTAATATAATTTTAGAAACATTTTAGAAAATTATTTTAGACAAATTTTAGATAAAAAATTAAAAATCTAAAAGGAGTTGAAGCTAAAATGTTTTATTCATTTAATGAAGAAGTAAAAGCTGATTTTAGAAAGGAAGATGTTATTTTATATAACAAAGATTGTCTGGAGGTGTTAAAAGAATTTCCTAATAATTCAATAGACTTGGTTCTAACTGACTGTCCGTATAGGGTAATTTCTGGAGGAAATAGTAGTAAAAACAGTAAAAAACTATGTAGCGGTGTATTAAATAAAAACAATGAAGATGTTAGAAAAGGAAAACTATTCAAATATAATGATATAAAGTTTTCTCAATGGTTGCCACTTGTTTATGATAAATTAAAAGAAAATACCCATTGTTATATCTTTATAAACGGTCGTAACCTAGCCGAATTACAAACAGAAGCAGAAAAAGTTGGCTTTAAATATCAACAATTATTAGTATGGGATAAGCGGAAATGCTGTTGCAAATAGATATTATATGAATGCGGTAGAATTCGTGCTTATGCTACGTAAAGGTGGTGCAAAAGATATTGTAAACAGACGGAACAAAGAATATATTAAGAATACCTAACATTTTAGGCAACAAAAAGCATCCAACAGAAAAGCCATCATCACTAATGGGAATATTTGTAACGAATTCAAGCAATGCTGGAGATGTTGTATTGGATTGTTTTATGCGGTAGTGGGTCAACTGGGGTTGCTACTCTGGAAAGTGGTAGAAAATTTATAGGTTGTGAAATAGATAAAAAATATTTTGATGTTGCAGTAAAGAGAATAAAAGAAATAAAATAATAAGCCTCTGCCGCCCATTTACATATCTGCAAACTTATAAGCCACCAATATGGGTATGAGCAGTATAACCCTCAGATTTTGAAAGAATTTCTAAAAATTGGGGTTTAATATTTTTTATTATAAGGTTTAACAAATTGTAAAAATAATTGATATTATTGAACAAACTTAATTTTTGATATATACAGAATAATGAAAAAATGAAGAAAGTGGCATTTTTGATGTATTCCATCCTCCAAAAAAGTTCTATAAATTCGATTGGGTTTTAGTGTTTTTATATTTTTAATTTAATGAATGTAATCCTACTATTTCTAGTATTTCCACTTAACTTGACATAGCTTATTTTGTGTGATAAAATAACGACATAATAAATAAAAAGAAGTAGTTGGCGCTACTTCTAATTTTAGAAAAATACCTTATGCACTTTTCTATATTACCTATAGACATTGTATCATAATATTGTAAGTTTTGTCAAGACATTTTTTGAATACTTGCTATTACTGTATTTCATTGATAATTGGAGCATAGTGTATTTGGCTATGCTCTTTTTGTGTACTTTTTTTCTAAAATTTTCAATTTTTATTTATATAATTATAGAATAGATTACCGAATTTTTGTTTTATGGTCGCTTCGCTCCCCAGCTTATGCTACTGCTGTGCTACCATATTGTAATGCAATATTCATTACAACAAACAAATAACAAAATAATTTATTCAAAAAAGGAGGTGTATTACTATTGTATATTATTATGTAGATACAATTTGTTTTCAATTTATGATAAAACCAGAATTTAAGGACATAGTGTTTAATGATTTCAAGTGTGGAATTGTTAACAATGTGCACAGAAAGTGGAAGTATCGAAAACTAAAAAAATCCAAATTGAAAAAACTTAAATTCACTAGCATTAGATTATCACGTTTTTATGATAACTATGACAAATTTTATTACAAATCTTATTCTTTTAGCGGTAGCTATGGTAATTACAGTTTGCTTTATAGTCATTATAAATACAGAGATGACTACATTTATATTCATACACAACACAATGCAATTAAAGAAAAAACTGCTGATATAATTTATTCTAATATTTTAATACTGCTAGAAAGTATTGGAATTGACCTCAAAACTTTGCAGATAGACAGAAAAATTAATCGTATTGATTATAAAAGAGATTTTAAATGTGAATTAAATCCAGTTATTGAGAAACAAGCCATACTTAGTATTATGTCAAAACTTCCGACAGGAATAAGAGGTGTAAAGTTAGATAAATATGAAACTGCTATTAAGTATAAACCTAGAAGTTCAAACGGAATAGAAATAATTGTATATTTTAAAGGTGAACAACTAAGGAAATGTAAAAAAAGAGGAATAGAATTGCTAATAAAAGAATTTGAAAATGTTATAAGAGTCGAAGTTCGTGACAAAAATAAACGTCTAAATTATAACAAAAATAATACTTTTAAACTGCCTAAAACAATAGACAGTTACTATGTAGAAAATATTGCTGATGAACATTTTAAAAAATATGTTGAACCCATCTTTTATACAGAACCGTTTTATCGTTTAGACTATGCACTGTTAGCAATAAAAAGTGATAGACGTCTAAGTGAAACCGAAGCGAAAAAATTAAGCAAGTTGGTTATAGACATAAACCAAAAAGGATATACAAAAGCAAAAGCAGAATACAACTATTGTGATGACACTTTTGAAAAGCATATAAAGCTACTAAGAAAAATAGGAATTAACCCTATTACATTTGACGAAAATATTGACATTGCAATTTTGCACAACTTTACGACAAAAGAAGTATGCAGAGATTATTCACTATATGATGAGTTTTTTAGACCTGCAAATAGAAAAAAATATGACGAGTGGGGTCTTGAAATAAAATAAGGAGATGGAAATAATGGAGGTAACAGAAGATATATTCGACGATTATCCAGATGTTGTAACATTTGAACAATTAAGACAAATGTTAGGAAATATCGGGAAAACATTAGCCTATACTTTGCTAAAAAATAATGAAATCGAATCTTTTAAAATGGGAAGAAATTACAGAATTCTAAAAAGCAAAGTAATTGAATACTTGAAAAAGCAGTAGACAATCCAGCCCACTATGTGCTAATATAAGAGACAGATTATTAATAGTGGGCTAAATTCAAACTGTTATAAGAATGAGAGGAGTAATTTATTATGATAGATGTAACAGTTAGCTTACAAACAAAATTAGAGAAAAGTCCATTTTATTATGCGGTTTTACATTGGGTTGACCCTATAAAAAAAGACCAATATAAATGGAAAAGTACAAAAGTTAGATATATAGATGAAAGTAAAAAAAGACTTCATAATCAAGCTGAACAAGAGGCAAGTAACAAAGCTGAAGAATTAAGAAAAGCATTTGAAGAAGAACTTAATAACAAAATTGTAGAAAAGAAAAAATCTATTGTAGATGATAGAGCTAAGCAAACATTTGCTGATTATATGAGAAAATGGGCGGAAAAACAAAAAGGAAAAAAAGAAGATGGCACAAGTGGCTCTTATGGAACAAACGTAAATGGAATTATTGCTCCGTTCTTTGATAATACTTATGTAACACTTGAAGAATTACAACCAATTCATTTACAAGATTTCTATGATTCTCAATATAGTAGAATTCTTACAAAAGGCAAAAATAAAGGAAAACTTGTAAATAAAAATACAGTATGGCATTATCATACTACAATACATAAAGCTCTTGCTGATGCAGTAAAATTAAATTTAATTCCATTTAATCCAGATGATAGAACGGATGTAGAAAAGCCAGACCAATACATTGCTACATATTATACAGAAAATGAAGCGAATGAACTTTTAGAAAAAGCAAAAGACAATGAACTAGAACTAGTTATAAATCTTGCTACTTGTTATGGACTTAGACGTTCTGAAATAATTGGATTGAAATGGGATGCTATTGATTTTAAGGCTGATACAATTACCATAAGACATAAAGTAACTCAAGCTACTATTGATAATAAAAGAATATTAGTACAAAAAGATAAGATGAAAAATAAATCAAGTTATAGGTCATTACCATTGATTCCTAGAGTTAAAGAATTATTGTTTAAAGAAAAGGAAAGACAACAAAGAAATAAAAAATTATATGGGAATACATATAAAAATTTTGATAACTATATTTTTGTAAAAGATGATGGTGAGATAGTAAAACCTGACACAATTACTAGAAAATTCCCCAAATTCTTAGCTAATAACGGAATGAAAAAAATCTGTTTGCATCGGTTTAAGACATTCGTGTGCATCAATTTTACTTGCTAACGGTATAAGTATGAAAGAGATTCAAGAATGGCTACGGTCATTCAAGCTATAATACAACGGCTAACATATATACACACGTATATAGTAAATCAAAAGAAAATTCAGCAAATACAATTAGTAATATATTCAATCAAGAGAAAAGTGCATAAAAAAGTTTCTAACAAATTTCTAACAATTTCATTAGAACTTTCATTAGAACTTTTAAAAAAACAAAAAAAATAATACCAAGAGGAATCTTCTCAAACCCTTGATATTACTATGGTGCAGATGGCCGGAATCGAACCGGCACGGTTTATTCAACCGCAGGATTTTA
>ERZ773224.4642-NODE-4642-length-10288-cov-5.201016_pt1 | contig 10288 bp, 7 predicted proteins | sample MGYA00580526_ERZ773224 | MGnify/ENA primary metagenome ERZ773224 (study PRJEB29015, sample SAMEA2737743) | human gut metagenome | biome: human gut; feature: human-associated habitat; material: faeces | place: China | collected 2012 ...
AAGGTTCGCCGGTCTTGGCGGAAATGTAGATGCCCTCGAGAATCTGCGAGACGGCATATGCCTGTTCGGGCAGGACGAACGGCGGCTTGTCGTTGACGACCGCGTCGATCCACAGCGCCGCTTCACGGTCCTCGGGCTTGGCGCCGTTGCTGCCCTCGTAGAAGGCGACGCCGCCCGCGCTCAGGTCGGGCTTGAGCACATACTGACGGCCGTGGCGGATGCCGTTGATGCGGATGCCGTCGTTCATATCCAGACCGCCGTCGGTGCCGCAGAGGGTGGTCACGGCCTCGCGCGTGTCCAGCATATTCAACGCCCAGCTCGATTCCAGATTGATCGTGGCGCCGTTTTCCATCACGATGAAGCCGAAGGCGGAATCCTCGACCGTGAACTGCTCCTCCGTCCAGTCGCCCCACGCGTTGCCGGTCGGGAACTTTTTGCCCAGCTTTTTATACACCGAGCCGACGCAGTATTTGGGCTTATAGTTGTTCATGCACCAGAGCGTGAGGTCAAGCGCATGCGTGCCGATGTCGATCAGCGGACCGCCGCCCTGCTCGTACTCGTTGAGGAACACGCCCCAAGTCGGCACCGCTCTGCGGCGCAGCGCGGTCGCTCTCGCGTAGTAGATTTCGCCGAGCGTGCCGGCCTCGACCTCCGCCTTGGCGAAAAGCGAGTCGTTGCGCTGGCGGTTCTGGTAACCGATGGTGAGCTTTTTGCCCGTGCGCTTGGCGGCGTCGACCATCTTCTTCGCTTCCTCGGCGTTGATGGCCATCGGCTTTTCGCACATGACGTGCTTGCCGGCTTCCATCGCGTCGACCGAGATGAAGCTGTGCGAGCGGTTGGGCGTAAGAACGTGCACGACGTCGATGGTCTTGTCCTCAAGCAATTCCTTGTAGTTTTCGTAAACCTTTGCGTCGGGCGTGCCGTAGTTCTTCGCCGCCGACTCCGCTCTCGAGCGGATGAGGTCGCAGAAGGCGACCATTTCGATGTTGCTGAGCTTGTGCAGCGCGGGGAGGTGCTTGCCGGTGGCGATGCCGCCGCAGCCGATGATGCCGATTCTGACCTTGTCAGAAGGCTTAACGGTAGTTGCCATAATTCCAAAACTCCTTTTTTAATCTCGGTAATATTTGTAATACGCCATAACGGTTCGTTCCTTGCCCTCGGTCAAATCATAGCCGGTCAGCGTGACGCCCTCCAGACTGAGGAATTCCCACGCCTCAAGCGTATCGACCTGCGCGGAAAACAGCGTCTTTTCGCCGCAGTTGACCGACAGAATCCCGTCGGTGACGGCGATAAAGCCGCCCTTGCCGATGACGCGGTCGGTGTTGTCGCTCCGCTCCAGAATATAGCGGATCGAGCGCCCGTTGAGCTTGGCGGCGGCGTAGCGCTTGAACTCGACCGAGTGCGTGTCCTTCGGCGGCTTATCCTTTCTGCGGAACAGCTTCACGGCGGCGTCCTCAGGCTATGAACAGCAGCTTTTTGAAGTAGTCGATGGTATACTTCTGCCCTTGTTCGCCAAGCTCGCCCTGCCATGTGGCCGAATGCGGCTCGATGGAGAGCATACCCTGATAGTTGTACTTGCGCAGGATGGACAGCAGCGCGCCCCAGTTGATCATATCCATACCGGCGGGCGGGTCGTCGATGTGGCGGCCGTCGATGTTCAGCGTGCCCTTGAGATGTACATGGTCGAAATTCGCGCCGTAGAGCGCGGCCTCGGACAGATAATCGCGCCCGCCGTTGACCGTGTGGGACGGGTCGAACTTGATGCCCAGCGCTTTGAGGTGGTCGTTGATGATGTCCCACTCATGCGGCTTGTTGACGTAGTTGTTCCACGAGCAGTTGTAGACGCAGAGCTTCACGCGGCCGGCCGCATAGTCGATGAGCGACTGAAAGTAGGCGATGGCGGCGCTGACGTTCTGATAATAGCTCAGCCCGTCGACATAGTTGCAGCCGGTGATATACACCGGGCAGCCCAGCTCGGCGCACATATCGATCAGGTCGAACTCGTCCTTCTGCTCCTTGGCGCAAATCGAGCCGTCCGCCGTGATGCGGTCGCGGCCCCAGCGGCCGACGGCGCCCAGCTTCACGCCGGTTTCGGAAAGGGCCTTGCGGATCTCCGCGCGGTTGAGGTAGGAAATGTCGTCCGCGTTGACGTCAAATTCCGCGTAATCCAGCCCCAGCGCCTTGATCCGTTGGATGCCCGCGGCGTCATGGGAGGGGGAAATCATTCCGAGTTTCATATCAAAATCTCCTTTAATCTATTCGTCAGTTGAGCTTGGAAAATTCGTTTAATGTGTTTTGGATATCCGTTTCGATTTCCTGCCGTTTGGATTCCAGCAGCGAAACGGTGGTGTTGCTGCCCGCCGTCAGCACCTGCCCGTAAATCTGGCCGAGCGTAGGCGAGGAGCCCCACGGCATCATCGTGTAGATGTCGTAAATGCGGTTGCCGAAAACGATGTCGAGCATCTCGGCGTCGTCGTCGCTCTCCACCGCCTGCAGCTTGAGCGTGGTCTCGTAGTAGGCGTCGTTGATCGACTTGAACGGCGTGTGCTTGCCGTAATAGCCGAGCAGCTCGAGCAGATAGCAGGTCGCTTCCACGTTTTCAACGTTGGTCGAGGCGACGGCCAGCACACTGCTGTTGCCGCTGTTGACGGTGTGGTAGTATCTGTGAATTTCGGGTTCGGGAGTACGCCGAAGGAGACGACCTCGTCCTCTGCGTTCTTAAAAATGGAAATCGAGGAGGCGTTGGTCGAATAGAAGAGCGCATATCCTTCCTGAAAAGCGGTGTTGACGATGTCCCAGCCGTTCTGCGGATAGCGCTCGACCAGCATCGTCGTGGTGCTGTCGGAAAAGAGATCGTACACCCGGTCAAAGGCCGCCAGATTTGCGTCCTTGCCGAGCGCAATTGCAATGCCGCCGTCCGACGTCCGCTCGGCGGGGAGGTAGCCGCCCGCGTTCATAAAGACGTTGCCGATGTTGATGCTGCCCGCCATACCGTAGGTGGCGTTCTCCGACCATGCGCCGGTTTCGTCCGGCTCGGCCACGGCTTTCATCATTTCATACATCACGTCCAGCGTCCATTTGCCCTCGCGCACCAAATCGTAGAGGTCGCCGTACTTGCCGGAAAGCTCGGCGTTGTCGGCATACATCGTCTTATTGTAGAGCAGCAGATATGTATAATCGTCGTCGGTGATGATGGCGTCGCCCGAAAGGAGGTAATGCTTGTCGTTGAGCGTCAGCAGTTCGTTGGCGTTCTGGTCCCACCATTCGTGGGAAATGTCGATGTAGTCGTCCAGCGCCAGATACAGGTTTTCGGGGATCAGCGGCATCATGCCCATCATCGTATCGCAGATCATATCGTAGTCGTCGATGCCCGACGTCACCGCCAGCCGCAGCGTCTCAATCGGGAAATTTTCCCCGACGGCTTTGATTGTCAGCCCGTACTTTTCCTCGATGAGATTGTTGCGCTCGGCCACCGCGTCGTTGACGGCGTTGGCCTTTAGCTCGCTGTCCGGCACGAACTGCATCACGCCGTAGGTGTGACGGTCGACGCAGAGAACGGTGATCTCCTTGCCGCCGAAGTTTTTCTCCTCCAGCGGAAACCCTTCAGCCGCCGATTCGGCGCCGGAGCTTGCGCCGCCCGCTTCGGAGGCGCCGCTTGCGCCGCCCGGTTCCGTCGCGCAGGCGGCCAGAGCGGTGAAGATAAGCGCGAAAAGCAGCAGCAGGGGAAGGCATCTGCAAAGGAATGCTTTCATAAATTCTCCTTTCTTCCCATTTTTAGGCACAAAAAAAGCAGAGATTATATTTCAAATCCCTGCATATTTTTTTATATTATTGAATTATAGATTTTATTAAATCCACAAATTCATTCTCTGTTAATTTAGTAGATTCAATAAAGAATTTATATCCTTTATATTCAAAAAATGCTTGTTTTCCTAAATCATTATTACTTTTGAATAAATATATATCTTTTCCATTTATAGTTGAAATTGGAAGATTTTCTGTTTTAAGTGTATTACACGCAAGTATATAATCTTCCTTCGTAAATACAATGTTAATATTTTTTTCAATTTCACTATCGTTTGAATTACTTGCTAAATAATGCAATTCATATTGCCATAATTTTTTATATTCTGTATCATTTGTATTTTCTCCTTTGTATAATGATAATTGTTCTTTCAACTCATATTCTTTAGGAATACTTAAATTTTCAAGAAATTCAAAGTCTGATATTACATTCATCTTTACAGATTTTGCTTTTATAGCTACAGATGAACGCATATTATTATTGCTAAATGTTATATTATCTTCTTTTGCAATTTGTATTTGATTATCTTCAAATTTATTATCTTCATTTGATTCATTATTCATTGGTGTTTCTATTGTTTCATTATCTTTGGCTATTTCTAATCCTGTTTTATTGTCGTAATTATTTATCATTACAATACCTGTTAATACAATTGAGAAAGCAATAGCTGGAGTTAAAACATATTTTAATTTTACATTCCTCATCTCATTCATCCTTTCTTTAAAAGATATTCTATATCTTTTTTTTAAATTAGGCTGATATTCTTCTGTTAAAAACTTTTCGTCAATGTCATTAAGCATTTTTAGTAATTCAACATTTTTCATATTAAATCAACCCCTTTCAAATATTCTTTTAAGTCTTTTCTAGTTCTTGATAATATCATTTTGACATTACCTTTTTTTAACTGATATTTATTGCTTATATTTTCTATTGAATTCAAAGACCAATACCTATCTCTAAAAATAACTCTCTTTTCTTGTGATAAATTATCTAAAAATATATTTATATTTTTAAGTATTTCTGAATATTCAATTTCATTATCAATACTTACATTTGAAGTACATTCTGATAATTCATCTAAAATATCTTCCATTACAGATTTATGTTTATTTTTACGATATATATCAATGGCTAAATTTCTTGTAATCTTTGCTATAAATAGCTTAAATACTTTTGGTCTTTGTGGTGGAATTGAATTCCAAGTTTTCAAATATGTTTCATTAATACATTCTTTTGCATCTTCTGAATTTTGCAATATATTATAAGCAATATAATTGCAATACTTACCATATTTTTTATCAGTTTCTGAAATAGCTTTTTCATTTCTATTCCAGTAGAGCTCTATTATCTGATTATCTTCCATATTCAACTCCTTTCATATAATAAGACGAAATAATATTTAAAAGGTAACAATTTTTTTATATTATATCATTATTTTTTTACAAAGAAGCAGAGATTATGTTTCAAATCCCTGCAATTTCATTAAGATAAGTTTCCCTCTTTAATGCCAAGTCTTACACCTTCTTTAAATCTAATTTCATCTATCTCATTTATAATCTGCATTAGTTCAAATATTTTATAAACTTCTTTTGGTGTAATATTCTCTATTTTGCCATTATCTAAAAAATCTTCAATTCGTGGGTTTTCCATTAGAAAATCACAATATTTTTTATTTGCAATTTTATATTCTTCGCATTGTTTCAAAATTTCATCTTCTATAATGCAAAGAATATCACTTGTGTAATTATCATATAAAGTTCTATAAATGCTTTCATTTTTACTCTTTTCTCTATATTTTTGCATTGTTCTTAAAAGATTAAGTCCAGCTATTCCACCCATTTTGTAATTTACTTCCGTCCAATATGTTGAGTCCTTTGAATATGCTCCTTCTAGCTCTAAAAAGTTCGTTCTTAACTCTTCAATGAACTCATCATCTGATATTTTAGTTTTTATTTTATCAATAATGCTTTGTTCCTTACTTCTAATAAATTCTTCAATTTCTTTCTCTTTGTTTAAATCTCTAAATTCTATTGGATCTTCCAATACTGTATTTGCTTCAAATAATTCTTCAAATACTTGCACATAATTATTGCTCATAACTTTTTCCTCCTAAAATATCATTTAACTTGTTTCTGTTTTTAAATCCATCTACTACACCTAATTTATAATAATCTGAAACTGTTTGTTCCCACTCTTTCGCATAAGCCATCGTTAAATCTCTTACCCTACATTGCATTTTTTTAGAAATATCTTTATTATTAATATGCTGTTCTATACTCTTATACAATATTCCTGCACATTCAAGAGTATCTTCTGCATACTGTTCCCATTTTTTATCATTTTCTGCAATCAGTTCTTCATACTTTCCTTTCTTCTTATTATACATCTCCTCAATAAATGGATTGTTTAATATTTCTTTCACAATACCACCTCCTTTGATAGTATTTTATGTTACCGACAATATATTAACAAATGTGCAAATTATCTTATAGGTTCTTTATCATAGTCTTGACTTTTTTCTTCCTGTTCTTCATCTTCAAAATCTTCTATAACATTTTCGCCTTTTTCGTCTATTTTTAATAGTTTATTTACTTCTCTTAATTTACTCTCCAATTCTTTTAATTCATTTTCTTTTGAAAATTCTTTTTGAGATTCTATCTTTGCGTCTTCAAATTGTTTATTAGTATTTTCTAGTTCATTTTTTTCTTTTTCTAATACCTTTGATAAATTCTGTATTGTATTATCAATTCTCATAATATTTCCAAATTTATCATCTCCGAGTTCTACATTATAAGATAATTCATTTTTTAATTGAAGTGTAAATTTGTTAAATATACCATCAAATGATAATACAATATCAAAGCCTCTATATGTGCCTAAATATCTACTATCTGTATTTGTCATTGTTTGACATTCTGCAATTAGTCTTTCTCCTGCATCTGCTTTTTTATAATAAACAATATCATTTATCTTCATAGGCGAAAATCCATCATCATTCAATTTTGTTTGTTCTTCAGCTTGTTTTATATCTTTTTCTAGCCCTACAATTCTATTTTGAAGCCTTTTTATCTCTGCTGGGTAGTATGTTGCTATCTTATCTTGAATATCATATATTTCATTCCAATAGCTCTGTTTTACTATTTTTAATTTTGATATATCTGCTTCAAGTTGTGTTTTTTCAATAATATGTGGATTACCAACTGCCAAAGCCTTTATTTCTGCATAATTTAATACACTTTCATCTATATCTTCTGCTGACCTCACAGGAGTTCTACTTGTCATTATTTGTGAGATGAATTTTTGTTTTCCCTCAACTAGCTGATATAAATAAGCATCAAAAGTTTGCTCAGTAACATATCTTATAACTTTAACTTCATCATTTTCATTTCCTTGCCTTTGTATTCTTCCAAGTCTTTGTGTTAAATCTGCTGGTCGCCAAGGACAATCTAAATCGTGCATAGCTATAAGTTTTTTTTGCACATTAGTTCCTGCACCCATTTTTTGAGTAGAGCCTAGCAGAACTCTTATTTCTCCATTTCTAACCTTTTCAAATAATGCTTCTTTTTTAGCTTCCGTATCTGCATTGTGTATAAATTCAATTTCATTTTCTGGTATTCCCTTTAAAATTAGTTTTCTTTTTATATCTGTATATGCATCTGTAAATTGTCTATCTTTTAGTTTCCAAACGCCATCTATTTCTTCCATTTCATAAGGATTATCATCATTTCCAAGAGTTTTAGGAGTAGATAAATCGCAGAATATAAGTTGAGTCAATTTTTTCTGTTTTGTTTCATTCCATATATTATAGACATTATTAACACAGGTCGATATTTTAGAATTTTCATCATCTGGTAACATACTGTTTATCATTCTTTGATCTAGTGCAAGTTTTCTACCATCATTAGTTATTTTAAGCATATTATCTTGTTTTGGTGTTACTTGTTTATTTCTAATTTTTTCTGCTCTTTCTCCTAGTCCTTTAACTAATTCTTTTTGAAAATTCGTAGGCTTTACAACTTCTGTTTTAAAATCAACTTTTGGTACAGGTAAATTAAGAGTATCTGCTGTTTGAATATCTGCAACTTCTTTAAACATACTCATAAGTTCTGGTAAATTATAAAATTTTGCAAATTTGGTTTTTGGTCTATATCCTTTTCCCTCTGGCGTTAATTCTATTGCTGTTATTGTTTCTCCAAAGGTACTTGCCCAAGCATCAAAATTTTGTAAATGGTGTTTTCGTAATGTGTTGTACTGCAAATATCTTTGCATTGTATAAAGTTCTACCATACTATTGCTTACAGGTGTTCCTGTTGCAAATACAACTCCTTTTCCTCCTGTTATTTCATCAAGATATTGTGTTTTCATAAACAAATCTGATGATTTTTGTGCTTCTGTTTGTGCTATTCCACTTACATTTCTCATTTTTGAATATAGATATAAATTTTTGTAATAATGAGCTTCATCTACAAATATTCTATCAACTCCAAGTTCTTCAAAAGTTATTACATTATCTTTTTTAGTATCATCATTTAATTTTTTTAGTTTTTGTTCTAACTTTTTCTTTGATTTTTCTAATTGTTTTATTGTAAATCGTTCTCCATTATTTTCCTTTACATCTTCAATACCTCTTAAAATATCATTTATTTGTCTTCTTAATATTTCTTCTTGTCTTTCCTTTGACATTGGTATTTTTTCAAATTGTGAATGACCTATTATGATAGCATCATAATCACCAGTCGCAATTTTGCTACAAAACTTCTTTCTATTTTGAGTAGTAAAATCTTTTTTAGTTGCTACCAAAATATTAGCATTAGGATATAATTGTATAAAGTCACTTGCTATCTGGTCTATAATATGATTTGGTACTACAAATAATGATTTCGTACACAGCCCTAGCCTTTTACTTTCCATAGCACCTGCAACCATTTCAAAAGTCTTTCCTGCTCCAACTTCGTGAGCAAGTAGTGTATTACCACCATATAAAATATGTGCTATTGCATTTCTTTGATGTTTTCTTAAAGTTATTTCACTATTCATACCTTCAAAAGTTATATGACTACCGTCATACTCTCTTGGTCTAATTGAATTAAATCTTGTATTATATGTTTTAACTAAATAATTTCTTCTTTCTTGGTCTTTCCATATCCAGTCTTGAAATGCTTGTTTTATGGCTTCTTGTTTTTGTTGTGCGATTGCAGTTTCTTGTTTATTTAATACTGGAACTCTATTTCCGTGTTCGTCCTCCTCATAATCATATACTCTTGTATCTTTCAAGTTTAGTGAATCTTCTATAATTTCATAAGCATTTTTTCTTTTAGTTCCATAAGTTGTGTTAGCTTTTACATTTCCTCTATCTCTTGTTTTCCCTTCAACTTGCCAGTCGCCTGTAAAATCAAAGAACTGTATTTTTATATTATCTTTCTGCAAATAATATGGTGTTTCTAATAATTCAAACATAAAATCTTCTATATAATGTGATGGTATCCAAGTTGCACCAAGTCTAACACTTATTTCAACAGGTGTTAAATCTTTTGGCATAACTCTTGTTAATGCTTCTACATTTATCTTATATCTTTCATCATTTTCTGCAGCTAATTTTGCAACATTTAGTTTTTCTCTTATATTTCCTGATAGATACTCATCTGCATTTTGATATACTTCGTTTTCACTATCTGGAACTCTAAAAATTACTCCCTCTAATTCATTTATTAAATCTTCTTTACTTTTTCCACTAATTTGTTGCATATAATCAAGATCTACTTTTGCTTTTTCTGATATAGACAAAATTAAAGCCTCATTTGCTGTATCAACTCGTTCTACAACCTTATGTGGCTTTATTGTTCTTTTATAAAACATATCTGCTTTTTTATATAATTTTGTATTATTATCCCATACTTCTAATGCTGATAGAAGCACATAGCTTGAATCCTCATTAAATGCTTTTGCATTAGCATTATCATTCATTTGTCCATATTTTTTTACATACTCATCATATTCTCTATTCAATTCTTTTTGCTTATTTTTTATATCTTCATCAGAATAATCATTTAATTCTAAATCAATAAGTTCTCTTGTAATGTCCCTTAATTTCATCATTCCTTTTATTCTATTTAATGTTGTTAAAGGCAAATCACTTTGAGATTTCATTTTGCTATTTAATCTATAATACACTTGTCCATCTACAAGCGTATATGAATAGTTTTTTACCTCTGGAGTTGCAGGAATAGTTTTGTCATTTTCTTTTGCATCTTCTATATCTTCTACTACATAATCGTCTATTTCAGCATTCAAATTTTGTATTGCATTTTGCAAATCCTCTTGTATATTTTGATTTTCTCTTTGTTTACAAGCTAAATCATCTCTTCCAAACTGTGTTGCTTCCATTACAACATTTCCTAAAATCATTTCAGGATGTTCTGCAAAATATGAATTCATTTTTCATAATACTTTCCTCCTATAAAGTTCCACATATTTCTTCAAATT
>ERZ773224.4643-NODE-4643-length-10287-cov-3.877737_pt1 | contig 10287 bp, 8 predicted proteins | sample MGYA00580526_ERZ773224 | MGnify/ENA primary metagenome ERZ773224 (study PRJEB29015, sample SAMEA2737743) | human gut metagenome | biome: human gut; feature: human-associated habitat; material: faeces | place: China | collected 2012 ...
GATAACACTGGTTGATGCAACAGAGGGAGGAGCCTTAATTCATGGAAGCAAAGTTATGACTTTAAAAAATGCAATAAAAAAATATTGTAAGAGTTCTTTTAATGTTAAATGGCATATTGACCATACAAAAAAAATATTCGAAGGAGATCAAAAAGAATTTGCGCTTGAATATTTTAAAAACGCTTCGGAAAAGTTGAAAGAGATACAAAACAAGGCCAAGGAAGCATTAAATTATTATGAAAAAATAGAAATGTCGGTGAAAAAATATACGATATCAAATACTGATTTGAAAATATATCTAAATAAAATTGGAGAATTAAATGATTATATGGAACATGATTATATGGCCGAAACAGTTATGGATGGATTATTGGGGGTAGAATATACTCTCCGACCAGAAATATATCGAGAACATGATAATGAAATGAAGGAAATACAAGATATTGTAGAACAAGGGAAAGTTATGTTTTACGGAATTGCATTAGGGGCTGGTGAATTAATGGATATTGTTAATAAAACAATTGTTCCATACGCGGAGAGGTGTGCTCAGAAAGGCGTTAATTAGTGAAAGAAAGGGTGAATAATTGTGGATAATAAAGAATTATTTCAGCATGCATATGACTTATTTCAACAACAGAAGTATGATCAGGCGTTAGAAATATATGTCGTTTTGTATAATAAAGGCTATGAAAAGGAATGGATAAAAACAAATATATATAGTTGTTATGTAGAAGGAAATGAAAAAGAGTTTCGTGATACATATAAAAAAAGCAAAAAGTGTGTACGGATAAAATACGAAGAGTGTGCATTGGATTTTATTCCTTATCAAGAAGGAAAGTATTATATATATGATAAAAAGAAGGAAAAGTTTGTTGGAATTTTTTCTATGGATGAGCTGAAAAAACAAAAACCGGATCAGGGAATTAAAAATATAGAATTTGGTTCAATTGGCATTGCAACATCGGGGATTTGGAGCGAATTACTTCATATTTTGTGTATAGCTTCAAAAAGAAAAATTTATATGATATGTCCTGAGTTAGAAAGAAATAGTTCTTTTTATAAAATACCTGAATTAGCTGATTTTATGAAAAATGTACAGATTTTTTCAAGTATTCAAGAGTTTCAACAATTTTTTCATCAAAATATAGAGCAATATTTGCCTACTATTATATATGGAAAATCTGAGGATCAGAAAACAATGTTGGAGATAGTACACAATGAACATGAATACCGACTGACGAAAGAAGGAAGAAGTACCAAAAACGTTTTGTTAACAATAGGAATTCCTTCATATCATAGAGGAAATTTGGTGCTAAAGAGATTACAGAATTTATGTAAAATGAACTATGATGCAGAAATAGAATTTGTGATTTCTAAAAATGGAACTGGGATTTACCAGAAAGAATATGATTCAATTTTGGAACTTTCAGATGCTAGAATTAATTATTTCGATCATCAGAAAGATTTAAAGCCTGAAATTAATTGGCACTACGTGGTAGAGATGGCACATGGAAAATATGTGATGTTTGTGTCAGATGAAGATGATGTTGTTTTAGGAGCATTAGATCATTATTTGGCTTTTTTGCAGAATAATCAAGAGGTAAATTTGATCCGTGCAAAAACAGAATACCAATATTCCATGGTAGACGCATGTTATGGGAAAAAAGGATTAGATGCTTTTGAAAAATCATTTTTAAGTCAATCTTATTTGTCTGGATTGATTATAAAGAGAGAAGATTTTTTGAATGCAGATTTATTGGCTTTTGAAAAATATTCAGATAATTTATTTTATCAGGATTATCCGCACGAATGGTGGTGTGTGGAAATGAACAAACGTGGAGACTATTTAATGGACTCAGAAATATTAATTTCTGAGCAGGAATCAGTTTTGGCAAAAGAGGCGGGATATAGTGAAGCAAACTCTAATGAACAGGAAAATTTTATACCTATATATGCAACATATGAGCATCGTTTGAAACAATTTGTGGGAATGGTAGATTATTTATGTAAATTCATGGATGGAAAACAGGAGTGGCTAAAAACAGGAATGGATCTTGTGATGAGAAAAGTTGCTTGGCTATTTTTTTCGGCATTAGATCGTAAGCACGATATGGGAAATTATGAGCAATATGCTAAAGAATATGAACAAATCTGTAAAAAATCGATTGAAAAATTAGAAATATCCATAGAGTATAAAAAGTACTTGAATAATGAGTTGGATTATATTGTTAAGAATATGAAAAGTGAATATGATAGTGCTGTTTCAAAAAAGTAGGCCTATATATGAAAAGAGAAGTGATGGAATGATAAAAGTATCAGATTATGTAATTCAATATTTGGAACAACTGGGAGTGCCTCATATGTTCATGCTTCCAGGAGGTGGTGCCATGCACTTAAATGACTCCCTTGGGAACAGCAAAAAAATCCAATATGTGGTATGTCTTCACGAACAGGCATGTTCCATAGCGGCAGAAGCTTATGCGAGAGTCACAAATAAACCGGGACTGCTTATGGTGACAACCGGACCGGGAGGAACCAATGCTCTGACAGGTGTAACCGCAGCATACATCGAATCAACTCCTATGATTGTATTGTCCGGACAGGTTAAACGCGCAGATATGGTAAATGGACAGGGAATTCGTCAGCAGGGCATGCAGGAAGTAGATATCATTTCCATGGTAAAACCAGTGACGAAATATGCAGTGCTTGTAACAGAACCACAGGATATCAGGTATCATCTGGATCGTGCGTTGTACGAAGCCGTACATGGAAGAAAGGGACCGGTCTGGCTGGATATTCCGTTAGATGTACAGGCATCCATGATAGAGGAAACAACCTTAAGAGGCTGGAAACCAGCAGAAATTTCACAACAGGGAAAAAATGAAAAGAGAAAACGGTTGGAACAACAGGTAATGGAGACAATCGCACAATTGAATCAGGCACAACGTCCTGTTTTACTGGCGGGAAATGGCATCCGTCTTTCGGAAGGACGGGACGAATTTGAAAAACTGGTAGAGACTTTGCAGATTCCGGTTCTTACAACCTGGAATGGAATTGATCTGATAGAAGAAGAACATCCGCTGTTTTTTGGAAGACCTGGTGGAATGGGACAGCGGTATGCAAATTTTGTACAGCAGAATTCCGATTTCTTTTTATCCATTGGCGCGCGGATGAATTTATTGCAGACCGGTTACAATTTTGATGGATTTGCGAGAGCTGCTTATAAAGTGATGGTAGATATTGATGAAAATGAGTTACATAAAATCAATGTCAGACCGCAGCTCGCAATCGAGGCGGACGCAAAAGAATTCATGCAGCTTTTGCTGGAACATAAAAATGAGATTCAGAAAAAAGATTATATGCCATGGATCAACTATGCAAAAGAAATGAAAGCGAAGTACCCAATTGTCACTGAGAAAGCAAGAACACAAAGAGAGTTGGTTAATACATATGTACTGCTGGATGAGATCACAGAGCAGATGAGCGCAGATGACATCTATGTATCCGGAAGTTCGGGAACCTGTATCGATGTCTCAATGCAGACCTTCCGTGTGAAAAAGGGACAGAGAGTCTTCTGTACAAAGGGACTGGCATCGATGGGCTTCGGAGTTCCGGCAACGATCGGTGCATGCCTTGCGGGCGGCAGAAGAAGAACGGTATGTGTCAACGGAGACGGCGGCTTTCAGATGAATATCCAGGAGCTTGAGACAATCCGCCGGTTAAACCTCCCGATCAAGATCTTCGTCTTAAACAATCAGGGATATGCACAGATCCACGCGACCCAGAAGAATATCTTCCGGGGACATTACGTGGCATGCGATGCGGACTCGCATCTGACACTTTCTCCAATCTCTGCAGTGGCAGCGGCCTATGGACTTAAGACTGTACAGATCCATTCAAACGGAGAGTTGACGGAGCGTGTGAAGGAAACATTGGACTATGATGGTCCGGTGATCTGTGAGGTCATGGTACCGATCGACTTAAGTGCATTCCCGAAGCAGGTATCCTATAAGCGGTCGGATGGACAGATGGAGTCACTGCCATTGGAGTATATGAACCCGCCGTTAGCACAGGAAGAGTTTGAACAGAACATGTTGATACCGTTGTATGAGATGAAGTAGGAGAAGATATGGAATATCCAATCAAAAAGGTTGTAATGACCGGGGGAACCAGCGGAATAGGACTGGCGTTGATCAAAAAGCTGCTGGAGCATAACATTGAGGTTTTGATTTTACGAAGAAAAACGACCACAAGAACCATGCAGCTTCCTGAAAGCGAGCTGCTTCATATAGACTATTGCGCATTAGAAGAACTGGAAAGCTATGCACCAAAAGAGCAGGGATATGATGTCTTTTTTCATCTTGGATGGACCTATACATCCAGAGAAGACCGCAACAATGTGGCATTACAGATTGAGAACGTCAGATATGCATGTGCAGCAGTTGAACTGGCGCAACGCTTGGGCTGTCACAGCTTTATAGGAACAGGCAGTCAGGCAGAATATGGCTCTCATGAGGAGGTGTTGACGCCACAGACCTTATGTAATCCGGAAAATGCATATGGCATTGCAAAACTTTCGGCCTGCTATGCAACGCGGATGATGTGTAAGCAATATGGAATCCGGCATATCTGGTCGAGAATCTTAAGTGGATATGGAATATATGATAATGTGCATTCTGTGCTGATGTCAGCCATATTAAATGGTATGGAGGGCAATTACTTATGGTTTTCAAAGGGAGAGCAGATCTGGGATTTTGTATACTTTGATGATATAGCAGATGCATTGTATCTTATGGCGCAAAGTGGCAGATCAGAAGCTATTTATACCATAGGAAGCGGCAGTGCCAGACCACTCAGGCAGTATCTAGAGATTGTATGTAAGAAGTTAGGCAGGTCAGAGGATGCAGAGTTTGGGAAGATCCCTTATGGAGCAAACCAGATCACACATTTAGAAGCAAGCTTTGCAGACTTACAAAGGGATACAGGCTGGAAGCCGCATGTAGACTTTGAAACTGGAATAGAGACTGTGATAGATTTCATAAAAACACATACGGAATACAAAAATCAATGTCTAAAGGCATTATATAGTATACAAGATAAAAGAATAGGAGAAAAAGCAATATGAGAATTTGCGAAAGAGCATTATATGCACAGGTAATGAATGAGCAGGGAGATGTCAGACCGTGTGCATGGGCAGGATTTTATCTTTTAGGGAACTTAAGAGATAATACATTAAAGGAAGTATATCATAGTGATGCTGCCAAAAAGTTCCGTCAGACTCTGATCGATGAAACATACGATTACTGTAATGCAGAGGAATGTCCATATATGGCAAATGGGGATCTGGAAGATCACGTCATTGAACTGGATGAGATACCGGATTATCCGCAGGAGTTAAGTTTAGCTTATGATAACCATTGCAATTATAAATGTACCTGTTGTGTGGCAAGAAAGAACGATCCATTTGATTCTGAAGTTGAGAAAAAGATCGAGCAGGAGATCAGAGTAGCACTTCCACACATCAAGTGCTGTACAGGAAATGGTCAGGGAGAATTTTTCGTAAGTCCGAGTATCATGCGTGTTGTATCAGAATGGGAACCGGACAAAATCGAAAATGCAACCTTCAGTTTAGAATCAAATGGCTCATTGTTTACACCGGAAAACTGGGAAAAAGTCAAGAATCTGGCAAATGCAAATCTGACGGTCGTAGTTACCGTACATAGCTTTGATGAAGCGGCTTACCAGTATTTATCGGGAACAAACTTAAAGATCGACCAGATCCTCAATAACTTAAAGTTTATAAAGCAGTTACGCGATGAGGGAAAGGTCAATACATTCGTAATCGCAACGGTAGTGCAGGAACGTAATTTCCGTACCCTGCCACAGTTCTTAGACCGCTGCCTGAATGAATTTGGCGCAGACCGGATCACCGTAAGAAGATTTTTACCGGAACGTGCGATGGATGAAAATATCGAGTGGTTTTTTGATGTAAGAAATCCGCTGCATCCGTATCATCAGGAATATCTGGAAATGATGAAAGCACCGATTCTGAAAGACCCGCGTGTATTCGTCTGGACCGGAGATAATTTAAGTAAGCGTGGAGAACTTCCGGCAAGAGCGAATTATAGAGTATTAAAGGATCTGTTCTTCATTGAAAACATAGGGAAAAAATTATCGAATTACTTTATTGAACATGGGTATAAGAAGATCGTCTTATACGCACTCACAGACATCACCAACGCGCTGATCAAGGTACTTGAAGGACAGAAAGTTGAGATTGAATATATCTATGACAGGAATTCTAAACTGACAGAGTGGCAGGGATATGAGGTAAGAAAACCGCAGAACCATAATCTGATCGCGACGGATTCACCGATTCTTGTGACGTTGATCGCACGCCATGGAGAGATGGAAGAATTCTTACGCAAGCATGAATATGCCGGTGATATTTTATGTCTGGATAAGATCTTAGAGACATTCAGATGTTGTAAGTAATTGTAAAACATGGCAGGTGGAGCGAATGAAAAAAGATGTTATGGTAACGGTTATCATTACCGCATATAATCATGAAAAGTATATCGAACAGGCAATACAGGGGATTCTGGATCAAAAAACAGAATACGAATATGAGCTGGTGATCCATGACGATGCATCTACGGACGGAACGCAGGATATTATCCGCGCGTATGAAAAAAGGTATCCGGATAAAGTAAAAAGCATCATCGAAAAAGAGAACCTGTTTTCACAGGGAAAGCTAGGAGCGGTATTCTATGATTCCAGATTAGCGGGAAAATATCTGGCCATATGTGATGGAGATGATTACTGGACGTGTGATACCAAGCTTCAAAAGCAGATCTCTTATCTGGAACAGCATCCGGAATGCTCAATGTGTATACATAATGCGATCCAGCATAATAGTGTTACAGGGGAAGATATTGTATTAAATACCTTTGAAAAGGATGGAGTATACGATCAGAGACAGCAGATTCTGGCGGGACTGGGAACGAAATTTCCGGCAAGCGCCTCTTATGTAATGCGGAATGATCTGATAAAAAGCATGCCTGCTTTTTTCGTAAAACCACGTGCAGTAGATTATCCGGTTCGTCAATATCTGGCATCAAAGGGTGAGGTTTACTATTTTAGAGAGCCGATGTCTGTATACCGGATCATGTCATCGCATTCTTACATGAAAGAGACAGCGAAGAGCAAGGCATTTTATAACAATTATACGGTTGAGATGTTAGCGTTTTTTGAAGCCTTTAATGAATATACCAATTTTGAATTTCAGGATATACTCACCTGCAAGATGGATTCGGATTATTATGGATTCTGTAGTTCGATTGACAAAGAGGAAGGAATTGTAAAGGCAGATTCCTATGGACTAAATGTCGATAAGATCAGGGAATGTTATCGTCAGTTAGATGAGAAGTCTTTGAGTAGTGAAATACTGGAATTATCCGAAAAATCCAGGCATTTATTTATCTATGGAATCAGCAGACTGGCATTGATCTGTAAGAAGCAGATGGAAAATTCTGGGGTAGAATATGAAGGATTTGTGGTTTCGGACGGACAGATCAAAGTGGATCAGATTGATGGAAAAAGTGTGCGTCCACTGAGTACTGTTTTACAGCAGTATGAGGATGCCGCATTTATTCTGGCGGTACAGCCGGTTAATTTAGATGCAATTGAGCATAATCTGCAGGAATATCACGTTGTAGATTATTGTAAACCATTTCTATTAAAGTAAAGGGAAAGAGCATGGGTAGCAAAATATTTGTAACGCAGTCAAGTATGCCGCCATATGAAGAGTATATACAGGCAATTAAGCCATTATGGGATAGCTGCTGGCTGACGAATATGGGACAATATCATCAGGAATTAGAAGCACAGCTAAAGGATTATCTTGAAGTACCGGGACTGTCATTAATGGTGAATGGACACATGTCTCTGGAACTTGCATTACAGGCATTTGGCTTTCCGGAGGATGCTGAGGTAATTACTACGCCATATACATTTATCTCAACCACACATGCGATTGTCAGAAACCATTTAAAGCCTGTATTCTGCGATGTGAAGCTGGAGGATGGCTGTATAGATGAAAGCAAAATAGAAGATCTGATCACAGAAAAGACAGTCGCGATCCTGCCTGTGCATGTATACGGAAATGTATGCAATGTGGAGGAGATACAGAGAATTGCTGATAAGTATGATCTAAAGGTAATCTATGACGCAGCACACGCCTTTGGAGTCAGGTACAAGGGTCAGGGCATTGGCAATTATGGAGATGCAGCTATTTTTAGTTTCCATGCAACGAAAGTATTTAATACGATTGAAGGAGGAGCTGTTGTCTGCCAGTATCCACAAATGTATGCAAAGCTGTATAATCTGAAGAATTTCGGAATACGTGGTGAGGAGCTGGTAAAAGATGTCGGCGCAAATGCAAAGATGAATGAATTTGCCGCAATCATGGGTCTGTGCAATCTGAAACATTTAAAACACGCACTTTTAGAGCGGAAGAAAAGATATGAGTATTACATGGAGCAGATTCAGAATATAAAAGGCATCCGCTGCTTCCAAAAAAGAGAGAATGCGACCAATAATTACTCCTATCTTCCGGTTCTTATCGAGGATGATTATGGAATCACAAGAGACCGGTTATATGATCTGTTGAAGGAGCATGATATTTTTGCGAGAAAATATTTTTATCCACTGACCTCAGATCAGGCTTGTTTCAAAAATAAGTATCGCAAAGTGCAGCTTGACAATGCAAGAGAATTAGCGAATCGTGTACTGGTTCTTCCTTTTTATGAAAAGCTTTCGTTTGAGGCGATAGACCGGATCATAAAATTAATACAGGACAATGTACAGGAATGATTGATATAAAGAGAAAAGAAGATTGTTGTGGCTGTGCTGCCTGTCGGGATAAATGTCCGACACAGGCGATTCAGATGAAGAAAGATGAAGAGGGATTTTTTTATCCGGTAATTGCAGAAGAGCAGTGTGTGGGCTGCGGACAATGCGAACAGGTCTGTCCGGTACAGCATGCAGAATCCCACCCGGATACACCGGTAAAAGCTTATTCCTGTTATGCTAAGGATAATGAATTACGCAGGAACAGTACATCGGGTGGCATGTTTGCGGTTCTGGCAAAATGGTTCCTTTTAGAAAAAAAGGGAATTGTTTACGGAGCACGCTTTGATGCGCAGTATCAGGTTGTTCATTATGGGATCGAATCTTTAGAAGAACTCATACAGTTACAGGGTTCGAAATATGTGCAAAGTGATATGACAGGCATTTACCGGGAAGTCAAGGAAAAGCTGAAGAAGGGACGATATGTCCTGTTTTCCGGGATGCCATGTCAGATAGAGGCTCTTAAAAATTATCTCGGCAGGGAATATGAGCGGTTATATCTCGTTGATATTGTATGCTTTGGTATTGGTTCACCGGGAATATGGAAACAGTATCTTTTACAATGCTTGATGGAGCCGCTAAAGCGGAAAATGCCGGAAACCTTATTAAGAACGTGTGGTACAATGCTATTTATGAAGAGCGAAATAGTGAAACAGACCAATATACTATGAAAAACGGAAAGTTTGTCGATGATTTTAATGATGCACTTTCTGAGCTATTTGCAGATGAAAATTTCAGCAACAGTATTTCTGAAATAGAATCCAACCAATACGAAGTTGCCAATTTAATGAAACAGTTGAAAAAACCACCGAAAAAGTATGAAGAAGCATACTCCGTGTTAAAGGTATACTATGACAATTATTTGAAAATGACAAAAATCGTTACAAGTCCAACTGGAAGTCTTAATACATTTTCAGAGGATTTTAATACCTATGATAATAATACGGTTGATTCATACGAAAAAATGAAACTATATTTAGATTAACAATCAGGAAGGAGATACTATTTATGGGTAAAGATTTTTTTGATTATGAAGATGGCGATTTTGCTTGTTCAATCTCTGATAATATAGCAATAGATTCCGATGGAGATTTATTGATTCGAATGGGAGATGATATGGCAATGGATATGGATTCTGGAGAGTTGCACATTATATCCGGTTGGTCCAACGATGAAGATGACGATTAAAATAATGGCGGCAGAGAGAAGGTGGGTTCCCTTGCCGCCATGTCCCCATATACCGATAAACTTATTTTCTTCAACGGGTAAGATGAAATTGGGCAAATAATGTAGCCTCTCCCTTTTTCTCATACTGTGAACTCAAAAATGAAAAAACGCTCTACAGCTCGGTAACATCTTGAAATATGTTTTGCATTT
>ERZ773224.4646-NODE-4646-length-10284-cov-5.651970_pt1 | contig 10284 bp, 5 predicted proteins | sample MGYA00580526_ERZ773224 | MGnify/ENA primary metagenome ERZ773224 (study PRJEB29015, sample SAMEA2737743) | human gut metagenome | biome: human gut; feature: human-associated habitat; material: faeces | place: China | collected 2012 ...
ACGGGATGGTTTGTTCTGCGAACGGATTTTTGGGCCAACCAAGGACTGGGAATGTCACTGCGGAAAGTTCAAGAAGATTCGTTTTAAGGGCAAAGTCTGCGACCGCTGCGGCGTAGAAGTAACCCGTGCAAAGGTTCGCCGGGAACGGATGGGTCATATTGAACTGGCTGCTCCGGTTTCTCATATCTGGTACTTCAAGGGAACACCGTCCAGAATCGGTCAGATGCTGGAAATCTCCCAGAAAAGACTGGAAGAAGTGCTCTACTTCACAAAATATATCGTACTGAACCCGGGCAATACGGAGCTGTTTAAGAAGCAGCTCCTGACCGAAAAGGAATACCTGAATTATCGGGAAAAGTACGGCGATGAATTTGAAGCAGCAATGGGTGCAGAAGCCATTAAGAAGCTGCTCTGTGAAATTGATTTGGAAGAACTTTCCAAAGAATTAAAAGAAGAACTGGTTGGACTGAATTCCGGTCAGAAGCGGTTGAAGCTGCTGAAGCGGCTGGAAATCGTGGAAGCCTTCCGGCAGTCCGGCAACCGTCCGGAATGGATGATTCTGGACGTTGTTCCGGTTATTCCGCCGGACATTCGTCCGATGGTTATGCTGGATGGCGGACGGTATGCAACCTCTGACCTGAATGATTTGTACCGCCGTGTCATCAACCGGAACAACCGGTTGCAGCGGATGCTGGAACTGGATGCACCGGACATCATTGTCCGGAACGAAAAGCGGATGCTGCAAGAAGCAGTCGATGCTTTGATTGACAATGGCAGACACGGCAGACCTGTTACTGGCCCGAATAACCGTGCTCTGAAATCCCTGTCTGATATGCTGAAGGGCAAGCAGGGTCGTTTCCGTCAGAATTTGCTGGGCAAGCGTGTTGACTATTCCGGCCGTTCCGTTATCGTTGTCGGCCCTGAACTGAAGCTGTACCAGTGCGGCGTGCCCAAGGAGATGGCCATTGAGCTGTTCCGGCCCTTCGTCATGAAGAAGCTGGTTGCCGACGGCCTGGCCAACAACATTAAGTCCGCCAAGAAGATGATCGACAAGGGCAAGACCGAGGTTTGGGATGCTCTGGACGACATCATCAAGGACCGCCCTGTTATGCTGAACCGTGCACCTACCCTGCACCGTCTGGGCATTCAGGCCTTTGAGCCCATTCTGGTAGAGGGCCGCGCCCTGAAGCTGCACCCCCTGTGCTGCACCGCCTTCAACGCCGACTTCGACGGCGACCAGATGGCTATTCATGTGCCCCTGTCCCCCGAGGCACAGGCCGAGGCAAGAGTGCTGATGCTCTCCGCCAACAACCTGCTGCGTCCTCAGGACGGCAAGCCCGTTACCGTGCCGACTCAGGATATGATTTTGGGCGCCTACTACCTGACCTATACCCGTCTGGGCAAGGCAGAGAAGGGCTCCGAGACCGTTTACGTCACCGATTCCGGCGATACCAATCTGCCGGTGAATACCATTGTGGATGCCGATGACTTCCTGGCAGCCAACAAGGCGGCCTCCTCTGTGGGCAAGGCCATTGCCAAGTTCCGTCCCATCCATAGCTACTCCAGCACCGAAGAGGCTATTGCAGCCTATGCTGACGGTGCCATCGGCCTGCACGCCCCCATCCGGGTGCGCTACGGCAAGGAAATCGACGGCAAGATGGAGTACCGCATCATCGATGCCACCGTTGGCCGTCTGATTTACAATGAGCCCATCCCCCAGGACCTGGGCTTTGTAGACCGTTCCGTTCCCGGCCATGAGTTCGACCTGGAGGTCAGCTTCCTGGTTGGCAAGAAGCAGCTGGGCAAGATCATCGACAAGTGCATCCGCAAGCACGGCTTCACCATCGCCACCGAAATGCTGGACCGCATCAAGGCTCTGGGCTACAAGTACTCCACCAAGGGCGCTATCTCCGTGTCCATTGCGGACATGGTGGTGCCTGCCATCAAGTACGATCTGGTCAAGCAGGCAGAGGGCAAGGTCGTGGAGATCGAAAACTTCTACCGCCAGGGCTTCATCACCAATGACGAGCGCTACCGTCTGGTGGTTCAGCAGTGGGAGAAGACCACGGCTGACGTTACCAATGCCCTGCAGGGCAACCTGGATGAGTTCAACCCCATCTACATGATGGCAGACTCCGGCGCCCGTGGTTCTATGGCTCAGATCCGTCAGCTGGCCGGTATGCGTGGCCTGATGGCCGATACCGCCGGCCGTACCATCGAGATCCCTGTTAAGGCGAACTTCCGTGAAGGCCTGTCCGTTCTGGAATACTTCATCTCCTCCAGAGGCGCCCGTAAGGGCATGACCGATACCGCTCTGCGTACCGCTGACTCCGGTTACCTGACCCGTCGAATGGTGGATGTCTCCCAGCAGGTCATTATCCGCGAGAAGAACTGCGGCACGACCCATGGCATTTGGGTGGGCGCAGTCATCCAGAAGGGCGATGTCATCGATACCTTCGGCAACCGTATCCGTGGCCGCTACCCCGTCCATGACGTGGTAGACCCCAAGACCGGCGAGCTGCTGCACTCCAAGGACGTTATGATGATGCCTGAGGATGCCGCCAAGTTCGAGGCCCACGGCATAGAGAAGATCTATATCCGTACCATCCTGGGCTGCCGCGCCCGGAACGGTGTCTGCGCCAAGTGCTATGGCATGAACCTGGCCACCTCCAAGGAAGTGGACCTGGGCGAAGCTGTCGGCATTATCGCAGCCCAGTCCATCGGTGAGCCCGGTACCCAGCTGACCATGCGTACCTTCCACTCCGGCGGTGTTGCAGGTGACGATATCACCCAGGGTCTGCCCCGAGTTGAAGAACTGTTCGAGGCCCGCCGTCCCAAGAAGATGGCCCAGATCTCCGAGATCACCGGCGGTGTGAACATCGATGAGTCCCACCGTACCGCTCTGCGTAACATCACCGTTACCGCTGAGGACGGCGAGGTTAAGGTCTACCAGGTTCCTTATTCCGTAGGCCTGAAGGTCACCCACGGCAAGGTGGTCCAGAAGGGCGAGCCCATCACCGACGGCGCTCTGTATCCCCAGGACGTGCTGCGTATTTCCGGTGTTGAGGCTGTTCAGGATTACCTGGTCCAGTCTGTCCAGGCCGTGTACCGTCAGCAGGGCGTTGAGATCAACGATAAGCATATCGAGGTTATCATCCGTCAGATGATGCGGACTACCCGCGTGGAGGACCCCGGCGATACCAACTTGCTGATCGGCGCCGTGGTGGACAACTTCGAGTTTGAGGATGCCAATGCCGCTGTCCAGGCCCGGATTGACGCCGGCGAGACCGACCTGCATCTGGCAACCGGCTCCGCGGTGCTGCTGGGTATCACCAAGGCCTCTCTGGCCACCGACTCCTTCCTGTCCGCCGCATCCTTCCAGGAGACCACCAAGGTCCTGACCGATGCCGCCATCAAGGGCAAGGTTGACCACCTGGTTGGCCTGAAGGAGAACGTCATCATCGGTAAGCTGATCCCCGCAGGCTCCGGCCTCATGGCATACCGTGACTACGAGCCCGGCAAGACCCCGCCCGTCCGGATTCCCGAGGCGGAAGTGGAGGCCAAGACCGAACTGCAGTGATGGCCTGATTTGCAGGGCAGCCGCCGCTGAAAAAGCGGTCGGCTGCCCATGCAGCGAGATAAAAGCACCCCGCACAACTGTTTTGCACAGCTGCGCGGGGTGCTTTCGTGTTTTGGAGGTTTATTCGGAATCAGGAAATACTGGCGAGATAGTCACGCAGATTTTGCGCATACTGCGGGGGTAGGCACGCGGACAGAAGCAGCGCCAACAGCAGAAGAAGCGCAGGGGCAAGCCAGCGGATTTTTTCCATGGCCGTATGCTGCATGAGCGCTGTCTCTCGACGGGAGCTCAAATGGCTCAGCCGCCGGTAGCCCTGCATTGCCAGGGGGAGAATTGTTGTGAAATAGGGCATGGTATACTGGGATTTTGCCTCCCAGAAGGTATGAAATACGAATCCTCCAACAAAGATAACGGCCAGCAGGTCCTCTCCGCTGTGCCGTTTCTCCGAGCTGGGAATCCAGGCCCAGAGCAGCAGGCCGCCGTAAATAAGGGTTGTGAAGTAGCTTCCCAGCCGGGTGAGAAGGGTTTGGCAGGCCGGAGAGAGCAGTGTTTCTGCGAACCGGGGCAGGGGAGTTTCATTGTATTTTGCAAGAATCTGATTGATCCAAAGGCCTTGAAAGGTGGGGTCGTTCCACTGCGTTGCGTTCTTTTCCATGAAAAAGACGATTGCATCGCGGGGAGCCTGCAGGAAATGGGTGAGAATGCGCTGCAAATCCCCTCGGATCAGCGCCAGATGGGCCTGGGGATTCCCGCCTACGGAGCGATATCCTGTACGGAGGTAATCGTTGTACCAACCGGGCCCAAGCTCACCGCCGGTTTGCAGTCCCATGCAGATCCACCCAATGTGGGGAAGACCGTTGCGTAGGGAATATCCTGTTAAATGTTCCAGCAGAAGCACGGGCAGCTTGGAACCTGCAAGGAGGGCAGCGAGCAGCAGAAGCAGGAGAAGCCAGCAGCGCTTTCGATACCGAAGTGCATTGTAGAGCGCGTAAAGCATGGCGCCGACGGCAAAAATCTGATAGTTGGATTTCAGCGCAATGGCAATGCCAAAACTGACAGCACCAAGCAGGCAGCGCCATAGCTTCCCTTTTTCGCAGTATTCCATAACCAGCAGAAGGCCGATAAGAGAAAAGGCCAAACCCGGAAGGGTTCCGTAGACAAAGACCGTATACATGGCCAGAGGGTAGAAAAGAATACCAACCCAGGTGACGGCCAGCGCACCGACTTCCCCCATACCTATGACTTTTGCCAGCGCACCAAGACACAGGAGAATTGTTCCGTAGCTCAGGACATTCAGCACCAGAAAAAGCTTTGTATCATCCGGCGCAATAAACTGCAAGGCCCAATGCAGCAGAACCAGACCGGACTGATGGGGGTAGAAATACATATATTCGCCGGGCTCGTAGAGCGTATAAAAATCCTGGTGTATGATTTCGGCGGCGTGCTGCGTCATCTGCGCGTCCGCAAGGGGCGCGGACCAGGTCTGGCTTACCCAAAGGGCAGCGAGAAGAACCGCGCAGAGAACAGAAGCGTATCGTACCCAGCCCAGCACCGGCAGGGAGCGGCGGGCAACCTTATGCCGAATGCACAGCAGGCAGACCAGACAAAAAAGCAGTCCCTGCAAAAGCGCTGTGTTTGGCGTGAGCCAGGAATGCTCATCAATATCAATGAAATTGCGAAAGACCAGATTGCTGACAAACAGCCAGCAGGCGCAGAGGGCAAACACAACGCGGACGGTGCGCCGGTAAAAGGCGCTGAAATGGTCACAAAGTGCGGTCAAGGCAAATACTCCTTCGTTTCTTGGTTGGTACAATGCTTGTCTAATGTCAAGGAAGCTGGAAGAATGCGGAATGTGAATGCAAACCAAGCGCCTGCGGCAATGGGGGTAAGATAGGGGATAACCCGCCACAGCGCATAATTTTGCAGATAGTTGGTATAGGTGATACCGGAAATGCACACGGCTGCAAGCGCATAGGGGAGGTATTTGCCGGAGAGAAGCGCCAGAAGCACCAGCAGAAGGTCTGATACATAGGAGTAGCGTTCATGCATGGAGGGGAGGAAAAGGAAGCACGTCCAGGCAGACCATGCGGCAACAATCAGAAAGCTCTCCAGATTCTCACGGATGACCAAACCGTGATTGAGAAAATGGTACAAAAAGAATCCAAGAATGAGCACAGTTGCAGCCATAGCATAGAGACGGATATGCCCATAAGAAGGAAAGAAGAGTACCCAGATGCTGGGGGTATTCAGAATCATTCCGGTGTATTCATACACCTGGGAAAGGTAAACCTGGAAAACAGCCAGCACAGAGCGCCCCTGCAGATAGGCCGGGATACCGGTGGCCCAGAGCGTGAGAAGCGTGATGAAGAAATGCAGGAGGGAAAAATCCTTTCGGCAGATATAGACATACAGATAAACCGGCAGAATAAAAACAGTTTGCAGCTTTAAGGCAAATGCAAGTCCCAGAGCAATGAAGGACGCAGCATAGCTGCGACGATAGAGCGCTGCGAGCGCGAAAATACACGCAACTGTGTAAATGACGTCACACTGGCCCCAGACGGCGGAATTGAGAATGACCGTGGGCAGAAAGAGAACGACGGCATAGGTCGTGACGAATGCAGGACAGAAGGCCGCACCGCCTTTCTCCTTTCGAATGAGGGCAGCACAGGAAATGGCCAATAAAAAATCAAAGAAAATGGAAATGTACTTGTAAAGATGGACCATGGAGCCTGGCAGACGGCAGATCAGGATAATGATGGCCTGATGCAAAAAATTATAGTCTCCTATCTGGGTGCGCATAGCGGAAAAGCCGGAATTTGCCCGGAATTGCTCGGCCCAGGGGAGAAGATAGTCATTCATATCGGCTGAAACAAAGCTGAGACCTCCGACGCGGGCCAGAATTGCCAGACAGGTAACAATCAGAAACAGCAGAATATTCTTTTGACGGATCATCCAGTCAATCCATTTGCGCTCTGCTTTTAACAAAGAAACACTCTTCTTTCGTAATTCTGTTATATGATACTATAACACAGTGACGGAAAAAAGACAACCAGAGGATTCCTTATGGCATACCGTGACTACGAGTCCGACAAGGCCCCTCCCGTCCGGGTCCTCGAGGCGGAAGTGGAAGCCTAGACTGAGTTGCAGTAATAGTCCGACCTTCCGGTGTTCTGCCGCTTGAAAAGCGGCAGAACACCAATGCCTCGGGTTGATATGCAAAGAATGCCCCTGTGCGGCTGTTCCTGACAGCTGCCCGGGGGCATTTCGATTTTTTGAATATTACTGCGGTGGAATCAGGAGATGCTGGCGAGGTAGTCCTGTAGATTCTGTGCATATTGTGGCGACAGAAACAGGGAAAGAATCAAGGCCAGCGCCAGAAGAAGCACAGGGGCGACCCAGCGAAGCTTTCCAATGGTGCAGTGCCACTGGGCAGCGGCTTCTGCGCTGTGCGCAGGCAGCTGATGGAGCCGCCGGTAGCCCTGCAGGGCCAGGGGGAGAACGGTGACGAAGTAGGGGAGCGTATATTGGGATTTTGCCTCCCAGAAGGTGTGAAATACGAAACCGCCGACCAGGATAACAGCCAGGAGGTCTTCTCCGCTTTTTCGCTTTTCCGAACTTGGAACAAATGCCCAGAGAATCAGACCGCCGTAAACCAGCGTCGTGAAATAGCTGCCCACCCTTGTGAGCAGATTCTGCGTGGTGGGGGAGAGCAGTTTTTCGGCAAACACCGGCAGCTTCGTTTCATTATACAGTGCAAGCGTCTGGTTGATCCAAAATCCCTGGAAGGTGGGGTCATTCCATTGTGTTGCATTTTTCTCAATGAAGAATTGAACTGCGTAGAGGGGATTCCGGGCGAAGCGTACAAAAACGCCTAGAAGGTCATTTTTGATGAAAGCAATATGATACTCACTTTTTCCACCTACATAGTACCAACCGCTCATGACGTAGTCGTTGAACCAGCCGGGAGCAAGGGGGCCGGTGTCTTGCAGACCCATGCAGACCCATCCGAGATGAGGTAAGCCTTCACGCAAAGAATATCCTGTGAGATATTCCAGAAGCACTACCGGCACCTTGGAGCCTGCGAGGAATGTGGTGATGAGCAGTGCCAGCAGCAAAAAGCAGCGCTTCTGATGCCGGAGTGCGTGGTAGAGAGAATAGAGAATGGCACCAATGGCAAAGATCTGATAGTTGGATTTCAGAGCAATGGCGATGCCTATGCTGACAGCACCCAGAATGCAGCGCCATACCTTTCCTTTTTCGCAGTATCCAATGACGAGCAAAAGGCCAACAAGGGAAAATGCAAGGCCCAGAAGCGTGCCGTAGATAAAAACCGTGTACATGGCCAGAGGATAGAATAGAATTCCAATCCAGGTGGCAGAAAGGGTTATACCCCCCACGATAGCTTTCGCGAGCTCGCCAAGGCAGACAAGGATCACGCCGTAGCTCAAAACGTTCAGAGCCAGAAAAAGCTTTGTATCGTCCGGAGAAAGAAATTGCAAGGCCCAGTGCAGCAGGACCAGGCCGGACTGATGGGGATAGAAATACATATATTCGCCGCGCTCAAACTGCGTATAAATGCCTTTGTGGATGCACTCGGCAGCGTATTGCGTGAGTCGTGCATCTGAGACGGGAACAGACCAGGTCCGGCCGGCCCAAAGGGCAGTCAGCAGGACGGCACAGAGAACGGAAAGCCACCGAATCCAACGCAGCACGGCCCCCGGGCATTGAAAAGTTCTGCACCGAAGGCACAGAAAACAAACCAGACAGAAAATCAGGCATTGCAAAAGCGTGGCATTGGGTGTGAGCCAGGAGCGCTCACCGACATCGATGAAATTCCGGAAAACCAGATTGCTGACAAACAGCCAGCAGGCGCAGAGGGCAAACACAACGCGGACGGTGCGCCGGTAAAAGGCGCTGAAATGGTCACAAAGTGCGGTCAAGGCAAATACTCCTTCGTTTCTTGGTTGGTACAATGCTTGTCTAATGTCAAGGAAGCTGGAAGAATGCGGAATGTGAATGCAAACCAAGCGCCTGCGGCAATGGGGGTAAGATAGGGGATAACCCGCCACAGCGCATAATTTTGCAGATAGTTGGTATAGGTGATACCGGAAATGCACACGGCTGCAAGCGCATAGGGGAGGTATTTGCCGGAGAGAAGTGCCAGAAGCACCAGCAGAAGGTCTGACAGATAGGAGTAGCGCTCATGCATGGATGGCAGGAAGAGGAAACACGTCCAGGTGCACCACGCAGCGAGAATAAGATAGCTTTCCGGGTCTTCGCGGATGACTTGCTTGTGATTAAGCAGGTGATACAGGAAAAGCCCCAAAATCAGTACAGTCGTGATCAGAGCACACAGGCGCATATAGGCATATCCGGGGAAGAAAAAGTGTCCAGATGCTGGGGGAGTTCATGACCAGCAGAGGATACTCGTTCACCTGGTTCAGGCAGATCTGGAAGACAGTCAGCAGGAAGTCGAAAAAAATGGAGATATATTTATAAAGGTATACCATGGAGCCGGGAAGACGGCAAATCAGGACAATGAGCGTCTGATACAGAATATTGTAGTCGCCAATCTGGCTGCGCATGGCGGAAAAGCCGGGATTTGCCCGGAATTGCTCTGCCCAGGGCAGAAGATGATCGGTCATGTCCTCCGAAATATAGTCCAGACCTGGAATGCGTGCCAGAATGGCCATACAGGTAACGATCAGAAATAACAGGATGTCCTTTCTTTTGATCATCCAATCGATTAGTTTGCGTTCGGATTTCTGAAAAGGGAAAACCTTCCTTCTTTTATTATAACTGAAAATACTATACCATAGCGTCACAAAAATTTCAATAATCGATTCCAGGACTGCTTCGTTTGAAAACACAAAAACGGAGAGAAAAAAACTACGCTTTTGTGAATATTTATTTTGAATTTTTGGTTGACAATTTGGAAAAACTGCGTATAATACTAACTTGTATGGATATGAAAAACAATTGTATGATCCCTGAATCCGGTCATCTGCCGGATTTGAGAGGGAAGGAACTTCTGGTGGGCAGCAAACAGTTGCGCAAGGCTTTGAAAAACGGTGCCGTTTCGGCGGTTTTTCTGGCACAAAACGCGGACCCCTCCATTACGGAGCCTCTGAAGAAGCAGTGCAAGACTGCCGGTGTCTGCGTCACCTGGGTGCGCACCATGAAGGAGCTGGGCGAAATCTGCGGCATTGACGTGGGGACCGCTGCGGCAGCCATACGAGCAGACGATTCTACCGGGATTTGACCCGTAGAATATAAAACCCGCCCAAGGGCGAGAATCAAAGAAAGGAGAAATTAGATGCCTACTTTTAATCAGCTGGTGAAGAATGGCCGTCAGGCTGCCACCTACAAGTCCACCGCTCCTGCCCTGCAGAGAGGTCTGAACACTCTGGAGAACAAGGCTACTACTCTGCCCTCCCCCCAGAAGCGCGGTGTCTGCACTGCCGTCCGTACCACCACCCCCAAGAAGCCTAACTCTGCACTGCGTAAGATCGCTCGTGTACGCCTGACCAACGGTATGGAAGTTTCCGCTTACATCCCCGGTGTCGGCCACAACCTGCAGGAGCACTCCGTGGTTCTGATCCGTGGCGGCCGTGTCAAGGACCTGCCTGGCGTTCGTTACCACATCATTCGCGGCACTCTGGATACCCAGGGCGTGCAGAACCGGATGCAGTCCCGCTCCAAGT
>ERZ773224.4647-NODE-4647-length-10280-cov-4.819364_pt1 | contig 10280 bp, 8 predicted proteins | sample MGYA00580526_ERZ773224 | MGnify/ENA primary metagenome ERZ773224 (study PRJEB29015, sample SAMEA2737743) | human gut metagenome | biome: human gut; feature: human-associated habitat; material: faeces | place: China | collected 2012 ...
CACAACATCCTCTTCTGTAAGACCGGACGGAATGTTACCCTTGCCATACTTCATCTCTGCCACCAGTCTGCCTACCCCATCCTCAGTCTCAAATGGGGTGTGTGGTGTGTAGGTGATTATATAATCCACAAACGGTCCATCCTGCTTAAACATGAGATCATAGAAATCCTTATTAAGTATAAGCTCCCTATCAAGCTCCCCTTCGTCATTCTTATAATCTGCAATATCCACAAGACCGTAGTAATTGTCAAAGCCCCAGCTTCTGTAATTTATGCCTCTGCTGTAGAAATCCGAGCTGTTCATGTGGAAGGCATTTACCGAGTAACCCTGTTCCTTAAAGAGCTTCGCCATTGTGTGATCAAAGGTGTGGTCATTTAAGGTGTATACATTCTGGGTATAGCTTACAGGGGTGGTAAATCCTGTATTCACGGCAAATTCCGAGTTAAATGTTGAACCACCGCCGGTGTACAGGGAATAATGCTCGGTGAAATCCATGGACTCGTTTTTCAACTTATAAAGATTAGGAGTTGTCTCCTCACTTAACAGCCAGTTGTCCATTCCCTCAAGCTGGAGGAATATAACATTCTTTCCTGTGAATTTTCCGGTGTACTGATTTTCTTCATTTGCAGCTTCAGGATCATACTGGGTCTTAAGGAACGCCTCGTCCTCTCCACTGAGCTTCTCCTCAGGTTTTAAAAAGGTCATGTACAGATTTCTCACGGTGTACTCATAAAGTCCCGAAAGCTTCATGCTCTTATTCACATCGCTATAGTTCTCATATATGTTCCTTGCCTTCTTGAAGCTGTTCCACTTAAGATCTGAGTTGCCACCCATGAAAAGCGGCATGGCAGTATGCACCACAACAAATGCCACTACAGCCACTATCAGCCTCTTTCCTCTGAACTTCTCGCCCTTGGGGAATTTCACTATGGCATATATACCCATGGCAAGGATCACCACCATAAGTATATAATACCATACCGGTGTTCCTGTAATGGTCTCCCATATATACGAACTTCCCTCGTCCATCATCTGGGTAAGGTGAAAATCAAAATAAAATCCCGTCAGATTGTAATATATGATATTGGTGGCAAACATAACAAAATACGGTATAAAGAATATACCGTATATTATCTTCCCTGCATTTCCCTTAACTGAGGACGCAATGCCCATAAAAAGCATTACATATATCAGGGTAAAAAAGTTAGGGATAGGCATGTATGCCTGATAGTAATCTATCTTATATCCCAGTATCCTTATTACAAGATCCATCGTCCAGAAGGGAATAGTAAGAAGCATTAGTTTTCTGTTTGCATATAAAAAATCCTTTACATGTTTAAATACTGACATCTTACTCAATCATTCCTATTCTTCTTATATGTCTCTCATCATTTGAAAATGGTGTATCCAAGAAAATGTCGACTATCTTTAATGCAAGTCCCGGACCTATAACTCTGGCACCCATGGCAAGCATATTGGCGTCGTTGTGCTGCCTTGTTGCCTCTGCCGAGAAACAGTCGTGGCATAATGCAGCTCTTATTCCCGGAACCTTGTTTGCAGCTATTGAGATACCGATACCTGTTCCGCAGATCAGTATTCCCTTCTCACACTCTCCTGATGCAACTGCATTTGCAGCAGCCTTGGCATATACAGGATAGTCCACTGACTCCTCGCTGTAGCAGCCGTAATTCTTGTACTCAAGCCCTCTGTCCTCAAGGTGCCTGATAACCTCCTGCATTAAACCATATCCGCCGTGATCACAACCTAAAGCTATCATAATTAATTCTCCTTTTTAATCATATTCTTTATTACTTATATTTTACACTTCTATTATCCTGTGTCCTGCTGCCTTGATAAGCCTGTTCATTATGGCATATCCCATATCTCCCTCTGCAAATGATTCTGTGTAGATATAATCTGCACCTATATCATCGCAGGTTCTGAGCAGGCTGTAGAGTGCCGCCGACACTGTTATCTCATTCTTCCTGCTGCCGGCGTCAAGAACATGCTCACAGTTATATCTGGTCACATTTTCCGTGTCACAGATAACTGCTGTCTTAAAGCCCTGTTCCTTCTTCTCCTGCACCAGTTCATTTATCTTATTGATGACCTTTTCTATATCATCACTCTCAACTATGGACAGCTCACCCTTAGGTGCATAATGGGTGTATTTCATACCCGGAGCCTTTGGTCTTATGCCTGCTCCCACGCTCTCAAGAGCCGGATCCATGATACAATCACCCACCACGTCCTTTATCATTTTTCCTGATATATAACCGGGTCTTAAGATGGTAGGTCTCTCCCCTGTCATATCAACAATAGTAGACTCTATGCCTATACCTACCGGACCGCCGTCAAGAACCATATCTATCCTGCCGTTCATATCCTCCATAACATGTGCCGCTGTGGTAGGTGAAGGTCTTCCTGACAGGTTGGCACTCGGAGCTGCGATAAATACCCCCGAATCCTTTATAAGCTTCAATGCTCCCGGATGGGATGGCATACGGATTGCCACCGTGTTAAGTCCGCCGGTGGTGGTATCCGGCACAACTGATTTCTTCTTAAATATTATGGTAAGAGGTCCCGGCCAGAAGGCCTCCATCAACAGCTTCGCTCCCTCAGGCACATACTCCGCCAGCTCATATACACTGTTTGTATCTGCTATATGCACGATCAATGGATTGTCCGAGGGTCTGCCCTTGGCACTATATATCTTGCCCGCTGCCTCGCTGTTTAATGCGTCTCCTCCAAGACCATATACTGTCTCTGTAGGAAATGCCACGAGTCCGCCTGCCTTAAGGATATCTCCCGCCATGGCAAATGTTTCCTCGTCATTTATATCTGCTTTTCTAAGAATGGTTTCCATTCTATGTCACCTCTTTTGGTATTTATTTACTGCAATACTGTTCCTATCATGTACCAGGCGCCATTTATGTAGGCTACATATATAGACTCGTCAAACGAGTAGGTTTTAAGAGAGCCTGAACATGTCTCATGGAGATTTGCTATGATGGCTCTGTCTATGGTAACCTTCTCGCCATAGGTAGTCTGTATGTGACTCTCAAGTCCCAGAACTGTAGATGCATCACATTCCTCTGTGGATGCGATATCCGCAGTTATCTGGAAGTCACTGCCATAGCCATTTTCCATTACCTGCCAGTAATCGTCCATGGAATTTGCCCCAGAAACCGAGCTGTACATGTCCTTCTCCATAGAGTCTCTGATACAATCCAGGTAACAGAGCTTCATTCCCTCTGCGTCCTCATTTGAATAATAATAGAAGTAATCTTCTATAACTATCTCATAGCCTGTATCGCTGGCAATGTTATTATCTGATGTTTCTGTATCATTGTATGAAGTATCCTCTGTATCATCCTGATATGAGTAATCTTCTGTGCTGTTTCCTGTATTATCATCAATACCCGACACTACCTTTTTTGAAGAATTGTCCTTGAAAAAAACATTATACAATACAATTCCGATTATGATGATTGCAAGTATTCCTGCACCGATCAAAGCGTATTTAATAAAATTCTTCTTATTATTGGTCTTTGGAGCAGTATTTGAAGGTGTCTGTGGTCTGGCAGCGTTATTTATATTGTTCTGCTGTCCATAGCCTGAACCATTGTTTATATTGCTCCGCTGTCCGTATCCTGCACCATTGTTTATATTGCTCTGCTGTCCGTATCCTGCATTGTTGTTGCCACTGAAATTATTTGCTTGATTATAATTGTTAGTCCTGTCGTTGTAGATGTTCTGCTGACCATAACCATTGTTCCGGTATCCTGCAGGACCTGCATAACCCCCCTGAAAATTATTATTCATCCTGTAAGCACCATTCTGGGAAAATGTAACTGTGCCGTCACCATAATTATTTCCCTGATTATAGTCTCTTCTTACCTGGGAAGCCCTTGTAAGGTTCCACTCAAGGTTTCTTCTTACGGACTCGCCTATTCCGTCAGGACTTGAGGTAGAAGTAATGTTCGCCATGGCACTTGCTATGGCACTTCTTAATAGCCCTTCTGCCTGAGCCAGGTCATTGACATTTGCGACCATGTACTGGTAATCCTGCTTAAGCTGATTCTCCAGCATATTTCTTGCTTCCTGGTTTCCCCGCTGTATTTCTTTTACAATCTCTGTATATTTATCCATTTATTCCTCCCACGTACCAAACACCAGCCCATTAAAGGCAAAGGGCTGACTTGACACATACATCGGCCATCATATTTATACGCACACTTGTCTGTATTTTATATCTAATATAGTTGCTGTGTCAAATATAAAAGGTGTGCATATTTTCAATTTCTACCTAATATAATTTCTACAAATATTTCCTGCCATGGTGATCCTCTATGAAGAAAAAGCTTTCTATCATTGCCGCATGTGCCGCCATGCTGATAACTCTTGGTATATCGGTTTTCACATGGACTGAAAACAAGTCAACTTTCTTAATCAATAATTCAGATGGTATAGATTCGCAGAATTTTACAGGTTCCGATGGCAAATGCGAAAAAAATTCAAATACCGGCAACAATAATTGCAAGTCAGGCAGCAATGGTGCAAAAAGTAAAACCCCCGGTACCGCCGCCAAAAAAGATTTCGTAATAACAATAGATCCGGGTCATGGCGGATACGATCCCGGCAAGGTGGGCGTGAACAACATACAGGAAAAGGATGTCAATCTAGCCATATCCCTTATACTCCGGGATATCCTTACGGACTCCGGCTTCACAGTTTATCTTACCCGTGACAGTGATGTATCCCTGGACACTCCCGGGGCTACATCAAAGAAAAACTCAGACCTTCACAACCGTATCGAAATGATACGCACCAATCAGTCTGACATATCCGTCAGCATACACCAAAACAGCTTCTCCGACAGCAGTGTCCACGGTGCCCAGGTGTTCTACTATTTTTCTTCTGACAAAAGCAGCTCCCTGGCAGATTGCATTGAGGAAGGTATCAGCACCACCATTTCACCTGATACTGCCAGAAAATCCAAGGCAAATGATAACTATATACTCCTTAAAAACAATCCCTGCCCCGCGGTTATTGTTGAGTGCGGCTTCCTGACAAATGAAAATGAAGGAACAAGCCTTTCAGGAACCGAATACCAGACAACCATTGCAACGGCTATCGCTCATGGAATTAATTCTTACTACGAAAATTATTTCTTAAATTCCGGCACTCAACCAATACCGGCAAACTAGGTAATATTGAAGAACCGCCACTTATATGGTGGCGGTTCCCCGGCGTGCATTTGATCGTCCTGCTGCAATAAGCTTACAGGCTCATTAATTTTCATTATTTACAGTATTTTTCACTTGTCCCATATCACCTCCCTATAACTTTGTACAACCCCGACGGACAAAATATATGATGTGTTAATTCATTTTCCTGAAAGACCTTAAAATATCTTTATGTTTACGCTTATTTTTTATTATTAAATTTACCGCAACCTTTAAATAATTATCTGTATCTTATATTCAGGATATTTTCATCCGGCAGAATTGCCCTTAAGAACCTCCGCATTTGACATGGTGTCTTTTATGTCCACAGCTTTAATCCTTGTTAATGCCTAATATATACTATTCTGTTTCATTTACAATAGGTTTTACTCTAACTTAAGAGAGTTTAGAAAAAGCTTATAAAATGACTATGATACTGTACAAAACAAGGCATAACTATACATCTAAGGTAACCGTCACTCCCACCACATAAAACATGCCAAATCAATCACAAAGTTGGTTATCGTCACCGAAAATTACGCATACTGTATATTATAGGATTTTGAAAACAGGAGTATTTACAGGATAATAGATTTCACAAAAAAGTTATATTTTGCCGGTCAATAAAGTATTTACATGTAAAATAATTGTGGTAAACTATAGTAACAAAAAGTTAAGCAAAAGGGGATGATTTTATTGAAGATTGAACGCTTAAGTGAAAACCAAATACGATGCATACTTTCAAAGGCTGACCTTGCCGAGAAACAGTTGAAGCTATCCGAGCTGGCTTATGGTTCCCCGAAAGCAAAGGCCCTGTTCAGAGAAATGATGCTCCAGGCATCTGACGAACTTGGGTTTGAGATTGACAATGTCCCTTTAATGATCGAAGCGGTGCCAATGACCCCCGACTCATTAGTCCTGATCGTTACCAAGGTGGAGGATCCTGAAGAGCTTGATACCAGGTTCTCAAGATTTTCAAAGAATGACGACATAGAGGATGACGATGATACGGAGGAAGATATAGATTTCTCTGACGAGGATGACGATGATGATTACTACAATGATGGATTTACAGCGTCTGTCGAGACCAACATCCCATTGTCCGGCAAAGCTCCCGAGGTTCTTGAGACCCTTGGCAACATCATCAGCAGTCTGGCGAACCTTCCAAACACAATGGACGGCATAAGCTTTGACACTCCTGAGGCAGGAAGTACCCAGAAATCAGACGTAGCTACAGATGATACCGGGGCAAACGACGGTGAAACACCTGCTCCTTCAAAGAGCAAAGCATACACTATCTTCGTCTTCGACTCATTAAATACAGTAATAAAGGTATCAAAGCAGCTTAAGGGCTTCTACAACAGTACCAATACACTTTATAAAAATCCTTCTGACAACAGATTTTATCTTATAGCTCAGAGTGATGAGAACAGTGACGGAGAATTTAAGAGAGCCTGTGGTATATTTGCAGAGTTTGGTTCATATTATAAGTCAAATTACGCTTTCAGATATCATATGGCAGAACACTTCAAGGTCATAGTAAAGGAAAATGCAGTGCAGACACTTGCTACACTGTGATCATAGACGGCATATTTATAGCCTTTCAAATCAAAAACAATTAAGCTAAAAAAGCTGGTATCATTTGATACCAGCTTTTTTATATAAAGTTGCAATGCACTGATCACAGATCCGTGTTCAGAAAGATCTGCATCTGAAAATATATTATCTCTATATTATCTCTACATCGTCATTCTCAATTATGGCCATAGGATTAATATACAGAACCTCATTCATATAGTCGAAGCCGCATTTGCGTTCAATGTATTCCGCACACTCCTTCATAAGAGGTGCCTTGTCGTCACAATCGTGGGCATCTGTGGCAATGAAATGAACCATCTCGTTCTTCACCAGCTTTCTGGCAAAGTTTCGGATGTCATGTCCATTTTCCCCCATTACCGAACCGGAATCCACCTGAATATAAGCGCCAAGCTTTATAAGATCCTCAACCATGTCCTCATCCTCGTCAAGACAACTGTAGGTCTCAACATGGGACACTATAGGAATGTAACCATCCATGGAAATGTCTCTTATAGCTTCTGCTATTGTTTCGTAATCTATATCAACCGGAAATTCAAGCATTACATATCTGCTCTTGGCAAGTGAGGATATCTCGCCTGACACGATCTTCTCGTGGGCGTCGTTATCATAAAAGATCTCCCTGCCGAAATAAAGCCTGAGATCAGGACTTATCTTGGCAGCCTCGTTCTTCACCCTCTCAAACACAGCCTTAAGCTTATCCATATCGGTTTCCTTATACTGGCGTCTGTAATCAGGTGTTGCGATTATTGTTCTTATGCCTTCCTCATATGCAATCTTTAACATTCCTATTGAAGTTCTTAAATCTGTAGCTCCATCATCCAAACCAGGAAGAATGTGGCAATTAATATCTACATAACCACTACTTCGCCCGGGAGGATTAGCTCCTTCGTTAATCATATGTTCCTCCATATTTATTTTTATTGTATTTATGATAATCCTGTTACAGATTACTCACCCTTCTTCTCAAGGTAATCATTTATCTCGTCCTCAAGCTCCTTAGGGTCAAGTCCGTGAACTGCTGCTGCCTCCTCAAGAGTCTCTCCTGCTGCTGCCATGCAGTTGACACAGTGCATACCTGCTGCCATAAGGATCGCTGCATTGCCCGGATCGATGGAAATAATATCATTTATAAGCATATCGCTGCTTATCTTCTTAGCCATTTTTATTCCTCCTATAATGTGTATTGTCATTTAATACATATCTATTATGTGTACCATCTGCAGGTCTATGCGTAAGACCTCACACAAACCGGGAAATCTCACCATAAACACCCCAATATTATATTATAGAAATGCCCCAATGTCCAGCCATTAATGTGACATTGGGGCTTATTATGCCTTTTGATCATATTGTCTCAGTTTGCCTTAGAGCATACCCTCTTTTATAATGTCATGATCCCTCAGCACTTTCTCTATAACCGTTCCCTGAATTTTCTTCAGTATCGGCTTCTTAAGCTTATTTAATGGTCCAAGGTTTATCTCAAGAGGTGACTTGCCGTCCATAAGCTTCACGCTGCTGTCAAGCAGCTCCCTTATATCATAAACGCTGCCCCATACCTCAGGCACACCTCTGTCTACTCCTAAGAGTCCATATACGGCCTCCATGGCAGTTCTTACGGAATATTCTGTGGTAAATACTGTATCACGAGGTGTATCTGCAAATTGTCCGAGGAATGCGAAGTTAGTACATCCATCAGGTATTACATCCGGCCTGTCCCCCTTGGCTCTTGGCATGAAGAATGCTGTGATATAAGGCATCATTGTAGGGACACATACTGCACTGTTCGTTGCAAGCTCCTCGATCTGCTCCTCCGGTACTCCAAGATGGTACAACCACTCCTCTGTGATCTCCTTACCTGTACAATCCTTCATAGGCTTCTTGATATAATCTCCCGGAACATCTGTGAAGAGACCATAAACCCATACACAGACCTTATCCTTGTCCTGCTTCTTGAACTGTCCCTGTCTGTTTATCGTCCAGCTAAGAAGCCAGCTTGAATCCTGACAGCTTACTATACCACCGGTAACAACCTTGCCTGTTCTCGGATCACGCTTACAGATGTCTATTATATATGGAATGATCTTGTCATCCAGTGTTGTAACTGTTGCCGACTCCCAGTTGGTCTTTGAAACGTCTGAACAGAACTTCTCAGGGTGTCCAAATGAAGGATCCTGGGCGGCAATATTCTTCCACAGACTCCAACATCCACTGGTTCTTACCTCTGCGTCACCATTTGGTGCATGGTTCTGATCTCCGTAGATAGTACCCTCTGTACAGCTTCCGTTGGTAACAAATACCAGATCATTCTCTGTAAGGGATATACCCTTCTCAACGCCATTCACCTTACACTCTATGGTCTTGGCGATCTTCTTGCCATCTTTAATATCAAAGATAACATTTGTCACCTCTGTATTATACTGGAAGGTCACCCCGGCAGCCTCAAGATACTTCACCATAGGAAGGATCAGTGACTCGTATTGATTATACTTGGTGAACTTAAGAGCCGAGAAATCAGGAAGTCCTGCAATATGATGTATGAACCTTTGGAAATAAAGCTTCATCTCAAGGGCACTGTGCCAGTTCTCAAATGCGAACATTGTCCTCCAGTACAGCCAGAAGGTAGAATTGAACACCTCTTCGTCAAATACATCCTCTATGGTCTTGTCGTAAAGATCCTCATCCTTTGTCATGAACAGCTTCATGATCTCCATACAGCCCTTCTGGCTCAGGTTAAACTTTCCGTCTGTGTGGGCGTCCTCACCACGATTGACCGTTGCCCTGCACAGTGAGTAGTTAGGATCTTCCTTGTTCAGCCAGTAGTATTCATCAAGCACTGAAACTCCCGGAGTCTCTATTGATGGTATGCTTCTGAAGAGATCCCACAGACATTCGAAATGGTTCTCCATCTCACGTCCGCCTCTCATGATATATCCTCTTGTAGGATCAAATATTCCATCACATGCACCACCGGCTATATCCATTGCCTCAAGGATATGGATATGTGATCCCGGCATTTGACCATCACGGACAAGGAAACAAGCTGCTGCAAGGGAAGCAAGTCCGCTTCCTACGATATATGCATGTTTGTCATCCACGCCCTCAGGCTTTCTCGGTCTTGCAAACGCCTCGTAGTTACCGTTGGTGTAATATATTCCTTTGCTGTTCTTCTCATGCTTTCCAAATTCTGTATTTCTGTATTCCTTCTTTTGGGCTGCCTGCTTTTCCTTCTGTTCCTTAACCTTCTTCTGGTTCTTTGCCGCAAGTGCTGTTACACCTACTCCTGCTGCAGCAACTGCTGCTATCTTTAATCCTAAATTTTTCTTTGCCATAATGATCTGCCCCTTTCGTTTATTTTTATCATACTCATATATTATCTTGCCCAATTTTATTTGTATATTTACAGAAAAAGCGGAATGATAAAATTTTTATCATTCCGCCTGTTTTGTAAAGTTT
>ERZ773224.4648-NODE-4648-length-10278-cov-6.005087_pt1 | contig 10278 bp, 13 predicted proteins | sample MGYA00580526_ERZ773224 | MGnify/ENA primary metagenome ERZ773224 (study PRJEB29015, sample SAMEA2737743) | human gut metagenome | biome: human gut; feature: human-associated habitat; material: faeces | place: China | collected 2012 ...
CAATAATTGGATGTTTTATAGGTAATAAAATAAAAAATAGTTAGTCAAATTACAATTTTATATCTTAATTAAATATAAATGAATTAGAAGCAAGTCGAAAGATGAGCTTCTTTTTTGTTAGAAAGGAGAATCTTTATGACAGGAAAAGAAATTAAGAAGATTAGAACAGAAATACCACGATTCAGAAATGGAGTTGCTTGTAATTTAACAGCAGAACAAAAACAACTGCATAGAGAATTAGATTGCAGAGAAATGATAAATAGTTGTTTATGTTATGGTAGTAACTTTTTAGAATCTCGTTATAGTGAACCATATATTCAAGATTTAGGCAGAGAAAGAGTGACTGAAATATATAATGAACAAAAGATTGATTTTGATAAGGCAATCGTTCTTCATAATGTTTATGAAGATGGCGAGGGTGTTACTTATAATTCAATCAAGTGGGAAGATGAAATAGAAATATAAAAGATTGGAAGTGATTATTATGCAGAAAGTATTTAGTATTTTTGCTCAAAATTTAGCTTATTATAACGAAGGAAGTATTGAAGGAGGATGGCTAGATTTACCACAATCTCCAGAAGTTATAGATAAATATTTAAAAGAAGTTGTAAAAGTGGATGATGAACACGAAGAATATGAAATAGCAGATATTGATGACAACATAAGTCCGTTTCCTTATGCTTCAATTCAATGGTCTAGTGTAAAAGAATTAAATGAATTGGCAATTATATTTAGTAAATTGGATGAATGTCAAAGAGAAGCTATCCAAGCATATTTAGTTTATTCTGGAGAGGAACATTATTCTATAAGTCAATTAGTAAATATATGCTTACAAGCTGATAATATAAATTACTGTAGATACAGTTTTGAAGGATTAGAGTATAATCAAGATTGCTCTCCAGAATTGAAAATGGGATATACAATGGCAGAAGAAAATGGAATATATATTCAACTTCAAAAGCAGGGAATAATAGACTATTTTGATTTTGAAAAATATGGAGAAAGTTTTGGATATGATTATGAATTATTAAGTAATGGATATTTTATTCCAAATTACGATATAGATTTGGATTGTTACTCAAAAGAAGAAATACAAGAAAAGATGAATGAAATTTTAAATGAAAAATTAAAGGAACAAGAGGTGAGTGAAATTGAGATATAAAGGAAAAATAAAAGAATTAAATCATATTATTATTTCTGATCCGAGTTATGATGAAAGTGTAACTTGTAGATATGAAAATAATAACTTAAAAGAAAAAGACTGGTATGTAGATATTGATATAAAGCCAACTGTCGATGAAATAGAGGACTTAACCATAAAAGGTACAGAGTTCTTTTTATTTTTGTCAAAAGATAGAAGATTAAGTGAATTAAGAGAAAATGGAGCAATTAGATATTTAAGTGGAATTGAACTAAAAGAAACTGAAATTGGAATGGATACAGCTTGTGTTGCTATAGGAATAAATGAAAAAGCAGATGAAATAATTGAGTTAAGAGATGACTGGCAACCAGAATGTTCTTTAAATACACTTACAGATGGATTATTTGGAACAGTTAAAGAAGGAAAATTACAAGACCATACTGTTTTTATATGGCTATCTGGTTATTTGGATGAAGATACAGGGTATTCGATTGAAGAAATAATTGACTATCTACAATATCAATTAAACATTACAGAACTTGAAAAAGATATAACAAAGTCAATAATTATAAGACAACAAGACATATTAGATAAAATGAAAGAATTTCAATTAAGATTTAAAGAAATAACAAAAGAAGATCCAAAACTTCTTCAATTTTTTGATAAAGATAATAGATTTTCAAACATAACATTTGCAGGTACATATTTAGCTGGAATTGCAGTTAGAAATGAACAAAGAAAAGCAGGAAATCTGGATGGAAAAATAGAACATTCTCCATATTCTAAAGAGCAAGAAAAGTTAATAGAAGAATATACAAATTTAAGAGTTGAATTTGAAAAAACAGAACAAGAAATTGAAAATGATATTGATATTTAGGAGGTGTATAAAATGCACAGAGGAACAGTTTTTATTATAACAAAGAATAAAGATAATAAGTTTGAAATACAAAAATCAACTGAATTTAATGGTGGAATGGGAATAGAAAATCTAGGTGGAGCAATTTATGATATGCTTAAAAATTTCAAAGAGCCTTTATTGTTTGATGCTATGATTAGAGATTTTGATGAAAGATATTTCAAATATGGTGATGAAGTTATGACTTATTCTCCAGATGAACAACATAATCCATATATTGATGAAAATGGAAATGAATATTTTGAATATTCTCAAACAGAAAATCAATTTAAGTTTTTCAAAGATGATAATGGAGAATATATATATACAAGTGATAGCAACTATATTAAAAATATGTCAGATGAAGATATAACAGTTGTATGCAGTAATGGAAATTATGTATTAAAACCAAATCAAATTTTAATTGCTGATTATAACGAATGTGTAAACAATACTAGGATGTCATTTGGAGAAAAAATAGATGACAAAATAGAAGTTGATGAATTGAGTACGAAAGAGTATATTCCTACTAGAAAACAGGAAATCATACTGGATAATATTATTAAAACAATAGAATCTTTTAATTATAGTGTTAGTCCTATATATGAAAATGGGATGATTAGTGGTATGGAAATTGAAACTTGGACCAATGGTGGAGTGGATATGATACATACCTTTTATTTTTGTGATGATTATCAAGAACTTTATGATAAAGAAAATGTAAAAAAACAACTGCAAGAATTAGTTGATAATTTTTCTGTAGATGATGAAATTGATATGTATAGACAAGATGCAAATTATAAAAGTAATTTTACAATTAGTCAGTCATTAGAAGATTTTACTGAATATCAAAAGAGATTAGAAGATTTAGTAAACAATTTTACTACTAAATATCACGAACTAATTTATCAAAAATTTATGAATAATGAATTACAAAAGGAGGAGATGCAATTATGAAACTTATAACAAAGGAATTAGAAAAATTATTTGAAAAATATCCTATAGGAAGTCAAGATGGACTAGGTGGAAAAGCAAAAGTTATAGCAAAATTTTTTAATCCAACTGGAGTAGGAACTTGGATAATAACAGAAGGAAATAAACTTGAAAATGGTGATTACGAAATGTTTGGATATTGTCATCTTGGGGATGATGAAATGGCTGAACTTGGATATGTAATGTTATCTGAATTGGAAAATTTAAAATTACCATTTGGATTAAAAGTTGAAAGAGATTTATATATGCCCAAGGATTGTGATCTTATTCAAGCAATGGAAAGGACAGGCATCACACCACCATCTTATATGCTAGAAGATTATAATAAAGAAGAAATCGAAAATGATATTGATATATAGGAGGGGTAGTATTATGACAGTAGATAAGTTTTTAAATAAATGGTATGACAAAGAAATTGAAGATTGGGGTGGAGAAACTTCTCCAGAATATAGAAATTTTCAAACAAATTATAAAAGTGTTATTAAAGATTTTTGCAAAGATATAGGAATGGAATTACATTCATTTAGTAAAAATCATTATGAATTTTCGGCAGTAGTAAAAAGTAATACTACAAATCAATTTTACTATATTTCTATATCAGATGTTAGGTATTGGAAAAATGAGTGGGCCAATAATATTTTATACAGGATAATGAAACACGATAAAGACTGGACTGGTGGTAGTAATCGTTATAGTACATTACAAGATTTAGCAGAAAATTTGCTAAATTTAGATTTACAAATTTTAAAAAATTTAGATAATGAAAATGCTAGGAAAATTGCAAATCAAGTTGAGATTCAAAATAATAAATCTGATGACTTTGATGTAGATTATGCCTAGTCTTTTTTATTTGGAAAGGGGAAAGAATTACAATGAATGAGATGGAAGATTTTTTGAATTTTGGTGCAGTTGTAAAAATTAGGCGAAATTATGATAAGGACCTTTATAAATTTATTGAACTTATGAAAAGTGTTGGATTCTTAAAAGAATATGCAGAACATTTTGAAAAAAGTTGTTGCTATGATAAAGAATTCAATGAATTTTCAGAAGATAAATTCTGGTACTATGTCAAACTAAATAATGGTAATAGAAATGATACTTGCATTGAATTTCAATGGGGTAAAGGTTTTACATGGGGAGATAGAAAAGACTATATAGAATATGATAGTGAAATGAAAATCTTAAATGTAGATGAGCTTATTAGAGCTTGTAACAAGGAAGAATTATTCAAAATGAATTATGAATATACAAACTTTAAAAACGAATTAAAAGATAAAGAAAGTGCCTCTGATTTAGATGATTTTTTAGATTTTTATGAGTGGTCTATTACTAAATATCCAGATGGAAAATATAACATAAAAGATGAACAATGTAATACTTTTGATTTTGAAGAAAATACAACATTAGATAAAGTTATTGATAGAGTTTATTTTAGAATGTTTGACTATTTTACAGATGAAGAAGATATTGAAGATCTTATGAAAGAAGATTCTGAATATGTGAAAAAGAAATATGAAAGTTATATGAAAACTGGAGAAAGTTTGCATTTATTAGATGAAGAAAATAAGAAACATTATACAGAGTGGTTTCAAGAAATAATGCAAGAAAATAAAGAAAAAAGCACTATAGAAATTAGTAATGATATTTAAAATTTATAAAGAAGGAGCAATTACAATGAATAAAAAAAATAGTAAAAAATTTAATGAAGATGAAAAATTTTATAAAAGTGTTTGTGAAAAATATGTAGAAACAATGTCAAAAGAAATGCTACTTGAAATTGATAATAAGATATTACACATTTTTATAGAAGATGAGTATATTGATTTAAAAGAAGATGGAAAGATAAATATTCAAAATTATAAGGATTATTTAGATGGAAATTTTGAAGTGTATGAATATGATTCTTATCAAGAATTATATAATTCTGTTGTAAAAGATGAAGTTGCTTATGATTTAAATGATTTAGAATTATTTGATTCAAATGATGAATGGGTTTTCTATCTTTCTTTTGAAGAATTAAAAAGATTGGGATATGGATTTATGGTAAAAGACCATTATCAATTGATTGAAAAGTATGCAGTAGTAGATGAAAAAATATTTGATTTTTTCAATCATTTCTCTTTAGAACAACTTGAAGATTTTGAACAATCTTTGAATCAATATTTTAATGAAAAAAGTATTGTGTATAATGAAAACAGTTATGAAAAATTAGAATCTAAAGAAGATGTTAACTTTAATAGGGATATAATAAAATTAGCCTGTGATTTAATAACTTATGAAGATTTTATTGAAGATTATATAGAATATTCACCAACATATTGTGATTTATCTCTTTCAAAAGTTATTGAATATTTTAGAGAAAACGGAATAAAGGACTTAATGGAATATGGAAATGATAGAGATGAAGGATTATATCATTTATCTTCTATGTATGGAGAAATAATGGATAAGTTAGGAATAAAATATTCAAATGTTTATACAGAAGATGTATCAGATGGAAAATATATGACAACAATTACTTTTGAAAATGATTCTTCAATAGAAGTAGATACAAGTGCTTGGAATGGAATAAAAGTTATAGCAGAAAATATAGAATCTATCTATGAATATTATGAAAATTTAAAAGAAAAAATGAAAGAAAATGAGGTAAAAAATGAAAACGGAATTGAGTACGATTTTAATTAAAAAAATTGGTGAAAGTGGAGTAAAAAATGCTCCACTTTTTTCAAAATTTAAAACAAAAAAATATCTCCCAGAGGGCAAAATGGGTTTTAGGGCTTTTGCCCTAAACAGCGAAAAGGGTGTCAAAACACCACGCTGGCGAATATTGGGCATTAAAAAATGCCTCATTATTCGGAGCAAATAAATTGCTCTGGATTTTTTGTACTTCGCTTTGCTAGTACAAATATTTTTTTATTTATAAATTGAGGTGGATATTATGCGTGATAGTGAAAGAGAATTAGATAAAATATTTCTATCATATAATAAAATTTTAGCAAGACTAAACAAACAGGGATGTAAGACAAAAAATAATAATGAAATTACTCATAAGGATTTAAGACAAGCTATAGAGGTAATGATAAGAAAGCATCCCACTTGTAGATGGAGGAGTAACAAAGTAAGAAGTAAAAAGTTTTATATTTTAGATGAGGGATATTGGTGGCTTGTAGATGTATTCTTTCAAAAAGAAACGAACTTAATTGATGCAGATATAAAATTTTTTAAAAAAAGAATAAAAATGTATGAAGATTTTTTAAAGATACAATCTAAAGAATTATTTGTTAATGATATTCTATATTCACAATTAGAAAAATTTTTTAATAGGAAAATAGATACAGTAAGAAAAGCGATAGAAAAATTAGAAAAGAAGTATAGCATTAAGTTGAGATATAAAGAAAATAATCAAGTATATGTTTATAGCAAAGGTATAGAGCTATTATGCAAAGAATATTTTAAACAAAAATACCTGGAGATATTAGAAGATTATAAAATGGAGTTAACTGAAAAATATATAGCAGCAGGTTATCCGTATGATAATTTTTTTCATAAAAATTAAATGAAATGAAGTAAGAAAATTTTTCTTGCTTATTATTTTTATAGAAGGGATGATTACAAATGGAATTTAATTCTAAACAAAGAAGAAAAAGTATAAAGGTCTGGCTATCAGATGAAGAAAGAATTTTAGTTGAATCAAAGGCAGAATTTTATGGATATAAACGACTTGCAAAATATATTCGTGATGCAGCAATATATGAAAAAGTAACTTATGTTGATTTGAAAAATAAGGAAGAATTGTATGTTGCGTATGCTGAAAATACAAAAGAATTAAAGAAAATTACTAAAGAGATCAGACATATAAGTAAATATGCTACTAGATTAACAGATGAAACAAAAAAAGATATTTTAGATGTTATGTATGCAGTATTAAGAAATCAAAAAACAATGATAAAACTTATTGATGAAAAGTTGGATTTAGATGTATGGAAAGAAATCAATCATAACAAGATTGAAGAATTGGAGGAAAAATAATGCCAGTAACAAAAAGATTACCACATTTAGGCTCTCCTAAAAATTTAATTGAATATATACTTGATGAGAAAAATGATGGAGAAAAAGTTGGATGTACCAGTTCTCTAAATTGTAATGTTGAAACTGCTCTTTATGAATTTAGGGATATTCAAAAGAAATATAAAATGGGTGGAACTAGAGGTGCATATCATATTATCCAAAGTTTTTCTTCAAAAGATAAAATAACTGTAGAACAAGCAAATGAAATTGGATTAAGAATGTGTAAAGAATTATATCCTACTTTTCAATGTATCGTATCAACTCATATTGATAAAGGACACATACATAATCATATATGCGTAAATGCAATAAATTTAGAAGGAAGAAAACTAGAAGATAGACTTGCAAATGAAAAAGAGGGCCTTTATGGAGTTAGTGATACAAGTGATCGAATAGCAGCAGAGTATGGATGCTTTATAATGCCTCGAAAGACATATTTGAAATCTAAAAATAGTCAAGATGATTATTATCAATATAAAAGACAATCTTGGAAAGAACAAATAGAAGAACATTTAGAAAAACTTATTCCAAAGTGTAATAGCGTTGATGAACTATTAGATGAATTATCTATTTTAGGCTATGAAATAAGGAGAGGCAAACATATTGCAGTTAGATGTCTTGGTATGCAAAGATATGCAAGAATAGATACAATAAATTTAAAGTATTCTACTAGCAATTTATATAAACTATACAGAGAAAAAGACAATGTGAAACTATTAGCCATTAAAACAGAACAAAATGAATTCAATTCTATAATATTTCAGAAAGCAAATGAATCTAAAATTGCTATTGAAAAAAGTCAGTTAGGTGCAAAAGGAAAAGTTTATAGTGAATATCAAAAAACAAAATATCAAGAGATAAAAAGGTATTATCAATTAAAACAACAGTTAGAATATTTAGACAAATATAATATTAGAGATTTTGATGATATTGAATCACAAATAGCACTTAAAAGAGGTCAAATAAAAAGTAAAAATGTTAAGATGAAGAAAAATCAAGAAAAATTTGAGAAAGTTCTTAAAACTACAGAAATGGCTAATGATTATATTAGACTTTATACAGTTTATGAATATGCAATGTCATATAAAGAGCAAGATGAGGATTATGTTTTACCTAAAGAGGCAGAGATATTTTTGAATATACAAAAAGAATTGAATATAACTTCTATTGATGAAGCAAAAGAGTTAATAAAAAATTCAAGATCAGAAAGAATTGAGATAAACAGACAAAGAAAAGAAATATTGGAACTTCAAAGGGAACTTAATCATTTAGAAACTATAAAAGAAGAAAAATTATCTAGTAGTAATTTATATATTCACAATATTAAATTTCGGTGGAAATAGAATTGACTATAAAAATTCAAATGATAAAGAGTTTTGTGTAAATTTACCATATTCAAATTATAAAATACATATAGATAAAAAATGTACTGCGTATAATGAAAAACATCAATTTTATACATTATACTTAGTAGATGATAAAGAATATGAAATATATGATGAAAACAATGAAAAAATTGGAAATATCACAGGAACAGATTTAGAAAAATTTGTTTTAGACAAGAAAAAAGAGATTGATTCGTTATATAGCAAATAAATAAAAAAATATTCGCTCCAGATTAAATTCTGGGGCGTTTTTTTGATGCAAAGGAGGAATTTATTATGTTAAAATTATTAAGCCTATTTACAGGAATTGGAGCTTTTGAAAAAGCATTAGAAAGATTAAATATAGATTATGAATTAGTGGGTTTTTCTGAAATAAATAAGTATGCCATTAAAAGCTATTGCGCTGTTCATAATGTATCAGAAAACAAAAATTTAGGAGATGTAACAAAGATAAGAACTGATAAAATACCAGAATTTGATATTATGACTTGGGGATTTCCATGCCAAGATATTTCAATTGCTGGAAAAATGGAAGGGATAAAAGAAGGCACTAGAAGCGGATTGTATTATGAAGGATATAAAATATTAAAAGCCAAAAGACCTAAATATAGTATTATTGAAAATGTAAAAAATTTAACAAGCAAAAGATTTAAAAATCAATTTGAATCTATACTAAAAGACATAGAAGAATTGGGATACACAAACTATTGGCAAGTTCTAAATGCAAAAGACTATGGAATACCACAAAATAGAGAAAGAGTATTTATTGTTTCTATTCGTAATGATATTGATAGAAACAAATTTGTTTTTCCATCTCCAGTAGAATTAAAATTAAAGCTAAAAGATATCTTAGAGGATAAAGTTGATGATAGATTCTATTTAACAGAAAATGGAATAGGAAGGTTAATTAAGAAAAATAATAAACTTTTAAAAGATTGTGAAAATCCTAATATAAGTTCTTGTCTTATTGCTGGTTATCACAAAATGAGTGGAAATCAAAATCAATACATAGCAGAATCAAATAATGTTAGAAGAGTTGCAGGATTATTTGATACGGATAAGTCAAAACATCAAGCAGGTAGTATATATAATCCAAATGGATTATCACCCACATTAACTTCTATGGATAATGGAGGACATAAGCAACCTTATATTCTTGTTAGAGAAGCCACTAAAAAGGGATATACAGAAGCGATGGAAGGAGATTCTATTAATTACTCGTATCCTAATAGTATGACAAAACGAGGGAGAATTGGTAAAGAAGTATCACAAACAATATTAACAACACCTAGTATTGCAGTTTTAGAAAATACAAATAAATTGATATGTTTGAATAATAAAGATAAAAAATGGAGTGTTCAAGATAGAATATATGATACAGAAGGGATTTATTCATCAGTAACAGCAAGTAACTTTAGATCTAATATTGCAGAAAGAAAAATGTTTAATTCATTTAATAATAAAGAAATAAAAGACATAGTACCAACACAAACAGCAAATTGTGGTAATTCTTATAGTAGTGCAGCAGTTCTTATTTCAGAAGATGGTACAACATTTATGAGAATAAGGAAATTAACGCCTTTAGAATGTTGGCGACTTATGGGATTCGATGATGATGATTTTTATAAAGCAAAAAATGCTGGTATATCAGATACTCAATTGTATAGACAAGCAGGAAATAGTATTGTTGTAAATGTTTTAGAAAAGATACTTGAATGTTTGTTTGAATAAACAACATACCATAAAAATAATAACTTTTTTCTTTCATGGTGTGAATTTTTATAATTTGTGTTATA
>ERZ773224.4653-NODE-4653-length-10271-cov-4.683438_pt1 | contig 10271 bp, 7 predicted proteins | sample MGYA00580526_ERZ773224 | MGnify/ENA primary metagenome ERZ773224 (study PRJEB29015, sample SAMEA2737743) | human gut metagenome | biome: human gut; feature: human-associated habitat; material: faeces | place: China | collected 2012 ...
GTTTTGGCATCCACGCCGGTCATATCCTCCATCATGCGGATCATGGTGGGGTCATCATGGCCCAGCATATCCAGCTTCAGAAGGTTTTCCTCCATGGAGTGGTATTCAAAGTGGGTGGTGATCTGGTCGGCATTGGGGTCATCCGCCGGGTGCTGTACCGGGCAGAAATCCCAGATTTCATTCTCCTGGGGGATAACCACCAGGCCGCCGGGGTGCTGGCCGGTGGTCCGGCGTACGCCTACGCAGCCTGCGGCCAGGCGGGCCTCCTCGGCCCGGTTGGCAGTCTTGCCACGCTCGGCCAGATATTTTTTCACATAGCCAAAGGCGGTCTTTTCCGCCACCGTGCCAATGGTTCCGGCCCGGAACACATGGGATTTTCCGAACATCTCCACGCAGTAGGCATGGGCCTTGGACTGGTATTCGCCGGAGAAGTTCAGGTCGATATCGGGCACCTTGTCGCCGCCAAAGCCCAGGAAAGTCTCAAAGGGGATGTTGAAGCCGTCCTTTTCGAACTTGCTGCCGCATTTTGGGCAGACGGCATCCGGCAGGTCCGCACCGCAGCCATAGCCCTTGGGCACATCGAAGGTGGTGTACTTGCACTCCGGGTTGGGGCAGCGATAGTGCGGCGGGAAGGAATTCACTTCCGTAATGCCGGACATATAGGCAACGATGGAGGAGCCAACAGAGCCTCGGGAGCCCACCAGATAGCCATGCTCCAGGGAGTTCTGCACCAGCTTCTGAGCGGACATATAAATCACATCATAGTGGCAGGAGATAATATCGTGCAGCTCTGTCTCCACGCGCTTGGTGATGAGCTCCGGGGGATTCTCGCCGTAGAGCCTGTGGAGCTTGCCATAAACCAGGGCCTTCAGGTCCTCTACGGAGTTCTCGATTTTGGGCGCAAACAGATTGTGGGGCACAGGCCGCAGGGTCTCGCACATATCGGCAATGAGATTGGGGTTTGTGACCACCACCTCATAGGCCTTTTCCTCCCCTAAGTAGCTGAATTCCTCCAGCATATTGTCGGTGGTGCGGAAATAGAGGGGGTTTTCCTTATCCGCATCGTCAAAGCCCTTGGTAGCCAGCAGGATATGACGAAAGATCTCGTCCTCGGGGTTCAGGAAATGGACATCTCCCGTGGCCACAACCATCTTCCCCAGGGTCTCGCCCAGGCGAACCACGGTACGGTTGTATTCCCGCAGCTGCTCCACATCCTTGGCGATTCCCTTGGAGAGCATAAACATATTGTTTGCCAGGGGCTGAATTTCCAGATAGTCATAGAACGAGGCAATGCGCAAGAGCTCGTCCTCGCTCTTGCCGTCCAGAATTGCCTGGAACAGCTCGCCCGCCTCACAGGCAGAGCCGATGATCAGGCCCTCCCGCAGCTCCAGCAGCTCGGATTTCGGGATGCGGGGCACCCGCTTGAAATATTTCAGATTGGAATCGGAAATCAGGTGATACAGGTTGCGAAGGCCAATCTGATTCTTGGCCAGAATGATGATATGCCTCGCGTGCCGGTCCGTGATGCGGCCCTTGGCCCGCAAGGTCGTCATACGGCCGTTGATCTCCTGGAGGGTATGGATGTCCAGCTCCTCTTCCATCCGGGCCATAAGCCGGTGCATGATGAGGCCGCAGGTAACGGCATCGTCCGCAGCCCGGTGGTGATTGAAGTCCGGCAGGCTCAGGGCATTGGACACGATATCCAGCTTGAATTTGTTCAGCTGGGGCAGCATATTCTGGGAGAGGATCAGGGTATCCGCTGCCGTATAGGTATAGGGCAGCCCCTGTCGGGCGCACGCGGCCCGGATAAAGCCGGTGTCAAAATCAGAATTGTGGGCAACCAGAACTCTTCCGTTCACAAATTTCAGGAATTCCGGCAGGACCTCTTCGATTTTCGGTGCACCCTTCAGCATCTCATCCGTAATACCGGTGAGCTCCACGATCTTCTTTTCCAGGGGACGCTGGGGGTCTACAAAGGTCTGGAACCGGTCCAGCTCTTCGCCGTTCTTCATGACAACGGCGCCGATCTCTATGATCCGGTCATTTGCAGAGCTCAGGCCCGTGGTTTCCAGGTCAAAGGCCACATACTCGTCGCCAAAGCCAATATCCTGCTCTCCGTGGACCACAATACGGTCATCCACATCATTAACATAGTACCCTTCTACACCGTAGAGGATCTTGATGTTCTCGTCGGTTCCGGCAACCTTTGCCTTGGCGGCGGCCTTCATGGCATCCGGGAAGGACTGTGCCACGCCGTGGTCCGTAATGGCAATGGCCTTGTGGCCCCAGGCCGCAGCCTGCTTGACGGCGGCTGCAGTATCGGTCAAAGCATCCATATTACTCATGGTGGTGTGCAGATGGAGCTCTACCCGCTTGCCGTTGGGAGACGTATCCTTCCGCTTGGGCAGAACGCCGGGCATCATGGCATAGGGCTTGAGGACCATATCGTTTTCAAACCGGTCCTCGATCAGCTTGCCCTGAACCCGAAGGACGCTGCCGAGCTGCACATTATCCAGAATGGGCTTGGCCTCCTTGGCCTCCAGGAAGCGGGTGACACGGATGGAATTGGTGTTGTCCGTCATGTCGAACTTCACTACCCAGGCATTGCGCTTGGTCAGCTCCTTGTGCTCAATGGCAAAGACCTTGCCCTCCACGATGATGGTACCCATGTCCAGATTCAGATCCTTCATGGGCACAGCCGTACCGCGGAAGGGCTTTCCGTAGAAGGTATCGCTGTCCTGGGGCTTCCGCTCCTCCTTCTGCGCCTGTTTTGCACTGGCTGTGGGGGCTGCGCTCAGGGCCTCCTCCCGGAGCTTTTCCATGACCCTGGACAATTCCGCTCCGGTCAGGTCGTGGTTGGCCTCCACGGAAATGGTGACTTCCGCAGCGAACCGCTCCTGCAGCGTCTTGACAACAGCCGGAATCTGGGCCTCTACCCCAGCTTTGCCGTTGGCAACCAGGCAGACTGTCAGGTGTCCTCCATCCCACGCCCACTTTGCCCCGGCCAGGGAGGCCCGGGTCATGGGGTCTAGGTCAACGAACAGGTCCCGCAGCTCCTCGGGCTCGATTTTGGAAAGCTCTGTGGCCGGGTGGGTCAAGGTAATTTCCAGATTCCGCAGACCGTACAGGGAGAGAATGTCCTTCTCCGCCTGCCGGGTCAGTCGCCGGGGTACGTAGGTATCCGTGTGGGCGGCCACCTCTACGCTGCGGTTTTCCGCCCGGATATCCACTGCCACAAGGGCCGCCTGAGAAAGGGCCTTGCGGATCTCCTCAGGCGGCTCGTAGTCCGGGAACATATTCAGTAAGTAAACCGTTTCACTCATAGCTGTTCAATGCGGCGCAGCAGCTCCGGCAGAAGCTCGTCATAGGGAAGCTTCGCCACCTGCTGGCCCTTTTCAAAAATCATGCCCCAGCCGTCGCCTCCGGCAATGCCGATGTCGGCCTCCCGGGCCTCTCCGGGGCCATTGACCACGCAGCCCATAACGGCTACGGTAATGGGCTTTTGGCAGTCCTTCAAGGCGGCATCCACCCGGTTCACAAGGCCGATGAGGTCGATTCTGGTCCGGCCGCAGGTGGGACAGGAAATAATGTCCACACCGTCACGGCGCAGGCCTGCCGCTTTCAGAATATCCTTGGCGGCGTAGACCTCCTCCACGGGGTCGTCCGTCAGGCTCACCCGCAGGGTATCGCCAATGCCGTCCAGGAGCAGCGCGCCAATGCCCATTGCGGACTTGATAAGGCCCTGCCGCACGGGGCCGGTCTCCGTAACGCCGATGTGCAGCGGATAGTCGCACTTGCTGCGGAACAGCCTGGCTGCGGCCACCATAGTGGGCACATGGGAGGACTTCATAGAGACGCAGGTATCATAAAAACCGTACTTTTCCAGCAGCTCCAGATGGCCAAAGGCGCTTTCCACCAGGGCCTGGGCTGTGGGATGGCCATACTTTTCCAGCAGCTCCTTTTCCAGGCTGCCTCCGTTCACGCCAATGCGGATGGGAATGTGCTTGTCTTTGCACACATCCACCACAGCCTTTACCCGATCCTCCCCGCCGATATTGCCGGGATTGATGCGAATCTTGCTGGCGCCGCCTTCTGCAGCGGCAATGGCAAGACGGTAGTCAAAATGGATATCCGCAACCAGGGGCAGCACGCTTTCCTTGCAGATTTCCGCAAAGCCCCGGGCTGCTTCCATATTGGGCACAGCCAAACGGGCAACCTGGCAGCCGGCGGCAGCCAGGGAGCGAATCTGCGCCAGAGACCCCTCTACATCGGTGGTTTTGGTATTCAGCATGGACTGGATTACCACATCCGCACCACCGCCGATGGGTACATTGCCAACTTTTATCTGTCTGGTCATTTCTTTTTACCCCTTTATTGCAAAAATAATGTCCTTGAACATAATGAGGGCCATGAGTATCAGCAGAAGGATCATGCCGACGCCATGGATATAACCTTCAATTTTCGGATTGAGCTTCTTGTGGGTGGTCGCTTCAATGGCGGTGGTCAGCAGCACGCCCACCAGCCGTCCACCGTCCAGTGCGGGAATGGGCAGCAGATTCATAACGGCCAGATTGATGGCAATGAAGCCGCCGAAATACAATAGATTCAAAAATGCATAGTACCGGCTCCCGGAATTGTCCGCAACCTGGGCCATCTGAGTCACAATGCCCACAGGGCCGGACACATCCTCCACCCCCGCCTTGCCCGTGAAGAGCATTTGCAGAGACAGCCGGACCATGCGCACCGTATCCCGGGTGGTTGCCCAGGTGTATCGCATGGTTTGACCGAAGCTGGCCTCCACCAGCGTAAAGCTGAAGCCGAAGCGCTGAGAAACGGTGCCGTCCTCATTCTCGAAATCCTGCTTTGCCATATTCAGGTCATTCAGCACAACCTTCTCCCCGTTCCGTTCCAGAACAAGGTCGTGAACATCCCCGGGATTCAGGGACAGGATCAGAGAAAAGTCGCTGTAGACGTAGATTTTCTCTCCGTCCAGGGAAACGATCCGGTCCCCCGGCTGGATGCTCTCAGCAAAGCTGCATCTGGGGTCAACCTCGCTGACGGTGGGCAGAATAAACTGCTTATCCGGCGCAAAGAAGCAGGCCAGCAGCACAACGCCGGTGAGGAAATTCATGGCGGCACCGGCGGCAAGGATGATCACCCGCTTCCACCAGGCAGCATTGGGAAATGCATGAGGGTTGTCGCTGGCCTCGTCCTCCCCTTCCATGGCACAGAAGCCGCCGATGGGGATGCACCGAATGGAATAGAGGGTCTGGCCAACCTGCTTTTTGAAAATCGCAGGCCCCATAAACAGGGAGAATTCGTTGACCTGAACACCAAATGCCTTGGCGGCGATGAAATGGCCAAGCTCATGAATAAAGATGAGAAAGCTGAACAGAAGAATTGCGAAGATATAACTCATAGAAAGCCTCAAACATTGTTTTTCACAGAAAGTCTGGCAAGGCGGTCTGTTTCCAGAATGTCCTCCAGCGTCGGGCTGGCCTGGAACGGGATCTCGTCAACCGCCTTCCGAACCAGTCGATAGATATCATAAAAGCCGATTTCATCCCGCAGGAACATGGCAACGGCCTCTTCGTTGGCACCGTTCATGGCGGCACAGCTGTTGCCGCCCTTCCTGGCGCATTCTCTCGCCAGAGCCAGACAGGGAAAAGCCTCTAAATCAGGCTCAACAAAGGTCAGTGCGCTGCAAGCCGTCAGATCCAGCCGGTCCACCGGGCTGGGGAGCCTCTCCGGGTAGGTCATGGCCAGCTGAATGGGCAGGCGCATATCCGGCGTGCCCAGCTGGGCCATGATGGCTCCATCGTTGAATTCCACCAGACTGTGCACAATGCTCTGGCGGTGAATCAGCACATCCACCTTTTCCAGCGGCAGATCATACAGCCGCATGGCCTCAATGACCTCCAGGCCCTTGTTCATAAGGGTTGCGCAGTCGACGGTGATTTTTGGCCCCATTTTCCAATTGGGGTGCTTCAGGGCGTCTGCCTTGGTCACATGGGCCAGAGCTTCCCTGTCCATGCCGAAGAAGGGACCGCCGGAGCAGGTAAGCAGCAGGCGGCGAACCTCTTTCCGGTCCGCGCAGCCCATAAGGCACTGAAAAATCGCGGAGTGCTCGGAATCAACGGGGACGATCTCCGCCCCGCAGCGCTTCGCCTCGGCCATGACCAGCTCACCGGCACAGACCAGCGTCTCCTTGTTGGCAAGGCCAATACGTTTCTTCGCGCGAATGGCCGCAAGGGTGGGTTTCAGGCCCAGCATCCCCACAACAGCGGTGATGACGCAGTCCACGCCTTCCAGCGTCGCGGCGGCAATGAGGCCTTCTTCCCCCCAGAGCACCCGGGTGGGCAGATTGGATATGGCCTGCCGCAGCTGGGCTGCTCCCGCTTCCGTAGCCACCACGGCCAGCTCCGGGCGGAACTCCCGGCACTGCTCGGCCAGGCGCTGGATGCTGGTACCGGCAGTCAGTGCACCCACGCGAATCTGAGGGTATTTTCTGACAACGTCCAGGCTCTGCCGTCCGATGGAACCGGTAGAGCCCAAAATACTGATGCAATTTACCATATGCTTACACCGCCAAAGGTAGAATCAGAAGCAGCGCTTCCACAAGAGGTGCAATAAGAACCAGGGAATCGAACCGGTCCAGAAAGCCGCCGTGGCCGGGGAGCATATTGCCATAGTCCTTGATGCCGGTCTGCCGCTTGACCACGGAGAAACACAGATCGCCCATGACCCCAACGCCGGAACCCAGGAGTGCATAGAGAATGGCTGCACCGTAGTTTACCCGGAATTTCAGGGCCAGATCCAGGATCAGGGCATAAATGAGAACACCTGCCAAGGCAAAGACACCGCCGCCCAAAACGCCCTCGATGGTCTTATTTGGGCTGACCACCGGAGCAAGCTTGTGCCGCCCAAGCCGCAGCCCGGTAAAATAGGCCCCGGCATCGGAGAGAAAGGCGATGGTAAATGGCAGCAGAATAAAATAGCGGCCATTTTCGCCGCCCAAAATGCGAATAAGGGAGCTCAGCAGCAGCGGGATCAGATAGCCTCCCAATGTACACAATCCAATGGATTCAATACTCACCTTCACGTGATCCATCATGATCTCGGAAAACAGAAGCATAAAGAAGATGACGGAGCCGATCATCAAGTAGGCCTGCAAGCCGCCATAGTAGCTCCAGATGGACATGGCAAAGGCCATAACTGCGCTGTAAACCACCAGGCGGATGCGGTGGATGAGGCCCGTCCGGTAGAGAAATTCATATGCCCCCACAGCCATCAGCGCACCGAACACCAGCGCCGCCACAATTTCCGGGGCAACCAAAAGGATGATCAGCAGCAAAGGGATGGCAATTGCTGCTGTGATAATTCGAGTTTTCATGGGTCAAACGCCTCCAAAACGACGGTTCCGCCGGTGATATTCCGCAATGGCCTTATCCAGGTCCTCCGGGCCAAAATCGGGCCACAGCACATCCATGAAGACGTATTCGGAGTAAGCAGACTGCCAGAGCAGGAAATTGCTGGTGCGCATTTCCCCGGAAGGCCGGATGATGAGCTCCGGGTCAGGAACTCCGGCAGAATAGAGATAATTTTCAAACAGGCCTTCCGTCAGCTCCTCCGGGCGGCGCTTTCCGGCAGCCACCTCTTGGGCAAAGGCCTGGGCAGCCCGGACGATCTCGTCCCGCCCGCCGTAGTTCAGGCAGAAATTGACCTGAACGTCATAGGCAACCGAACGGTTTTCTGCGTCATGGCACAGCTTTTGCAGCTGGGGCGACAACCGGCTCAGGTCGCCGAAGAAGCGGAAACGGACACGGTTTTTCTCCATGTCCAGCAGGGCTTCTTCCAGATATTTCCGAAGCAGCAGCATAATGCCGCCTACTTCCTCCTGGGAGCGTTTCCAGTTTTCCGTGGAAAAGGCGTATACCGTCAGATACTCCACACCCAGGCTGCGGCAGTAATTGGCGATACGCCGAAAGGCCTCCGCTCCGGCGCTGTGTCCGGCGGTACGGGGCAGACCGCGTTTTTTTGCCCAGCGTCCATTCCCGTCCATAATAATGGCAATGTGCCTGGGCGGTGCCGGGAGATTCTCATTTTCAAGCGCCATGGAAGCACCTCTTTCTCAAAGTATTCGGGAAGGCTCCCCTTCCGGGGAGCCCCAAAAAATCAGATAGACATCAGTTCCTTGTCCTTGGCGGCCAGGGCTGCATCAACCTTCTTGATATACTTATCCAGCATATCCTGCAGGTCCTTCTCGGCCTTCTTCTGGTCGTCCTCGGTGATCTCGTTGTTCTTTTTCAGCTTCTTGACGTAGTCCATGCCGTCCCGGCGGATGTTTCGCATAGCGACCTTGGCATCCTCGGCGTACTTCTTGACCTGCTTGGACAGCTCTTTTCTGCGCTCCTCCGTCAGCTGAGGGAAGATCAGGCGGATGACCCGGCCGTCGTTCTGGGGGTTGATGCCCAGATCAGACATCTGGATGGCCTTCTGGATCTCCTTCAGCAGCTTGGTATCCCAGGGAGTGATCACCAGGGTGCGGGCGTCGGGAGAGGAAATGGTGGCAACGCCGTTCAGAGGCGTTTCGCTGCCATAATACTCAACGGAAATGCGGTCCAGGACCTTGGCATTGGCGCGGCCTGCGCGGACTGCATCAAAGTCCTCTCCCAGGTGCTCCAGGGTACGGTCCATTTTTCTGGAAAATTCAGTAAAATCTACGCTCATTTGTTGTCCTCCTTCACGATGGTTCCGATCTTCTCTCCGCTTACGACGCGGAGAATGTTGTTGGGGTCGGCCAGGGCAAAGCAAACCAGCGTCATGTGGTTGTCCATGGCCAGGGTCATTGCGGTGGTATCCGTAGCCTTCAGGTGACGGGCCAGAACCTCATCATAGGTCAGCTCGTCGAACTTGACGGCGGTGGGATCAACATTGGGGTCGGCAGAGTAAATGCCGTCCACATTCTTTGCCATCAAAATGGCATCGGCCTCAATTTCCACACCCCGGAGCACAGCGCCGGTATCGGTGGAGAAATAGGGGTTGCCGGTTCCTGCCGCAAAAATAACCACTTCCCCCTCATTCAGGTAGCGGTCCGCGGTATCCCGGGTGAAATACTCGGCAAACTTGTTCATTTCCACGGCGCTGAGCACCCGGGCAGGTACACCGTGCTGCTCCAGAGCATCGGCCATAGCGATGGAATTCATAACGGTTGCCAGCATCCCCATGGCATCGCCGTGGGAGCGCTGCATCTTATCCGCGCCGTCCTTCACGCCGCGCCAGAAGTTGCCGCCGCCGATGACAAGGCCAATCTGAACACCCAGCTCGTGGCACTGCTTGATGGCTTCGCACACGGGGTGAATCACGCTATAATCCAGCCCCCGGTGCTGCTCTCCGGCAAGGGCCTCACCGCTGAGCTTCAGCAGGATACGCTTGTATTTGATTTGAGACAAATCTGATCACTCCTTCTCTTGCATCCGTGCCGGGGACACAGCCCCGCAGGTTATCGACTCTATTTTAGCGTACAAATAGCAAATTGACAACCACTTTTTTATGAATTCTTTTGTTTTTCGGAATTGGGCCTGAAAAGCCGCCTGTTTGCCCGGGAAAACAAAAATATTTTGTTGCAATCCCAGGGCAAATCGGTTATAATACCCCATTATACAAAAGCAATGCTTAGAGAGGAAGTTTTCAATATGGCTGAGATCACGGAAAGCAAAAATTTCATTCATGCCTTTATTGAGGAGGATATTGCTCCCGGCGGGCAGTTCGCCGGAAAAACCGTGCACACCCGTTTCCCGCCGGAGCCCAACGGCTATCTGCACATCGGCCACTGCAAGGCCCTGATCATCGACTTCGGCACTGCCGAAAAGTTCGGCGGCATGTGCAACCTGCGTATGGACGACACAAACCCCACCAAGGAAGATGTGGAGTTTGTAGAGGCCATCAAGGAGGACATTCACTGGCTGGGCTTTGACTGGGGCGACCGGTTCTTCTATGGCTCCGACTACTTTGAGAAAGACTATGAATATGCCGTGGAGCTCATCAAAAAGGGTCTGGCCTATGTCTGCGAGCTGACTCCCGAGCAGTTCAAGGAATACCGGGGCGATCTGAATACCCCTGCCGTCTCCCCCTATCGGGACCGTCCCATTGAGGAGAGCCTGGACCTGTTTGCCCGGATGCGGGCCGGTGAGTTTGAGGACAACAAGTATACCCTTCGCGCCAAAATTGACCTGGCCTCCGGCAACTTCAATATGCGCGACCCCGTGCTC
>ERZ773224.4656-NODE-4656-length-10261-cov-3.029884_pt1 | contig 10261 bp, 17 predicted proteins | sample MGYA00580526_ERZ773224 | MGnify/ENA primary metagenome ERZ773224 (study PRJEB29015, sample SAMEA2737743) | human gut metagenome | biome: human gut; feature: human-associated habitat; material: faeces | place: China | collected 2012 ...
AGATGTCCCCTCATATACTGGGAGTTTTTTAAGTTCTTCTGCTGATAATTTAGCCATTTTTATACCTCTTTCTTGTTAAAATTCTGAATAGTAAATAATATTGTTACTGTGCCGTGATAGCCTGTTGATACCTCCGGAAAGTCCTCTACCAGATCAATTTGTGTACTATTAATCCGATATTGAGGCAGCTCCATATCGCATCCGTAAGCAGATATCAGCGCGCATATATCGTTTAGCGTTTCATTGACTTGCTTTTTTCCATCCTCCCCTGCCCATACTTCTACATTCAAGGATGCGTCCCAGATAATCAGATCTTTATTTGATAACGGTTTGAACGTAGCCGCGCCTAAGGTGATATAAGGAAGTTTTGCACCCTTAGGAACTGAGCCGTGAATCGGTATCGTTTGACCTTCTTTCAGCAATTTAAAAACCGCCATCCTGAGAACGGTTGACGGTACGTCTCTGATAAGTCTCATTGAAATATTTTCTCCATTTCATTTTCAATCTTGCCCCGTTCCTGCATCATTGCCGGCCGCATAAACGGACGCTTCGGCATCTTCCCTGTGCGAATAACTCCGCTTACGAATTTATCGTTTATTCGCATGGCTTTTTTGCCTTTTCTCGGATCGTTGGATGTTATACGTTCAACTGTCCCGAATTCTACGAGATGCGAATGCGGGGCGTCGCTCTTCACTATTCCCTGCGGCTTTTCTCGTTCCATTTCGGAATGGATTCCTGCTTTCAGGCTTCCGGTAGGCCCCATCGGCGCTTTTATAATAGCCGCTTTCATAACTGCTATCGTTCCTTTCGCAATGACATTCCTGACTTTCCCTTGCGTTTCCTTATCGTAGCGTTTAATGTCGTTAGCCGCTTTTTGGATTACCTCTCCTGAAAACATCTTGATATCGATTCCGCGCCTGCTCATGTTTCTACCGCCTCTGTTGTTAATACGTAAACGGCAGGATCCGAACGATCTACGTCTATCACCTTATACGTCCGTCCGCTATCTTCAACATGCCATCCTTTTTCGATTTCTCGTGGCCGTATTCTTATCCCTTGCGTTATCAAGACAGCCGTGCCGTCTCCTATAATCGCGCTCGGGGTAATACGTTGTTTCAAGAATTCCGCCCACACGGATCCGACATCTTTCCATTCGATAACGGAGCCAAATCCTACATCCTCACCGATAATAGGCTTTTTAAGCGCTATCCTGTGGCGCATCTTCCCGATATTCATACTTTACACTCCGGTCTTCTTTGTGCGCCTGACAGTCTTTCTCGTCGTCTTCTGTTTTTCTTTTGGCGTTTCTTCCGGCTCTTCATCTTCCTGATCTACTTCCTGATCTACTTCTTCATTCTGATTGTCTGCAAGATCATCTTCCGCGTCTTCATCCTGTTCAAGTACTTCTACATATCCGCCGGAAATGTAATCAGCTAATTCTTCTGCTGTTCCGTCATATGTTTCTCCGGCATCGACAATCGTTCCGTTTATGATAATTTTCTCTAACGCTTTTATCAGCATGTCATTCACCTCTCGTTTCTAATTGCAGTAGTTGTGCGGTAATTGTAAACGGTAATTCCGCCCCCTGCCCTACTGCGTTTCTGTTTTCATACCAATAACCTACGATCATATGCATGCATAGGACGGACTGGGCATCAGTCTCTTTGACTTCGACGCCCGTCCCTTGCAAAATAAACGTTTTTGCCGTATCAATGAGTGTCCGGATGACCTCGTCCTCTTGGTTTCCGTCAACCCGCAAATACGCTTTAACGCCATCCAGAATACTCATAGTACCTCCTTATGCAAGCGTCAGCTCACCGTATACGGCTGCGGCACTGTCAAACGCTTTAACGTCAAGTCTTGTAATTGCTTTAATATCATAAGAATCGCGAATAAATGAGTTCCCGCCGATGCCGGTGCCTTCGAGTGTAATAAGCTGGCGGTCAAAGAGTACGATTGCATCCGCCAGAGACCCGACAATAATCGGCGCCACTTTTTTCGGGGATGTCGCGCTTGGAAGGTACTTGTTGCTGACAACCGTAACCGGATGGGCAAACAGCAGTTTCTGCGTAGGATTAAGCGGATTCGGCTGAAGCAGGTAGCGCCCTTCGGAGTCTTTCAGTTTGTCTAAGAAATTGAAGCCGTCCTGATTGGTGACAATGCCTGATGTCATGGAAATCGCCGGGTCAAGATCCACATTCAGAATATCTTTCAAGCTGTCTACATTAGTAACAGGTTTCTTTGCCAGCTTATTCATAATTGCGATGATCAGGCTGTTTCTCGTGACGACATCTTTTTTCGCAAACCACGCACTCACATAAGAAATGAGATTCTGGTCTGTGTCAGACAACATCTCTTTTGAAATCGGAAGAATGCCTGCATATTTTTTGATCGCGTATGCGATTTTTTCAAATTTCGGACCATCGATTTCTTTGATTGTTGCCATTTCATCAACGCTTTCAAGCGGCGTCATTTCTGCCCATTTTTCCATGACGCGAGACCCTGTCATAGTAGTCGTAGGTGTAATCGTGACAAGCTGGTCCAGCGGATTCAACGCTCTCTTGAGTTCGTTGATTTTAGTTGAGATGTCCTGCGGAACGATAAGCCCGCCGTCTGCGTCAACTCCCGCTTTCATGCCAGCTCTGGCTTCTTTCAGTACTTCAGATTCCGCGTCCGTCGGCATCTGGCGCTTAATCTCTTTCACAAGCCCGCTGAACATGAGATCTCTTTTTTCTTCGTCGGTGATTTCAACCGCGCGTGCCGCCGGGGGAACTGTCGCCGGAACATCTGCCAGCGTCTGCTCAATCTCCAGTTGCCGTTTGAGTTCTCTCAATTCAGCTGTTTTACTTTCCGCTTCGTCAAGTTTTTTATCAGCCATTAACGCGCGGATCTCTTCGGTTACTTTCGCCATTCTCTGGCGCAATTCTCTTTCTTTTTCTGTCATTTCTTTTTCCTCCATTTAAAAAGCCGCCGTTCGGCAGCAATTATTGATTTAACAATTCCAGCTCTATATCGAGCTTCCTTTTTCTGATGTTTTCCTGCTCTTCTTTCAAAGAATTAACGTATGCTTCTTTCGATTCTTGCATCGACCGCTGTACGGCCTGTGCTTCTGTATCCGGGTATGCCGGCGTTGTGACGATTGACACATCCCACAGTCTTTCGATATGCTTGACTGCCCGATGGTACATGTCTTTCTCGCTCTCATATGACCAGTCCGCGCCGTTTTCCGCCAACGTGAATGCAAAAGAACACTGATTGACAACGCCGGCTGTCATATTCGTCATTAGGTCTTTAGCATATGCCGTATCCGTCGGAATCAAGCTAAACCGCAGCCCGGTATCGTCTACTGACAGACTTAGATGCCCGGGTCCTTCTCGGACGGTATTTCTCGCCAGCGGATAGTTCGGGTCGTGATTAATCAGCGCCACAACGTTAGACATGTCCGTTTTGTCAAGACATCCACGCTCTAAGATTTCATCAACGCCTCCGAAGTCTTCTGACCGTTTTCCGAACTTGAGGGCATACCCCTCTAAAATGACGGTTTTACCGTCTTCCAGTGTCCGAATTTCAAACTGCGTCTGATTGATTCTTCTTTCCCTTTCCCCCATTATCATCACCTCCTTTCATTGTTCCGTTCTTCGCTTTCGCAAGTTGTAAATCTTTCAGAACGGTAATATCTGTATAGTTGAGCGATGCAAGATGAATATCACCAACGTCGCCTATACACTCCATCTCTTCCATGTCACGGATCTCATTAAGTGTGTAAATGCCGGCATAAAGCATGTCTTTATAGTATTCAGCTCTTGCCTTACTGTCGCCTCTAAGCTCAGCGGCAGCATTGAATTTTACATAATAGTTTTCTCTTTCCGGTTCAGTGAATAATTTATAATTAATTTCCTGCTCCCACGACGTGAATATCGGAAGAAGCGTTGTTTTGATGTAATCGAGGCTCATTGCTTCGGCGTTAGCATACGTCGCACGATCCAGCTGTGCCAGTTTATGCGGCGGTATTCTGTATACCTTTGCGACTTCATTAATCCCGAATTTCTGCGTTTCGATAAACTGTGCCTGATCAAGCTGCATGCCAAGCGACTTATATTCCATTCCCAGGTCAAGAACAGCGACTCGTCCGGCATTATTTATACCGCCGTTGATTTTTTCCCATTCTTGACGGAGTTTCTTTTTCGCTTCCGGATTGATTTTTGATGCCGCCTGCAATACTCCGTGCGTCAGTGTTCCGTTTTTGTAGAACTGACTCTGAAATTTCTTGATTGCATTTTGGCTGTCCAGCTCGTCAATCAACGTCCGCCATTTTGGCACGCCGATGAGCCCATCTTTTGACATTTCGTAGAAATGCAGGACATCATGCGGCTGCAGATGGTACATCGCCCCTTTGGCGTCGCTTGTCGTATATGTCAGTGCTCCGGTGACCGCGTTTAATCGGATTGTCGTTTTCGTCGGGTCAAGCGGCCATAGTGATTTCGGATAGCCGTCTGTCCCCCATTCTATATAAGCGATAGCGTTTCCGTAAAATCCCATGTGATACTGCAAAGTCCGCTTAAAAGCAAGCGGTGTCATGAGCGGATTCGGCCGTTTATACAGCAGCTTAGCGACCGGGTGTTTCATTCCCTCTGTCTTTTTCCCGCCGGTCCTGAACGTGTGTATCGGCAGTTTACCAATGTCATCAGCTAAAATGTTGACACACGTATAGATGTTACTGTTTTTACTTGCCGTTGCTGCCGTTACGCCGTCGCCGTTAATAGCGGATATGAGCCAATCCGCGGGGCTAAGCAGTGTACCTGAATCCGTCGGGTTTGAAAAAAGCTGTCTTAAAAGCATTATTTACCACCGCCTTTCTGTGCTTTTGCAAAGATAAACGCCAAAAGCAGACACTCTATAGCCGCGGTATATACTGCGACTACGGGAGATATCAATACGCCGCCGGCAATCATCAGAATGCACCCGACGAACAGAAAAATGTCGTCAATCACATACAATATCTTTTTCACATGTCCTCCTTATAGACTGAAATCATCACTCAAAATGTAATCACTCATATCATCTTCTTCGATAATCCGCGCACGTGTAAACGCATTGATTACCGACGCTATCGGGTCAATTCTGTTTGTTGATTTTTCTTTGTCAAGCATGATATTTTCGTTCTGGTCTTTTTTAGTGACCGCATTGCTGATTGCCCAGTCAAGCAGCGGATTTTCAAAATGCATGATGTTTCCCTGATAAGCATTTTCTCTAAATGATTTTGTCGGTTCAGACAGTGTCATCATGCCCTGCCGGACTTCTACACATGTATACTCCAGTTTTTCAAGTTCCTGCGCATAATACGTCGCATTGTACGGGTCATAGCAGATTTCTTTAATGTTCAGTCCCAGCTCTTCTGCAGTTTCTATCATCCACTTTGTCATGTAGCGATAATCGACTACTTCTCCCGGATTGACCGTCAGCCAGCCACCATGAGCATAGTAGTCATACGGCACTCTGTCTGTTTTTATCTTTCTCTGCAGCGTTTCTTCCGGAATAAAGCTGTGGCCGATGACGATATACTTCGTCCCGTCATCCTCTTTGACCGGAATAACCAGTCCGATCGACGTCAAATCGACTTTACTTGATAAGTCCATCCCGACATATGCGTCCAGTCCGTATAGGTCGTAGCTTTCTATCCGCCCCCGAGTGTTCCATTTCCCCATATCCATATAAGATGCCCCAGACTGCTGGTTCCATATATTCATGTTTTTCGTGAGAAATGATGACATTTTTTCCGGTGTCTCAACAGCCACTTTCAACGCGCTCCTTATATTTGCAATGCCCTCTGGATATGTCGCCACAATCGGATTTGCTTTTATCCAGCATTTTTCATCTTTGACATCATCAATCAGGTTTCCTTCTTTGTCTTTATCCAGTTCATTGACCATGCAAAAGTAATCCGGTACGTCATAATCAATGTCTGGATTGAGGATCTTTTCTACGAGCGGATATTCTACTCTGTAACACGGTCCTCCGAAGTTCGTACCGGCCGTTGTGATGATAAACAACAGCGGCTGTTTTCTTGCCATCATGCCTGTATCGATAACATCTAATATTTCTGATGTCGGATGTGCATGATACTCGTCAATCAGCCCGCACTGCGGATTGAGACCGTCTCCGGTCTTTCCGTCATCTTTTGACAGCGCCCGGATAATTGAATCGCTTTTCAGGTGTCGGATTGTACCATAACTTTCTTTCCACTTCCCTTTCATCTCCGGCCATCGCCTAAGCATTGCCAGAATTTCATTGTAGATGATTTTTGACTGGATGCTTTTCGTAGCTCCGATGTAGACTTCTGACATCGGCTCTCCCATCGCCATCATTTCATAATCGCCGACTATGGCGAGTGATTGTGATTTCGCATTCTTTCTACCCACCTGCCAATATGCTTTTTTAAAACGCCGGAGCCCCGTATCTCTATTGATCCATCCGTAGATATTTCCAAAAATAAACCGCCGGATAGGCTCAAAAATAATGGGCTGTCCGGCTAAGATTCCTTTTGTATGCCTATGCATGGCCGCCCATGCGAAGAATCGTTCTGCTCTTTCTTCGTCAAAGACATACGGAAATTTTTTTGTACCCGCCTTTTCTATATCCCGCAAAAAACGCATACATGCCCATCTGTGCTTTTGACATATATGCGTTTTGTCTTTTATGCATTTCTTACTATACTTGATCAGTTCTTGTTTCAGCGTCATACATCAAAACCCCTTTTACTTAGCGGGTCTTCATCTTTCTTTTCTGGCTCTTTCGGTACATTCTTTACTTTTGCAAGCGGTGACAAGAATAATCTATCTTCCATTTGTACGAGTGCCGCCATTTTCGCATTGATCGCTTTGTCCATTGCCATGATGCCGCCGGTAGATAAAATGTACTCTATCTTCTCGTAGAGCTTTGCGGCTTTTCGTTGACTGTAGTCTGCTTCAAGAATTTCCTGCGTTGCCGTCGTTTCTTCACCTGTTAATTCTATTCGAGCGATCATATCCCGGCGTTCTATCAAATCTATGTACTGCGCAAAAGCCATACAGTATCTTGCAATCACTCCGATGTCCGCCGAAGAAACGAATTTGAAACCTGTGTAAAGCTTCTTGATTTCTTTCCATTTTTTGTACGCTTCTTTGTTAGATTTTACATAAGCTGGGCATACTAATTTCTGCTCGCCCAGATGTATTTCTGATTTTTTTCTGTGTGCAATTTCCGCTTTCGTCAGGTGACTCGGATTGCCTGAAACTATATGCAAATCGATAGGTTTTGCTGGACGCCCGGCCATGTTATCCCTCCTTTCTTTTTAATGTTGCCGTTTACTCATACTTGACATACCAACACATGAGTTTAATGTAGGGTCCATTTCCCGAACTTTTTTCACAAAAGAGAAGGCGCACGGTACTGTCTCCGCTGGTCAAAACATTTTTGACCCGGGGGTAGTCCGTTAAGCTTTAATTTTATTCCCGAATCCGCCGTTTTCTTTCGCTGTTTTCTTGTCGTGACATCTCTTGTTCATCGCCTGCCAGTTATTCTTATCCCAAAAAAGCTCTTGATTGCCTCTGTGCGGAATGATATGGTCAACAACATTAGCCGGCAGCGGATGTCCTGATGCTTTACACTCAGGGCACTCACAGAACGGATGCTGTGCCAGAAATGCTTTGCGCGCTTTCGTCCATTTGTAATTGTATCCCCGTTTAGTCGGTGACTCCCGCTCAAACTCTTTCGGATTTCTTATGTGCAATTGTTTATGTTTATCGCAGTAGTTTTCTCTCGTTAATGCGTGACATCCGGGATGTCCACATTCGCGCAATGCTCTTCTCATATCTCTCCTGTCAAGCAGTCAGTCCCGCCGGAAATTATAGTAAATGCAAAAGCCGCCCATTTCTGAGCGGCTACATGGCTTTGCAGTTCTTCTATTCAATTTTCGCATCTTAATCTTATCACACCTCACTCTGTCTTTTTTGGTCTTTTTGGCTTTTTTGGCATTTTTTTATTATATTTTGATTAAATCTTTCCATAAACTCGTTCCATTCCTGCACGTGTTACCAGCCATATATGTCCTGACTTGCGGCATTCTTCCGCGGTAAACCTCGATGGATACCCTCTTTGTCCAGAACATGCCTGCTTGACCGTAACAACAGGTATGTTCCATAGTGCCGCGGCTTCCGCCGTGGTCATGACCTCCTCGATTATTTTGACATTCTCCATCCCACATATCCTCCGATAACTAAACCGCTTATTAAACATTCAATACCATGCTTGTCTAAATCTATAAAATACAATCCCATAATAGCAGCTACAGTAAATACAATATCATATGTTTTCATTTTCTCTACCTCCTGTGATATAATACAGGCAGTAGAGGGCTTGCGCCCTCCTACCTGTCGCTCTCTTATCGGTTTCGTTTTCGGCGCTTCCGATTTGAGGGCTTTTGCTTTGTGGCATTCACCGCCCATATTTGGACGATTACGCTAATTACGATTGCAATTAGCCATTGCCAGTCTTGCTTTTCTATCATTCTCACCTCCTTTCTGTATTTATTATACATCTTTTCTTATGTACTGTCAAGCGTTTTTGTATTTTTTTATTAAGAAATCCATCTTTCGATGGATTTCTTTTTTTATTTATTGCCAGTATATATCTTTCTTTTCAGTCTTTGAAATACTATCTCAAAGCTTGCTTCTGCCGCTTCTTTTGTTTTTGTGATATTATTCCTGCTTATGCGAATCGTCCTTGATATTGCTCTATATGACCTGTGATTTAAATACCACTCTCTCAGTATTGTTTTCTCGTCATCGTTTTTTATCATGTCTATCAGTCTTCGTGCTTCTATCCTCATTATGATGAGATCTTCATGTTCTTGCACAACCATTTCTTCGTATTTTTCTACGAGTATTACTCTGTCTGATAGGTCTGGCTGTATTCCGCCGGAAACCTTGTCTTTTTCGTATCGCTGCCCTTTTATTTGATAAATATGTGTTTTACATTCCGCAAGCTCTCTTTGCACCGACAGGTACCGCCGATGTTGATTATATATAGACTGTAGATATTCCTGCCCGGTTTTAAAGTCTTTTATCATTTATCCCTCTTGTTTATTTTTTCAATAATCTTATCTGTTATCTTATCTACGATATCACTTGCTTTATCTATATTCGCAGGTGTTATATAGTTTGTAACAGTCATTTTGTAGAAAGTGTCTCGTGCCGGGATCATAATATTTAATATTGTGACAACGATAAGTATTTTTAATAACGAATGAAATGTTTTCCGGTTTTGAATAGTTTCGGCTTCTTTATACGGACTTCTATTCGACATATAGTCGCAAAATGCAATCGCAGTAGCTATACACAAAATCCACACCAAAACATTAATAACTAAATTAATACTGCCTATTACATCAGCCGCATAGAATATCCATGGATTTATTATTGGTTCATTCATCGTTTTCTCCTTTCATGATTTTCATCATTTCCTCTTTGTGCATTTCTGCCGATTCTTTTGTCTTGAAACAATTCCCAATCGCTCTGTTTGAACAATCAAAAGTATTATCAGGAACAAACGTTTTATCAAGTACCCTCCCACCAGCAGTTACAATCCAATATGTTTCACCACCAACAGGTTTAAACGGCTTTACTTTAAATTCATAAACATCGAAATATTTTATAAAAACCGCCCATTTTGAATCATCACGCCATTCTTCACTAAATTTTGTAAGCAGTTCTCCGTTACAAAATTTATTGACCTCGCATTCTCCATTTACAAATTGAGCTTCAAATTCTTCATTTTCCACAACGCCGATTCTTTTCATCAGTAATTCAATTACTTCTTCTTTTAGTGTTTTCATCTTTTCACCTGCTCCACATCCTTAACTAAAAATGCATTGATATTTAAACCGTGTTTATCAATCCAGCTCTGAATAACATTATTGACTGCGCATTCAAGTTTTTCTTTCTCATCATTATCGACACCCTCAAGAAAACCTTCTGCATATTCTCCATAAATCGCATATGCTCTATCTATTAAATCTTGAATGATATCATCTGCATATACCTTCGGGCACGGGCTTGTTATCCGACCGACATAGAAGAATTTATCATCACCTATATATCCATCAAAAACTTCTGAATATTGACATTTTTTTACATTCGCAAATTCCTTCCGTCCAGCTTCAATAGCCGCTTTCTTTGTCGGGTATGTCATATATCCGTTATAATTTTCTCCATCCAGTGACACT
>ERZ773224.4660-NODE-4660-length-10254-cov-3.299147_pt1 | contig 10254 bp, 18 predicted proteins | sample MGYA00580526_ERZ773224 | MGnify/ENA primary metagenome ERZ773224 (study PRJEB29015, sample SAMEA2737743) | human gut metagenome | biome: human gut; feature: human-associated habitat; material: faeces | place: China | collected 2012 ...
GAAAGTATCAATTCGTTTAGTTTCTGAAATTCATCCCAGTATTTACTCGGTGTGTAAAGAAACAATTCATTGTAACAACGAATGTATTCAATACGCTGACTTTGGTAATTCGACTCTATTTGCCGAGAAACGCTACTTAGGAAGTTTGAAAATACTTCTTGCTGTTTTTCGTAATAAGAAGATAGCTTTTCGTATTTTAATTCCATTCTTTTCATATGGCTATTATGGACGTTGTTTATCAAAGCCACAATAACGGGAGATACGATAGAAACTATAAGCGTGATCGCAGGAATGATTATTGACAAATTTTGTGTTTTCAAAGAAAGCATATGAAATCCTCCTAAATTTTTTAGGACATTATATCACAGAAAGGAGATTAGATGGAAGATTTACAGATTTTTCAAAACAGTGAGTTTGGAGCAATCCGAACCGTAACTTTGGATGATGAACCAATGTTTTGCTTGGCTGATGTTTGCAAGGCATTAGGCATTAAGAATGCTACAGACGTAGCAAAAAGGCTTGATGAAGACGAACGCACTAGATTAAATCTAGGGCGTGCTGGGAATACCAATTTCATTACAGAAAGCGGTCTTTATGCTGTTATTCTTCGTAGCGATAAACCGAACGCCAAGAAGTTTCGCAAATGGGTCACGTCAGAGGTATTGCCGTCAATCAGAAAGAACGGAGGTTACATTGACGGGCAGGAGCATTTATCTGATGAAGAGCTGATGGCAAAGGCGTTGGTCGTTGCCAATAACAAAATCGCAGAGAGGGACAGGATTATTCAGCGTATGAAACCGAAAGAGGTTTTTGCTGATGCGGTAGCAACAAGTAAGACGTCAATCCTTGTTGGTGATTTGGCAAAGCTGATTTGTCAGAACGGCTACCAGATAGGGCAGAAACGATTGTTTGAGTGGTTACGAAGCAACGGCTACTTAATCAAAAGTGGTTCATCAAGGAATATGCCGCAACAAAGGTATGTCGAACAGGGGCTTTTCGAGGTGAAAGAAAGCAACTTTCAGAATCCCGATGGCAGCGTGAGGATCACCCGAACCACAAAGGTTAGCGGTAAAGGTCAGATTTACTTTATCAATAAGTTTAAGAATATGGAGTGCGAGGGATAGTCGTATGGACGAAAGCAAAATAATTGACCGGTTGGTGGAGATTTTATTTCTATTTGCGATAACGGCGGCACTGGCAAGGTTTTTATGAAAGGAGAAAAAGATGAAAAGAAAGAAAATAGCACTTTTTGTGTTGGCGGTAGCAGTACCGCTGTTGATGGTAGCGGATATCGGATGCCAGTTTGATGGTCTTCTTAATAAGGAAGTAATCGTGCAGGCGAAACCGAAAAAGAAAGCTTCTATCGTCTGGAAGAAGTATAAAGTTACCGCATATTGCCCTTGTCGGAAATGCTCCGGTAGATGGGGAAGATTGACTGCGACAGGAGCGAAAGCAAAGCAGGGACGTACCATTGCAGTTGACCCGAATGTGATTTCTTATGGAACGAAGTTACACCTAAAGGGAATCGGAAAATTTACCGCCGAGGATTGCGGGGCGAAAATCAAAGGGAACAAGTTGGACATTTACTTTGACAGACATAAGGATGCAGAAGAGTTTGGCGTTCAGACGGTCAAAGTTAGGATTTTGAAGAAAGGAGAGTAGGATATGTGGATAAATCCGTTTTGGGCTGGAGTTTTAACCGTTGTCGGAATTGAACTGCTGGCATTTGTGGCAATCATTCTGTACATAGGTTTCAAACACGATGACAAGGAGTGATTTGTGGGATGGCACAGTTAAAGAGACCAAAGAAATTGAGCCGCCGTCAGCGTGAATTGTGCAGTTTCAACTTTATGAACGCCGATGACTGGCTGTTGTTGGAGGAAATGGAGTTTTATATTCGATTTATCAACAAGACCACGGGAAAGGTTAGATATGTCGATAAGCTCCGGTTTGAAATAGAAAGGATGTAGGAAAATGGTAAATGTAGATTTTAATGAATTATCCATTATTGACTTGGAGGTTATCAATGCTTTTACCGGCATTGGTTTTGAAATCAATAACGGAAAGGTTACAAAGATTGTCTTTCCGGGGGAGGAGAAGTAAATATGTTAGAAGTTGCAGGAGTTGAAGAAAAGGTTTGGGAGTGCAAGAAGAATACCGTGGAGATTGACAAGTGGCGGTATGAAGAATTGATTAGTATGGAAAGTCGGATTGAAGTTTTGGTGAGCCTTATAGATCTTGAGGGGTATATCAACGTAAATCAGATGCTAACCATCATAGGAACCGTTAGTGCAAAGGAAGTTATGGAGAAATTAAAAGAAAAAGATAAGGAGTGGAAAGAAAGGATGGATAAAAAGACGGAGGAGATCAATGGTGGAAATTAAAATTTTAGATATCGAAATGACAAATTTTATGGCATATGGCTACGAAAAGGTCAGTTTCAACGATTTTACCAGAATCATCGGTCGTAACGGAGTTGGAAAAAGCACTATTGCGAATGCTTACATGTGGCTCCTGTTTGATTGCAACTACGATTTGACACCGAAGCCGGTTGTAAGACGTGAAGAAAACGGAGTGCCGGTTGATGGGGATGTTATTGTTACCGCCACATTTGATGTTGACGGCAAAACCTTCACAATGAAAAAGGTCCAGAAGCGGACATACAGCAAAGGCGGCAGCAGTTACAAGGACGATAACAAGTATTTTATTAACGACGTTCCAAAAAATGCCAAGGACTTTAAGGGTTACATTGGCATTGATATGGACATTGTCAAGATGTGCTGCAATATTAACGCTTTTACGGCACAGAATCCGGCTGAAATGAGAAAATACCTTTTCGCTCATACGGACAGCATTAGTGATTACGATATCGCCGCAGGAAACGAAGATTTGAAAGACCTTTTGCCATTGTTGGCTGATTACACAGCAGAAGAAATAACGGCAATGAACAAAACAGTTATCAGCGACACGAAAAAGGAATTATCAACATATTACGGACGTATCGCAGAGAAGGAGCTGGAGATTAAGCAGAAGCAGGAAATGGACGTATCAGCATTGGAATTGCAGAAAAATTTATTACTGGAACGTCTGAAAGAAAACAAAGACAAGCAGTCTTCTAATAAAAAGTTGATGGATTCTTATGATAAGGAGACGAACGATATCCTTGATATGAAATTCCAGCTTAATGATATTGTGCGTAAAGCGAATGAAGAAATCGAAAAGGAAACGAAAGATATCAGAGGTAAGATTGACCACAATGCAGAACTTGTTATCAATCTCACGAACGGCATCCAAAGGAACAGCCGTGAGATTTCATTTTGTAAAGCGAACAACATTAAGCTGAATGAGGAAAAGGCAAGACTTTCTAAAGCTTGGCAGTCTGTGAAATCGGAACAATTCGATGAAAAATCGACTGTATGCCCGACGTGTCACCGGGAGTTGCCAGATGAAGAAATCGAAACTCTGAAATCTGATTTTGAGAAGTCAAAGAATGAGCGGATCAAAAAAATCGAGAGTGACGGTTTGAAGATTAAGAAAGAAATCGAGGAAAACAACAAAGAAATATCTAAATTAGAGGAAATAAACAAAAATAACGAAGCTGATAAGAAAATTTTGGCAGAAGAGATTAAGCAGCTTGAAAACAATCTGTCCGAAGAAAGAAGAAACGTTACCGGCACCGATGATTACAAGAAGTTGGAAAGTGAGATTTCCGAAAAGGAGAAATTCCTTGAGAAATACAATGATATTTCCGATTTGAAAACTATGATAGCCAGAGAAGAGACGGAAATACGTTCAGAATTGGCAGAATGCGAAAAGCTTCTAATGCAGGCAGATACTTCCGACTGTGAGGATAGATTAGAGTCTCTGCAAAAAGAGCAGCGTGAAAAATCACAGAAGCAGGCGGACGCAGAGAGGGTTCTTCATTTGATTGAGGATTTGGAGAAAGTGAAAAACTCAAAATTAGCAGATGCCGTAAACGCTAATTTCGGAATCGTCGAATGGAAACTGTTTGAGATTGGAAAATCCGGCGGTTATAAATCAGATTGCATTCCTATGGTGGATGGAAAGTCGATTCTAACCACTATGAGCAACAAAGGAAACCATATTATTGGACGGATTGACATTTGTAATTCGATTCAGAAAATGAGCGGGATTCGTTGTCCTATTTGGATTGATGATGTTGAGAGCTTGGATGAATCGAACCGAGAGAAAGTAATTGATATGATCGAAAGTCAGAAGATTCTTCTGATTGTCGATAACAAAGATATGGAAATTATGGAGGGATAAAGAATGAGTAGTAAAACATTGGAAATGGCAAGGAAACTGGTAAAAAGACTTGAAGAAGAGGAGAAGAAAAGCAAAGTCCAGCTCTGTGAATTGCATCCGGGCGATACATTCAAAATTGGAGATCATGATTTTATTGTGCTTGATCAGAATGAATATGCAGAAACAACGGCAGTAATTTCAAAAGGATTTATGAAAGAAGATATCGTATTTGATGATGATACGAGAGACTACAGAAAATCTAATCTTAGAAAGGTCATCGAGGGAGATATTCAGCCTATTATCGAAGCGGAGGTTGGTGAAGAAAACATTGTTGAATGTTCTGTTGACTTAACATCGGTTGATATGCAGGAAGAATTTTCTCATTTTAAATGCAAGGTCAGGCCTATTACATTTGATGAAGCAAGAAAGTACAATGATCTTCTTGTGAATAACGAGTTAAATGATTGGTGGTGGACTTGCACACCGTGGTCTACAGCTGAAAGAGGATGGGAGTATTCAATCGCCGTTGTTGCTTCGTCCGGCCTTATCAACCGCGGGATCTACGATGGCAACATCGGTGTTCGCCCATTTTGCATCTTGAAATCTAATATCTTTGTATCGAAAGGAGAATGATTATGGCTAATTTAACAATGAAAATTTTACAGGAGCAGATCAGCGAACTTAGAAATGAGGTTGCTATTTTGAAAGCGGAGAAAAGTGTTTCTAAAATCCCTTCCGGTCTTAAAATCGGAGACACTTTTAAAATCGCAGGTCTTGACTGGAAGATTATTGACATTACAGACAAGGGTTATTCTTGCCTTTGTGAAATTTTAGAAGAAGAGATGAAGTTTGACGATTCTTCTAACGACTGGAAATCGAGCGGTTTAAGAGAATATTTGAATGGAGATTTTCTCAAAAAGATATCCGATGAAGTTGGAGAAGAAAATATCGTTAAGTTTGAAAGAGATCTGTTATCTCTGGACGGTCAGACGGAATATGAAAAGTGCGAGGATTTTATTTCTCTTCTTACTGTAGATGAATACAGGAAATATCGAAGTCTTATTCCGAACGAGAAAAAATGGTGGTGGCTTATTACTCCTTGGAGTACACCTTGCAACGATTACGAATATCCGTTGACCGTTGTTGCTTCGTCCGGCGTTATCGGCGGCAGGGACTACGATGGCGACCGCGGTGTTCGCCCGTTTTGTATCTTTTCTTCTTCAATCTTTGAATCAGAGGAGTAATTAAATGACTGGAACGGAATTAAAGGTAATCTTGAAAGCAAAAGACCTTGCTGAACATACACTGCGGATAACTTCAAACTGCAATAGATATCCGAAGAAATACAGATTTTCTCTTGTGGATAAAATGCAAAATAAAGCACTTGAAATCTATGAGTATCTGTATGAAGCGAATCGAACGGATTTGAAGTTGTATCGCAGGGAGAGGTCGGAGCTTCAAACCAAAGCAATAACGCATTGTGACGAACTTTTGTTTTACATTGAATTATCAATGAAACTAAACATCATAAATGCAAAAAGCATGGAATATTGGTCGAAGATGGTTTCTGACATTAAGCATATGGCGATTGCTTGGAGAACTAAGGACAAAGAAAGATAAATTTATTAGGTTGCGCACTGTATAAACCGTTGTTGCTTCGTCCGGCAATATCAACAACAGGAACTACAATAACAACAACGGTGTTCGCCCATTCTGTATCACACAGACAGTTAGAGTAGGCAGTAAGCCGAAATCGGAAAAAGATACAAAAAAGTGCGCATCCTTTCCTAAAAGGATAAATACAAAGGAATTTTTACTATGGATAAAGATATTATTTGTGATTATGAAAATCTGTATAAGGCTTATAGGAAAGCTAAGTCTGGAAAAGGTTTTAATAGTAGCTGTGCAAAATTTCAGACTATGAGCCTTGAAGGACTGCATCTTTTAAAAGAACAGCTTGAAAATCAGACATACCGGATGAATCCGTACAATGAATTTAAGGTCTATGAACCTAAGGAGAGAGTGATTAAATCGTGTTCTTTTAAGGATAAAGTTGTTCAACATTGTCTGTGCGACAACATATTGCATCCGAGATTGGAAAGCGAGTTTATCAAAACCAATTATGCAGGGCAGAAAGGAAAAGGAACTCATTTCGGAATGGATTGTCTAAGAGATCAAATGCTTGAGCTTTACGGAAAGCACGGTCTTGATGTCTGGATTCTTAAATGTGATATTAAGAAGTTTTTCTACCAGATAGATCATGAAATCTTAAAAGATATTGTTGACTATCATTTTCCAGACGAATATGTGAAGTGGTTAAATCATTTGTTTATAGACAGTACGGATGGTTTAGGACTTCCTCTCGGAAACCAAGTTGCACAGGTTTATGCGTTGCTGGTGCTTAACGGATTGGATTGTTTTATTAATGGAGAATTAGGGGTAAAACTATACGGAAGGTATATGGACGATTTTTACTTAATCCACCAAGATAAAGGTTATTTGATGTGGTGCCTTGACTGCATAAGGGGATTTGTTGCCAGTCTCGGATTGTCGCTGAATGGGAAAACGCAAATATTGCCGTTTAAAAACGGGATACTGTTTACCGGTTTTCATCATTACATTACGAAAGACGGAAAATACATAAGAAAACTTACGGGATCTAATAAACGTAAGATCCGTAAGAAGATTAAAACGTGGGTACATCTTGTGAAATCTGGAAGAATAGCAGAAAAGAAGTTTTATGAAAAGTACAATGCTTGGAAAAATCATGCATTACACGGAAATTGCGTAAAACTTTGTTATTCAATGGATTTATATGTAAAAGAATTATTTGAAAGCGAGGAATGACTATGGAAAATGCAGAAATTAAAGAAGCAGAAAGCAAAGAACTGGTTGCAAAAGATTTCACAGAGGGAATGGTCGTAAAGATCAAACAGAAAGAGCAATTCGGCTTGACGTTCCCAAAAGATTACAACTATACCAATGAGTTTATGTCGGCAATGCTAATTTTGCAGGATACTACTGACAGAAACAAAAAGCCTGTTTTGCAGAGTTGCAGCAGAGCAAGTATCGAAAACGCCCTTATTGAAATGGTAACTGACGGTCTTTCTATGAGAAAGAAGCAGTGTTATCCGGTGGCATACGGTGGCAAGTTACAATGTCAGCGTTCCGTTTACGGAAACACCTGCATTGCTAGACGTTTTGGGCTGAAAGATATCAATGCTTCTGTGATTTATAAAGGCGATATCTTCAAATTTCATAAGGAAAACGCAAAGACGGTGATTGATTCTCACGAGCAGTACTTTGAGAATATCAACAACGATAATATCATTGGTGCTTATGCCGTTGCCGTTATGGATGACGGAGAGAAAATATCAGAAGTTATGACCATTGCACAGATCAAGCAGGCTTGGCAGCAGGGGTACGGATACAAAGAGAATGGAAATGGCACTCACCAGAAGTTCCCGGATCAGATGGCAATGAAAACAGTGAAAAACCGGCTTCTGAAATATATCAACAATTCGCATACCGGCACAGAAAGCGATATTGACGATTTGAATGTTGTCAGCGAGCAGGAAATGATTGAGAAAGATGTTGAATACGATATTGAGCAGAACGCCAATAGCGTTGATTTCGATGAATCAGACGTTATAGACAGCGTTGCGACCGATGTTGACGATGCGACAGCGGAGGAAAACGATGCTTTGCCGGAATTTATGAAAGCAGAGGAGGCGTAGTATGAGGATTATATCACAGGATGGGAAATGCGATTATCCATACGAAAACAGCACTTTGTTTATTGACTATATGGATGGACGTGTAGTAAAGATTGTTCCGTCTAATGGCGGTTACAAAGGTTCAAATATAGCCACATATTCAACCGAAGAAAAGGCTTTAAAGGCTATGGAAATGCTTAGAAAAGCGTATGCGGAAAATTTTGTTGTATTTCAAAATGTTGAGCTGACAGATGATTTAATAGAAGCTTTTAAGAGATATAGAACAGAAATTATTCGTGTATCTATTGATAACCGGTTAGCGGATATTAAATTTAAAAATCATCAAAATTTTTGTTTCCAATTCCCGCGGGATGAAGAAATCGAGGTGTGAGAACATATAAAAAATGCAAAAAGAAAGTGAGGTGATGTAGATGTTTTTGAGGACAATAGCAACAGGATCAAGCGGAAACTGTCATGCACTAATCAGCAATGCAGGAGAAATTCTTCTATTAGACTTGGGAGTTTCCACAAACGAAATTAAGAAAGGCATTGATTTCAATATTTCTGATGTATGCGGAGCAGTGGTTACACATCACCATAAAGATCATAGCAAATCCGTAACTAGTTTTGAGCGTATGGGGATACCGATTTACAGACCAAATTGGAAAATCAATTACCCTCCGGCTAATATCGGAAATTTTACCGTAAAACCCTTTGATTTGACAACAATAGACGGAAACTGGACACACACAGACGCAAATGGAACACCTTGCCCGATATTTGGTTTTCTTATTATTCACAAAGAGATGGGAAGATTACTTTACATAACCGATTGCGAAGTTATCAAATGGAGATTTAAGGATATTGACCACATTCTTCTTGGTGCCAATTACGACAAAGATATGGTTGACTGGAGCAATCCGGCTAAAAACAATCACGTTTTCCGTGGTCACTTGGAAATCGGCGCAGCTTGCGATTTTGTAAAGGCAAATTATTCAGACCGCCTACAGAACGTCATAATGTGCCATTTATCAAGCGAAAATGCTGATAAGGATAGTTTTATCGCAAAGATGAAAAAAGTTGCTCCTGCGGCGAATGTAGATGTTGCAGAGCGTAACAAGGAATGGGCTTTAAGGAAAGGAGATGAACCGCCATTTTAAGGATAGAAAAGCTGATCAATTTTTTAAAAGATAGCTTCAAAGATGGAATACAGATGTTTGATACGCCATCTCTTGCAAATGACTATCGAATAGCAATCTATTGTGAAGACGAAATAACAGTATTATATGCACCATATTATGAATATATAGAAATATTCGGTGTTTCAAAAGAGGAATTTAAAAAGATTGTTAAGGAGGCGAAAGGAATATGAAAATGACAGAATTTCAAAGAATTAATGGAATGTCAGCAGAAGAGCTGGCGAAGTTTCTTTACGGTGTATCAGAGGGAACAGATAAATTCGTTTCCTGCGATGATGAGTGTGACAGTTGCAGCGGTGCAGAGGAAATTTGCGTACCGAGAATTATTGAGTTTTTGAAAAGCGAGGTAGACGATGGCTGATAAGCACACAAACGGAAATATGAATATTAAATTTTAGGAGGTAAAAAACTATGATTAAATCAAATATGGGAGAAGTTGAAATCAGCGGGACAACTACAATTATTTTGGCAGAATTTTCAGCACTTACAAAAGGTATGGTTGAAAGTCTGACTGAAAATTACGGAAAAGACGAGGCGAAAGAAATGGTGGAACGATCTTACAAAAGAGGTCTTATGAGCGAGAAGGAACTCAGAAAAGAATCGCTTGACATTCTTTCCGACATTCTTGAAAACCTCAAAAATCAAATTAAGGAGGATTGATTTTATGCGAGAATGTAAAAGCTGTATCCATTATATAAACAGCAAATGCAGTAGTTGGGATTGCTTGCACGAAACTCTGCAGGACTTTGAAAACCGCTGTTATGACAAATTTTCGGAGGAACTTATGGAAGTTATCAGAAAAGGTGATTATATCGGGGAAAATACAATTAAAGAAATTTCGGATAAGCTGAAAGGAGCCGTGGAATGAGTCAGCATAAAAACATAGCACAGATTAAGGCTATCGAGAAGAAAAACCGAGAGCGGCTTCTGAAAGTGAATCCTAATCTGAATGACCGTAGCGGCATTTACTTTCTTACCCGTACAGATGAAAACGATATTTCGTATTTTTATATCGGGCAGGCAGTGAACATTATTCAGAGAATGTGCGGACACTTAACAGGGTATCAGCATAT
>ERZ773224.4668-NODE-4668-length-10228-cov-3.379731_pt1 | contig 10228 bp, 9 predicted proteins | sample MGYA00580526_ERZ773224 | MGnify/ENA primary metagenome ERZ773224 (study PRJEB29015, sample SAMEA2737743) | human gut metagenome | biome: human gut; feature: human-associated habitat; material: faeces | place: China | collected 2012 ...
CGCCAATGTTTCAGGGTCTATCTTTATTAATTTCTGACGGGCCTCGGTGAAATGTGCGGCAACGGTGCCCGCTGCATCTGCCGCTACGGCTACGAAAATGGTCTGGCCGGCGAGATCCAGCGTGTAGAAACCACCGCCGGTCTGGTGACAGGCCACCGCATCGACCAGCGTCTCTATCGAATTCGTCTGAATGATCCCTCTACGGTCCGTTTGGACGCGCCTGTGGTGATCGACGGCGTTCGCTATGAATGTTCCTATTTAGAATTAGGAGATCCCGGACTCCCCCACGCTGTGGTCCCGTATCCCAATCTGGCACAGGCCGACGAAAACGCGCTGCGTGAATTGGGGCGCAAGATCCGCTTCTATCCGGAATTCCCCAAGGGCGCTAACGTCAACTTCTGTGAGCTCACCGGTGAGGATGAGGTCTTTGAACGCACCTTTGAGCGGGGTGTGGAGGACTTCACCTATGCCTGCGGCACGGGAACCGGCTGCGTTGTCACCGCCCTTACCCTGATGGGAAAAGTCAGTGGCCAACAGGTCCGGGTCAATATGACCGGCGGCCAGCTCATTGTAGACGTAGATCTCCAGGGAAACGCCGTCCAAAACCTCTATCTTACAGGTCCCACCAATATTGTCTGCAAGGGCGAGGTCACGGACGAGGAGCTTTCGCTGAATTGATAAAGTTTGCCAACCCAAGTATCTGTTATCCAAACCAAAAGGAGTGTGTTTTATGGATAAGAAATCTGTCGCGAAAAACTACCGCTTTCTGGCGATTCTGCTGAGCTGCATGGTCGCCGGTGCTTTGCTGGGCTGGTTCAGGCCCAAGTGGGGACACAGCATCGCCTTCCTCGGCACCGTATTTATTAATATGATGTTCTGCGTGGTGGTGCCTCTGGTCTTTGCCTCCATCGCCGGTTCCGTTGCCAATATGGAAAGCCGCCAGCGGGCGGGCAAGATCATGGGCGTCACCGTTGGCACTTTCGTCATCACCGGTGCCATCGCCGCTGTGCTTATGTTCGTGCTGATGAAGCTGTTCCCCCCGGTGCTGACCCCCTGGGCAGATATGGTGGCCGAGGAGATCGGTGAACACGCTTCCTTTACGGAGATGATCGTCAACTTCTTCACCTCCTCCGACTTTGTGGGCCTGCTGAGCCGCCGGGCCATGCTGCCTCTCATCGTGTTCTCTATCCTGTTCGGCTTCTCCGTCCAGATGACCGGCGGCAAGGATTCCAGCATCGGCAAGTGGCTGGCCGGCCTTTCCGACGTGATGATGAAGTTCGTCCAGATCATCACCTACTATGCCCCTATCGCGTTCTTCGCCATCTTCGCTGATCTGGTAGCCACCTACGGCTCTGAGGTCGCCAAGGGCTACGGCCGCGCCCTGCTGGTCTACTATCCCCTGTGCTTCATCTATATCTTCACGGCCTTCCCCCTGTTCGCGTGGTTCGGCGGCGGCAAGGGTGCCGTGGGCATCATGTTCAAGCACATTGCCCGCCCTGCCGTTGTTTCTCTGGGCACCTGCTCCTCCGTGGCAACCATCCCCACCAACATGGAGGAAGCCGTAGAGACCGGTGTCAGCAAGGATATCGCCGGTATGGTGCTGCCCCTGGGCGCTACCATGCACATGGATGGCTCCTGCTTCTCCTGCGTGCTGAAGATTGCCTTCGTGCTGGGCGTGTTCGGCGAGCAGCTCTCCTGGTCCCGTCTGCCCTTCATCGTTCTGGTGGCCGTCCTGTCCTCTGTTGGTATGAGCGGCGTTCCCGGCGGCGGCTACATCGGCGAGTACATCATCTGCTCCATCTTCTTCCCCACGCAGATGGAACTGGCCTTCCCCATTCTGGTGGCTATCGGCAATCTGGTGGACCCTCCCGCTACCATGATCAACTCCGCCGGCGACTATGTGGTCAGCTACATCGTCTCCCGCTTCGTGGAAGGCAAGGATTGGCTCCAGAAGCAGCTTAACAACGCCTGATCGGTTTCCATATCAGATAACAATCCGTCCCATCGGCCTTAGCCGATGGGACGGATTTTACGATCTCTTCCTACGTTTGATTGCACCCTACACCCAATCCCCCCTTGAATACACCGGGCTTAGCGCTGTCGGAAATGCAAAAACGTGGCATAGTCGGACCGGTCAGCATAGGTGCTTCGCTTCCCGCTCCCCGGAGTGCAGAGGCTCTCCTATATTATATTGCCCACACCCCTCCTTCCACCGTACCGGCTGCTTCTTGCCGTATATGCGGGTATTATATGCAAAAACGCAGCCCTCACGATTCATCGTGAGGGCTGCCGTTCTATTTTGGATTTTGGTTTGGCCGTTCTCAGCCGATTTACTGAGCTGCGGACTCGTCGCCCATGCCCATATCCTCCATGCCGAAATCATCGTCGGAGGGAACATCGGTCTCGTCTGCCGCCACCTCGTCCGGAGAGGGGATAAACTCGCTGAGGTACGCCTCTTCGGGGAGTCCCGCCAGGAAACCGGGCAGGTTGATGATCACATTGTCCATCTTCCGGGGAACGGGGATGTTATAGGCGTAAACCTCTTCCGTTCCGCCCTTCTGCTGGGTGATCTCCAGCGTCACGGTCAGCGTCTGGCCGATGCAGGTAGCAACGCCGCGCTCCTTGTCATAGAGCTTGGCTACCTGCTGACCATCCACATACACCACCGTCTTATAGGCGGGCTTATAGGTCTGGCCGTCATATTCCAGGGTCTTGCTGTCCAGATAGATCGTATGCCCACGGCCAATGATGGTCATGGTATAGCCGATCGCCACCAGCAGGACCACCGCTAAGATTTGAAAGAGAAGTCTCCGCTTTGCTTTCATTTCGATGCCTCCTCTTCCGCAGCCTGCTCGGCAGCCAACTGCTGGCCTGCCAGGCTCTTGTTCTTGCGCTTCTTGGACTCATACATGACCAGAGCCAGCGTAATGACCGCATAGGACACAAACACGCGGAAATACTCGCCGATCATGGAGTCGCCGGTAATGGCAGCACCGGTCTTGGGTGCCACAATGAACATGGTGTGGAACAGGATCACGCCCAAAAATACGTTGCCGATGCTCGCCCTATCCACAGAGGCACCGCCCACCAGCAGAGCCGCGATGGCGAACATACCGATCTGGGTATGAGCTGTATAGGTGGGGAAGTTACCTACGTTCTGCAGATAGATGATCATGCCGAAGCCGGCGAACACCGTGGAGATCACCATGGAGATCACGCGGGTGCGCTCCACATTGATACCGGCATCCCGGGCCACTTCCATATCCTGACCCACAGCCCGCATATCCTGGCCCAGCTTGGTCTTACGGAACCAGACGATGAACAGGCAGGCCAGACCGATGATCAGCAGGGTCAGTACAGGGATCTTCACGCCGCCCACCTGAACAGCCAGCAGGTTGTCCAGGCTCTGACGCATGCTCAGCAGGCTCACGGTGTTGCGGATGCCGTAGCCGCGGGGAAGCTTCAGGGAATCATGAACGATGGGAATGATGGGTCCCATCATAAACAGCACTACAAACTGATACACGCCGTTCATGGTAAAGGAGATCATATAGCTGGTGATCATCTCCCGGCCCTTGGACCGGTTCAGGATCTTGCCGATCATCACGCCCAATGCCACAGAAATGGGGATGGAAACGATGGCGGCCAGGATCATGCCGGGGATGCCCCAAACCTGCCAGTCGGCAGCGAAGATCAGGCCGATCTCACCGGCCATGGCGCCCAGCGTCATGCCGAAGTTCATGCCCATGCCTGCCATAACAGGGATCAGCAGGCTCAGGATCAAGAATGCGTTACGGCCCAGACGGGTCATGACCTCATTCAAGAGGTAGGACCAGGAAAAGCCCGCCTGCGGAATACAGTACGCACAGATCAGGATGAACATAATGGGGACGGTGTTGTTGCGGATGAACTGCAAAAGCTTCTGCCCGAAGCTCTGGCTGCCGGGTACATTCGTCTTTTTCATGCTCATTTCCCTCCTTCCGTCTTACGGGTCAGAGCGTAAACGATCATGCCGTTAGAGACGATGATCCGGATGACCTCGCTGATGTCCAGGTGCACGATGGCGTTCATCACAGTGGGTGTCATGGTGACAAGGCCCTGATAAAGGATCGTGCCGATGATAACATTGGTAATGCTGGCCTTGTTCACGCTGGCGCCGCCGATCAGAATAGCCGCCACGGCGGGGAACGCCATGTTCAGGGGCGCCATATAGATCTGTACAAAGCCGAAGCCCTGCTCATACAGCAGGATGCCCACAGCGCCCAGCCAAGTGGAAAGCACCACAGACAGCAGACGGGTCTTGTCCACGCTGATACCGGCAGCCTTGGCGAAGGTTGGAGCCCACAGCCGTCATGGCGGTACCGGTCTTAGTGTGCAGGAAGACCCACATCAGGAATGCCAGCAGAGCGAAGAACAGCAGGCTGCCGGTGGGGATTACCAGATTGATGCCGAACCGGTTCAGGTCGATCTGCAAGAACTTTGCAAGGAACTGATCGTAGAAGCCCTCCAGAGAGATGGTGGTACGCAGGCCCTTACCGGCAAAGCCCCAAACCATCGTTGGGCTCTTGTAGGGCAGCAGCAGCCACATCATGCACATAAAGGACACGGAGGAGAAGCCCACATAGGTAGCGACCATCATTTCGCCGCCCTTGATCTTATTGAGCATCCAGCCGTAGCCGCCGCCCAGCACCAGTGCAAAGGGCGTGGCGATGACAATGGCCATCAGGAAGCTCATGCCGCCGGTGAACCCGAATTCAATGGAAAGAGTCGCACCCAGCAGACCGGAGATAATGCCCAAAGGCAGGCCGAAGTTCAGGCCGCAGCCGGAGTGGATCATGGGGACCATGGCCAGCACCATAATGGCGTTCCAGCTGAAGCGGTTGATGACGTTGGTGATCTGCGTAGCAAAGTCCACGCCGGCCACCGGCGCCAGAATGAACATCAGCAGCAAAAAGCCGGTGATGATCAGGCGGGGCACGCCATAGCTGTTGACGAGCCGCCGCAGCTTGCTCTGCTCCGCAAGCGTATTTGTCGTGTTATCCATACTTCCTCCTTATTTGACCTGGCTGACCATCAGCGCGCCGAACGTCTCGGAGGATTCGGTGGCCGGGAGGATGCCGACGATCCTGCCGCCAGAGACAATGGCGATCCGGTCGCAGGTGGTGCGTAGCTCCTCCAGCTCAGAGGAGATCATCACCACAGTAACGCCGTTTTCACGGTTAAATTTCTTCAGCGCGTCCAGCACCAGCGCCTTTGCGCCCACGTCGATACCGCGGGTAGGCTCCGAAACGAACAGGAACCGGGGCTGCAGGGCAAAGGCCTTGGCCAGGCACACCTTCTGCTGGTTGCCGCCGGAAAGCTCTCTGGCCTTCTGCTTGGAGCTGGTGCACTTGATCTTCAGTTCGTCGATATACTTCTGCGTCACATCATGGATTGCCTTGGTATCACGCCAGGTAATGGGTCCGTATTTCTTCAGGAACTTGTTCTGGATCTGCATAGCCGGGAAGGCAACGTTCCATTCCAGCGTCTCGTCCAGCAGCAGGCCCACGCCACGGCGGTCCTCAGACACGAAGGCAAGCTGCGCGTCCAGGCACTTCCGGGGATTGTTCAGGGGAATGGGCTTGCCGTCAAATTCCACGGTGCCGCCGGCCTCATACAGGCCCATGACGCCGTTGGGAATACCCAGCTTGCCCTGACCTGCCAGACCGCCGATACCGAGGATCTCACCCTCCTTGACATCCAGATTCACATTCCGGACGATCTCGCCAGGCATATCCACCCACAACTTCCGGATGGACATGATCGTCCGGGCGTCGGAACAATCCCGAATCTCCCGGACCGCACTGAGGTCCACGCTGCGTCCCACCATGCACTTGGTGATCTCATCCACGCTGGTCTCGGAGGCGGGCGTGTCCTTCACCACCTTGCCGTCCCGCATGATGACTACCTTGTCACATACATTCAGGACTTCCTGAAGCCGGTGGGTGATGAAGATAACAGCGATGCCGCGGGACGCCATGCCCCGGATGGATTCCAGCAGAGCCGCGGCCTCCTTCTCCGTCAGAACGGCGGTAGGCTCGTCCAGGATCAACAGCTTGAGCTGGTCCTTGCTCAGCTCACGGGCGATCTCGGTGAACTGTTTATGACCAACGGGCATATCGCTGATGACCATATTCTGGTCGATCTCCACGCCCATTTTGTCAATGGCCTCTGCGGCCTTGGTCTTCATTTTTTTATAATCGAGCGTATTCAGCCGGGGGCCGAACACCTCGGAAATGACGTTCTTCTTTTGGGGCTCACGATTGAGCAGAATGTTTTCCGTGGCAGTAAAGCCGGGGATCAGAGAGAACTCCTGATGCACCATGCCGATACCGGCCTCCAGTGCGTCAAAGGGCGTATTAAAGGTGACTTTTTCACCGTTGATGAGGACGTCGCCGCCGTAGCCGCCGGTTTCCCGGATGACGTCCATACCGAACAGGATCTTCATCAGCGTGGATTTACCCGCGCCGTTTTCGCCTGCCAGGCCCAGAACCTCGCCGGCCTTCAGAGTGAAGTTGATGTCCGTCAGGACCTGGTTGCCGAAGAAGTCTTTTTTGATGCCGCGCATCTCCAACAGGGGAGCCGTATTACTTTCCATAAATGATACCCTACCTAATAAGAGGGGAGGAGGGTCGCCCCTCCTCCCCAGTTTTGAATGAGCGAGAAAAAACGCTGCTTATTTCACGGTGAAATACTTCTCGGGAACCTCAACTTCGGTGGAGCCCATGAACCAGCCGGGATCACCCATGATGTAGGTGTCCTGATACACCAAGAAGGTGTTGTCGGCCTTGACGCCGCTGGTGGCGTTGGTGTAGTTGGAGCCGTTCCAGGAAGCCTCGGGAGAGAACTCGTGGTAAGCCTTGGCGATATCGTCAATGTCGCACAGCTCGCTCTCGCCGTTGATGACATTCAGAGCGTGCTGGGCCAGACCGGCAGTGGTGGTGTAGCCGTAGGAGTAAGCCCAGGTACCGAAGCGGCCAGCGCCGCCGGCCTCGCAGATCGCGTCCTCGACCTTGGCCAGGATCTTCTGGAAGTCGCCGGCCTCAGCGGTCAAGTCGATGCCCAGAGCGCCGGGATAGCCCATCAAAGGAGAGGGCAGGTCGGCCTCGATGAAGTAACCGCCGTACTGCAGCAGCTGCTTGAGCAGAGGCTCAGTGTGAGCGTCGTTGGTGCAGAAGTAAGCGGCCTTCTCGCCGTAGGTCTTGGACCACTCGGGGACCTTCTCCAGAATGTAAGCCTGCGCGCCGGCCACGCCGACGTCAGAGGTGGGATCGGGAGCAGTCTCCATAACGAACTTCATGCCGAACTCCTCGCAGGCGGCCTTCATGACCGCGATACGACGGCTCATGGTCTCATAAGCCAGGTGACGGGGGAAGGAGATGTGCACGAAGGTGTCACAGCCCAGCTCGTGAGCGGTGCGGATGATCAGATAGCCGCGGGCCACGAAGTCGTTGTTGCACACCAGATCGGCAGCGGAGCCGATCTCGAGCAGATCCTCATGGGCCTCGCCGGCGATGCACAGGATGTCGGGGCGGATCTCCTTGATCTTACGGAACGCCTCGGTGGTGCCGGGGACGGACTGGTTGACGATGATGGCCTTCATGTCGGCGTCATCAGCCAGGTTCACGATGGTCTGGATGGTGGTCTCCAACTCCTCGGTGAAGTTATCGGGATAGATGGCCAGCTTGACCATATCCTCACCGTACAGGGCCTGGAAAGCCTCGGCGCCGCGGCGGTCGTCCTCGGACTGAGAAACGGAGCCGGTCACGATGCCGATGTGGACGTTACCCTCGGTTTTCGTGTCAGCGGTCTCAGAAGGAGTCTCGGTTTTGTTGCTGCCAGTGTTGGGGGTGGGGTTGCTCTTGCCGCAGGAAACCAGGGTCAGGGCCATGGTCATGGCAAGCAGTGTGCTCAGCAATCTTTTCATACATGCCTCCAATTCGTTTTTTTGCAAGCATTTCACAAGAGACCTGCAAATAGTTGCTATATATGATACCTGAATCATTCGCATTTGTCAACAGAGCAGAAACAAAAAACTGATACTTTTTTTCGTATTACGGACACTTTTCATGAGAGTTATTCCTATTTCCCCTCCAGTTTTCTCGCTGAGCGCTCTATTCATTTTTTTGGATAAAGAATCTGATGCGCATATCAGCTACCCATTCATTTCTATCCATTTTCTTCCCGTGCAGCCTACAAAAAGGCCATATTTCTCAAAAAAGCAAAAAATGGAGCACCGGGATTACCGGTGCTCCATTTTTTAATTGGATTCAGATTCTTCCGAGCCGCCCTATGGGCTTAGCCGATGCCGCCATAGATGGCGCCCAAGATCAGGGCCGCCAGAGAGGCTGCGCAATACACCCACTTGCCCAGAGGATAGAACCAGCCACCGATGTCCTTCTTGCCGACGGTGCGGCCCTCGTGGACAGCCGCCAGAGCGGTGTCCTTCTTCATGACCCAGAAGAACATGATACCGGCCAGCAGAGCGCCCAGCGGGCAGATGTAAATGGAGACAACGTCCATCCACTGAGAGGTCCATGGCTGGATGCACAGTGCGATCACGCCGCCCACTGCGCCGATGATGACCACAGACAGCACACGATTGGTGTGGAGCTTCTCCTGCAGGAAGGCCACGGGAGCCTCATACAGGTTCACGATGGAGCTGACGCCCGCGAACAGAACGCAGATATAGAAGATCATACCCACGATCCGTCCGCCGGGCATAGCGTTGAACACATTGACCAGATAGACGAACATCAGGCCGGGGCCGCCCTTCATTCCAACGATGCCGTCACCCAGAATGACTGCCATGGCAGGGATGATGACGATGGCAGCCAGCAGAGCGGCGATGGTGTCGAACAGAGCCACGTTGCGGGCAGAGGAAGGCAGATCCTCATCCTTAGGCAGATAGGAGCCGTAGATCACGGAGCCGTTGCCCGCCACAGACAGGGAGAAGAATGCCTGACCGAATGCGAAGACCCAGACCTGAGGATTCAGCAGGCCCTCGGGCTTGAGGGTGAAGATGTACTTGTAGCCCTCGCTGGCGCCGGGCAGGGTGCAGATATAAACGCCCAGGACCACGAACAGGAAGAACAGGGCGGGCATCATGACCTTGTTGGCCTTTTCAATGCCGTTGCCCACGCCGAATGCCATGATGGCCAGAGAGGCCACCAGACCCACGATCAGCCATACGCCATTGCCGATGCCGAAGATGCCGTTGCTGAACATCATGCTCAGGGCCTCGCCCAGAGTCTCTGCCTCGGGAGCGGTGCCGCCGAAGGTGCCGCCGATGGTCGCCATATCGGTGCCCATAGCATACAGGCTGCCGGAAATACCCATCCAGCAGTACTTGAAGATCCAGCTCATGACCACGGTGTAGCCGATAGCCAGCATCATAGAGCCGACGATGGGGAGCGCGCCGATGGCCTCGCCCAGCCGCTTATTACCGGTGCGTTCCTCGGTAGCCTTGCCGAAGGAGATCACGGGGCCGCCCTGCGCCCAACGGCCCAGTGCGAATTCCTCAATGATACCGGTAGAACCGATCAGAAGTACGAACAGGAAGTAGGGGATCAGGAACGTCATGCCCCCGAACTGCTGCACCATGATGGGGAAGCGCCAAATATTACCCATACCAACGGCAGAGCCAATGCAGGCCAGAATAAAGCCCCATTTGCTTTGAAAACCGTCGCGATTTTCCAGAGTTGCGTGTTTGTCTGACATAGTTTGCCCTCCTAAAGACACAGATTGGTGTGATGATCGGATGTGGCACTTTTCAGATCGGCTCACGCCCGATGGGTGGCCGCAAGCGGCGCACCCAAACGGGACGGAACCTATTCAAGCGCCCGGGCGCGATGAAAACTGAGACAAAGGAACTTGCTGGAAATGCTGCGCTGAAATCTTTTTATTTAATTGTATTTCCCGGACTTACTTCTCCTCGTTGGCGTAGGGCTCCAGGAAGGCGTGGAAGTGGCGCATGGGCAGCTTGTGGCCCCAGACGATCCGCATGTTGGGGATGGACTCGCGGTCCTCATACAGCGCCTTGACAGCGGCGATGACATAGTCCAGATGCTCCTGAGTCAGGCGGCTGCGGTCGATGGCGAAGCGAACCACGTTGGCCAGCTCAGCCTGCTGCTCGGGAGTCTTCAGGTCATATTCCATGGAGAAGTCGCCCAGCTCGGACACGCGGATA
>ERZ773224.4670-NODE-4670-length-10225-cov-10.396460_pt1 | contig 10225 bp, 11 predicted proteins | sample MGYA00580526_ERZ773224 | MGnify/ENA primary metagenome ERZ773224 (study PRJEB29015, sample SAMEA2737743) | human gut metagenome | biome: human gut; feature: human-associated habitat; material: faeces | place: China | collected 2012 ...
CTTGCATCGTCTTGAACAATTATCCCACCAAGTCCTAAAAAACAAACAATCATTATCAGAGTATCTGCCACTCCAATTACCCAACGAACCACCCAAGCAAGTCTATTAGTCGGTCCAGAACAAACGATATCAATCAATATTGGAAAAATAAATAGCATAGTCTGGAAATATGTAAAGTTTTTAGAATCGCTAAGTAATACGAATATGCCAATTAAAATATAAACACCTTGTAAAATAAAACGGTTGTTATTATCAGGAAGTTGACAAGCATCATATGCACATTTAGCCAAGGCAAGCACTCTTTCTATCTATTGTTTTTAACTATTTTACACCAAACGCAAGTTAACTTCAAGCAATTTATTAAACTATTATTTATGAACCCTACAAATGATATTTTCAAATAGCCCCATCTTATAAACAATCTATCATTTTTACTGGCTCAACAATCGCATATTTATTATATGTTGTATGGCATACGACATTGCCAATTTACAGGTACGTGTTATTTACCGTTTACAATAGAACTTTATAAGTAAGCGTAAAATCTAACCACGTATAAAAGGCCGCCATCTCAAGGAGCCGTTCACTATGCGTGGACTCTATGCTCTATACGGAGTATTCTCTCATTTTCACGGGAAATCTTCAATCCGCCGCTGCGTTTGACGGTTACGCCCTTCATTCCGCCGACTCGTTCCGTTGAAAATTCAAATAGCGGGTACCCTGAAAGGTCAGCTCCCCTGAGTCTCCTTCCGCCAGCATGCCGTATTCCGTGCCGGAAACCAGAAACTCTATCCGGTCGCCGCTCTCTACCTGGAAGGTGGCGTAATAGCTGGTAGCGGTATGGGTATGATGCATCCCATTTCCCTGGTGATGGTGGTGGCGAGAAACAGCGGTACGCCGGGATACCACCTTGGCAGGAACGGACAGCTTCGGTGAATGATTATTTTTGTTCCATTCACATATACCGCGAACCATTGCTACGATAATAATGCCAAACACCAGCACAAACATGACAGGAACCACGATCTGCATGATGCTGAAAGTCACACCAAAGCCGGGATCTCCTCCAAAGCCTATCATAAACGAACTCCTCTCTTTACGGAAGCCTGGGACCTCCCGCAGGAGGCCCCAGGCAGATTTTATGTCCGGTTAAGTCATCACACCTGCTGCTCCGGCGTGTCCGCGGAAGCGGCTGCCGCGTCAGGCTGGGCCTGGGGCGCCACCGTCACCTGCACCGGCTGGGAATTGCCCGCCGCCAGCTTGCCGCCCAGGGCACCTGCCAGCAGGCTCTTGAGGTCCAGTCCCATCCCGGCGCTGATGCCCTCGGTGACCTGAGTGGTACCGTTGACGATGTCGCTGAGGAGCTTGGCGCTGTTGCCCTCGCCGTACATGGTGATCTTATCCACCTTGCTGAGGGGCTCCGCCACGTTCTTGGCGATCTCCGGCAGGGCGTTCATGATCATCTCGATCACAGCGGCCTCGCCGTACTTCTTCATGGCCTCCGCCTTCTTGTCGATACCTTCAGCCTCTGCCAAGGCCTTGGCCCGGATGGCTTCGGCTTCCGCCTGACCGACAGCGGCAATACCGGCAGCCTCCTGCTCCTTTGCAAAGCGTGCGGCCTCGGCGGCCTTCTTGGCGGCTTCAGCCGCCTGCTCCTTCTCATAGCGGACAGCTTCCGCGTCCTTCTGCCGCTGGTACAGAGCTGCCTGTGCCTCCTGCTCCTTGCGGTAGCGGTCGGCGTCGGCAGCGGCACGGACTTCCGCGTCCAGGGACTGCTTCTTGACCTCGACTTCCTTGCTCTTCAGCTCGGCTTCCCGCTCCGTCTTGGCAATCTGGGCATTGACGGTAGCCGTCTCAATGGAGCGCTGCTGCTCCTGCTGCTGGATGGTGTAGGCGGCATCGGCCTCAGCTCGCTTAGTATCCTCCTGCACCTTCAGTTCAGACTGCTTGATCGCCAGATCATTCTGCTTCTGGGCGATGTGCATGTCCGCCTCCACCTGGGCGTCGTTGGATGCCTTTGCGGCCTGGGCCTGGGCGATGGCAATATCCCGCTCTGCCTCAGCCTTGGCGATAGCAGCATCCTTTTGGATCTTGGACATGTTGTCCTGGCCCAGGGAGTTGATGAGGCTGTTTTCATCGGTGACCCGCTGGATGTTGCAGGAGATGATCTGGATGCCTAGGGCGTTCATGTCGGTCTGGGCCTTGGACTGCACCTCGTCACCGAACTTCTTCCGGTCATTGCAGATCTCTTTCAGAGTGATGGTGCCGATGATCTCACGCATGTTGCCCTGCAAGGAATCCACGATAGCCCGGTTGAAGTCGTCCTCCGTCATATTCAGGAAGTTCTTCATGGCCAACTGGATGCCCTCCGGGTCCGTCATCACCCGCACCTTGGCCACGGCGTCCACGTCCACGCCGATGAAGTCCTGGGTGGGAATGTAGCCCTCGGACTTGATATCGATGGAGATCTGGCGGACGATCAGCTTATCCACCCGCTCCAGGAAGGGGATCTTGATGCCAGCTTTACCGATGAGCACCTTGGGGTGCTTCCGCAGGCCGGAGATGATGTACGCGACATCAGGCGGTGCCTTTACGTAGCCAAGCATAAAAATCAAGATTACCGCAACGGCAATGAGGATCACGGGAATGAGTTTCAGTAAGAATTCCATGGGCATCTCCTTTTCTTTTTCTTTATGTAGTTTTTAAGGGATGACAAGACTTATGCGGAGTATTCCTCGTCTTCGGGCACCGTACCGCCGCACAGCTCCCGGTAGAACGCCGCTTCAGCAGCGTGTCTATAAGGCCGCAGGGCCAGATTGCCGATGCCCAGCGTCAGAGCACACAGGATGTCCCATCCGATAAAGCTGAATTGCAGGCAGAACAGCCGCCAGCGGTTCCCCGCCATCATATCCTTGGACTGTGCGATGGCCTCGCCGGCTGTCAGTTCCGGATGCTCCGCCAGAATGTAGCCGGTCATGGCATAGCTGTAAGAAGCCATGATGCCGGGAATGATCAGCAGCAGCGTCCAAAGAAGAATATACGCGGCTTGAAGCAGCATGGTCACAGCTATGGTTTTCCAATAGGGGAAGTAGGAAAACAGGGTCTCAAAGGGCGGCTTTTCTCCGGCGGTCAGGTTCAGGTTGAACCGGGCATAGCCCACTTCGATAACACTGCCCAGAATGAAATACAGGACCCCCAGCACGATTGCCGCTAAGATCAGGTAGATCGCGCCGCCAACCAGAACTGCCCGCAGTCCCGGTGTGATCCCGTCTCCCCAAGAGTAGATGGTCTGTCCGGCATATTGAATATTCGCGTTCAGGCTGCCGCCGGTAAAATTGATCTTAAATTCAGGTCCGCCGGAAGTGGCTCCTCCCAGAATCGCCGCCACCAATCCCACCAGAATGGCCAACGGCCATTTCCCCTGAAGCGCCGCCCTGGCTTCCTGCCTAAAATCTGCCGCGTATTTCATTAGCTCTCCCTTTCCGCCCCATGGGCTTCCCCACTATATTTCTTTCCTGCAAGGACTCTCACTTTTATAGACGGTTCCAACCCTAATTTTGTTGCATATTTTCCGTCTTTTCTCAATAATTCCATCAAGTGGATGGTCAACAGCCGCTCTCTGGCCCCATGGCCCTCAGCTCCTTTTCCGGTTTTTGGAACGCCGTCCCTTTGCTTGAGAATAGCGTACAGCAAAAGGACGGCGGAATACATCATAGAATTGGAAAGATACAGCAGTTTATTTTCACTTTCGGAGCAAAATACCCCTTTCAGGTTTTCTTCCGGCTCCGATACGCTTCATACCGCGCCTCATCAATCACACCGGCAGCCAGCATCTTCTCTGCCCAGAGCTGCAAGGTCTCCACCGTAATGGAAATGCGTTCCAGCTCCTCCTGAATGTATAGAAAATCCTCCAGCTCATCATCGGAAATTTTGCCGTCAGCCGTGATTTCAATAAGCCGGTCCTTCCGCTTATTCATCGCGTTTAAAGATGCCAGCATTTCCAGCACGATCTGAGACAGGTCCTTGATCTTGACCTCCGGCACATACTCCTGCCCGATGGGACACTGATTGGCGCAGTAATAGTTGCACAGGTCCGGCTTTTTATATTTCTCTGCCATTGTAAGCACTTCATCCGGATGCGGAAAAGAGCGTTCGTTCTCAATCTTTTCTATACGCTCCGGCGGAATGGATTCTAACAGTTCACTTGCGGTCTCTCTGGTAAGCTTCAGATTTTCTCTGGTCAACTGATATATATTTTTATTCTCTCTGGTGGAAACTCTCGCCATAGCTGTACCCTCACGATCTCAAGTTCAGTTTATCGCTATATAGGCAACGGATCAAAAAGGCCTCAATCTGATCGGGCTTGATGCCACGTTTTCTGAAAAGCAGATCGAGCCGTTTGTAGGTGGTCATATCACTGCCAGTTTCTTGCTAATATTATAATTTGCACACGCAAGGATGTAAACAACGATTTAAAAAAAACAAGCCGAGGCGTTTGCCCGGCTTGTTCTCATTTATGACAAAACTTCATAGGTCCCTTATATTTGCATCTTTCACCGCTTGGGTTCATGCATGGACACGGGAAAGCTCACGATGGCGGTGAAGAGGTCCGCCATGGTCTCTACTCGGAAGGTGCCGCCGCAGGCCTCGGTGAAGCTCTTGGCGACAGACAGTCCCAAGCCGGTGCCGCCATCCGTGCGGCTCTCGTCACCCCGCACAAACCGGGCGGTGAAGTCCACACCTTCCGGCAGCTCATTGCGGGAGGTATTGCGAATGGAGGCGACTGCCGCCTTGTCGGTGGTTTTCAGAGAGAGGTAGACGCGGCTCCCAGGCAAGCTGTAATTGAGGGCATTCTGAAGGAGATTCTGGAACACCCGGTACAGGCGCGTACCGTCGGCCGTGATCTCAACCGGCTGCTCCGGCAGGTCAAGCTTGAAGGTCAGGCCGGATTTTTGAATCTCGCCATCCATGTCGGCAAGGGTTTGACGCAGGAGCTTGCCAAAGTCCAGCACCTCCGGCTTCACGGGGAGCTGGTCGCTGGCGGCTTTGCTGATCTCAAACACATCCTGCACCATACTCTTGAGCCGCAATGCCTTTTGCTGGATGATCTGTGCGTAATCCGAGGCCGCTCCCTCCAGCGGCTCCTGCATCAACAGTTCAGAATAGCTGAGGATGGAGGTCAGCGGCGTCTTCAGATCGTGGGATACATTGGAGATCAACTCCACCTTCATGCGCTCACTGCGGGTCTGCTCTGCCACCGCTGCCCTTAGGCCGGACTGGATGCTATTGAGCCGTTCAGCGGTCTCACGCAGGTCTGCATCCGCAGGCAGATCCAGCGGTGTGGTCAACTCGCCGCTCTGGATCGCAGTCACATGGTCGGCCAGCAGCCCAAAATCACGGGCGAGCGCCCGTTCGCGGCGTCCCCACAAAATCGAGGAGAGCAGGCCAAGCACCAGCCAAACGGCGCATATACCCAAGAGTGCGATTTCGTCATAGGTTCTAACATAAATGTGCAAAAGAGCGAAAGAACCCAGCACGGCGAGAACCGTTGCCAAATTACGAATGGCGATCCGGCGATTGATCCGCTTCTGTATGGGATAGGTCAATTCATTTTTCCGCAGGGCGCTGGATACGGTGCGGTATAGGCTCTTGCGCGTTTCGGCGGGATGATAGCGGTGGTCATTACGGATGAACCATACCGCCCAGAATAGCCCCAGCGCTGCGCCGGGGTTGAACAACCCCGCACCGAAGCAGCGGAGGGTCTGCATTATCGCATAAGGTATATCGTCCGGATACCACCAGTTATAGCCGTCAGCCGCCGCCAGCATGGGAACCGTCAGGCAGAGCAGGCACAGGAATACCACAAGGAAGCGCAGCTCCGTCCAAATATGGAAGGTCGCTTTGGCGATGGCTTGATCTGCCGCACGCCGCTCCCTCCTCAGCACGAACCATGCTGCAAGCAGCACGAGCCCCACGCAGAAGGAAATTGCAAGCGATCTCCACGCCTCGTGGCTGTTCTGAAGGCTCCGGTATATCCAGTAGAGGGAGTTGTACGAATAGCTGTTGCTGCCCTTGTAGAGAATGGGGATTTGCCGCACAGCCATTTTTATGGTAACCTTTGCCTCTTCCTCGCCGACCTTGAAATTGGTATAGCCGGGGACATTCCAAAGAGAGTCCTCGTCCAGAATGTTATCGCTGTCATAGACGGACAGCTTTTTGCCGTCCTTCCAAATGGAAACTTTGCCGTCCTCATAGATCAGCAGGAAGTTGTAGCCCTTCGGCAGCTTGCTGTATTCATCCAGCGCCATCCGGTAACCGGTCACTTCTTCCAGATTGCTGTATTTTTTGCCATCGGCTGCGCGAATCGCATAAATTGTGTTTAGATCGTGCTTGTACGCGGAATCCGGGGACGTGTCCTGCGCTTCAGCGGATGATGTTTCATAGCTTGCCGTTGGTGTTTCCGCAAAGGTCCAGATCATACCTGTTCCGGATACGGTATCCTCAACAGAATAATCCGGATGATACCAGTCCACCGTTCTCCCAACGCCTATCGCCAGAAAGGATTCCAGATCGTTGGAGATACGATTGCGGAACACCGGTGTTTCCTGCCAGTCATTCTGCCACCATTCCGCATAATCACTTCCAATAGCCAGGCGCCCTACGGCACCACACAGACTGCCCAGCGTCAAGCTCACGCCCAGGAAAAACGTCAGAAAAGCCGCCGCGGCGCGCAAACCGGTCCCCTTTCTCTGCGGCATTACAGGCTCGATTTCCACAGTTTCAGTTGTGTTGTTCCATTTTGTATCCAATGCCCCACACCACCTTGATATAGTCTGGCTCCTTGGGATTCAACTCGATTTTCTCACGAATGCGCCGGATGTGAACCATCACCGTATTCTCACAGGCGTAGCTGTCAGACTGCCAGACCCGCTGATAGATTTCCTCCGCTGGAAACACCCGTCCGGGATTTCGCATCAGCAGATCCACAATCTTCAACTCTGTGGCAGTGAGCTTTACCAGTTCGCCGTCCGCCTTCAGTTCACGGCGCTCTGGGTCATAGGACAGGCGTCCGTTGACAATCTCGCCCTCACGCTTCTCCGCGTGAACATCTCCCAGCAGGGTGTAGCGGCGCAGCTGGCTCCGTACCCGGGCGGCCAACTCCTGAGGATTATAGGGCTTGGTCACATAGTCATCCGCCCCCATGGAGAGGCCGAGGATCTTGTCGGTATCCTCACTTTTGGCAGAGAGAACGATGACCGGCAGGTTCCGCTTTTCCCGGATGCGCATGAGGGCGGAAAGCCCGTCAAGCTTCGGCATCATCACGTCGATAAGGATGAGCCGTACCGCCGGGTCAAGCGCCTGCTCCACCGCCCCCAACCCATCGTATGCCCTGCGGACGGTATACCCCTCCCGCTCCAGCACGATGGCGATAGCCCCTACGATCTCACGGTCATCATCGACCACGAGAATGCATTCGTTCATAGCGAGTTCCTCCCTTGAAGCTGTCTCCATTGTAGCGGCGGAGCCTTACAAACAAATCGACGAAAGTCTTACGAATTTCTTACAAAGTTTCTGCTTAGAAAAATGGTACAGGTTTTCGGCCAACATAATTTGTTCAGTGCATGACAGATTCCAGTTTATTGAATTTATCGTACCACAGCGCTGGAAAGTTTGCAACAGGGCCTCCCAGCAGAGCAATCAACATGCGAACAAGGATCACGCAGCCCAGCGGGGCCGCGACGCCTCGGAACAGCGACGTGCATAAGCACATCGCTGTTCCGAAGGCTCTCGAGATAGGATAGAGCGATGGCAGTGTCTCACCCACCTCGGATAGAAAAACGCTTAATGGTTCCTACCATTGGTCAATTCCCGTGAGTCTTGACGACGTGGAATCCGTTAGCATTGGTGAGACTGTAATCCCTATATCCTAAATATGATAGAACACCCTGCATCGACGCAAATCATCGGTGCAGGGTGTTCTGAGGGACTAAAGCCCTTTGAAAATGTCCAGATTGTTGAGCATGTCATCCAGATTGACCGTGGGGGCCGGGGCCTGCCCAGGATCGGAAGTCTCAGGCACCAACTTCATTCCGGCCATCAACTCCTCCACGGCAGCACGAGCCATGCTCTTGACCATGGTTTCCATCTGTTCTCTGCTTTGGGTCTGCTGTACGACAATGTTGATTTTTCCATCCGGTAGCATGACCTCCGGGTGTCGCTCCATGTACTCGATCAGAGCAGGCACAACCACTTTGCTTTTATGGTTGCCGAGTCGTTCCATCAGCTGCCCGGCGCGGATCTGCTCTTCGGAGAAGGCGTCCCACTGGAGAGAGTATCTGTACTTATTATCCGCGAACAATACCATCCCCTCCTCCGTTATAGGTCTGCATCCGGCTCAGCTGAGCATTGGCCAGCATACCGTAGCCGATGGCATTGGCACGCTGATCGGGAATGAAGTCCGCATGAGCCACCATGGGAGAGCTTTCGATAAAGTTGCGGAACAGAGCGGCGCCGCCACCAATGAAGATGGCCGGGGTAGCACGCAGATCTACCTTCAGCTCACGCAGCTTATCGAGGATCTGGCTGGAATAGCTACGGGTTTCAGAGAAGATGGTATCCTGCACCTCCTGCGGGAGAATGCTGGGGCGGCCCATAATGATGTCAGCGATATGGTCGTCCTCGATCTGAATATCGTGCAGGGCGCTCACTTTGCCGATGATCGCGTTGTTCATATCAATGACGCCAAGCTCCAGGCTCCGGCAGAACTGCATATCGGGTCGGGTGGTACGGAGCAGCAGCACGTCAGTCGTATAGCCGCCAATATCCACCACGAAGGTACGAGGTGTCTCGCGCAGCTTCTCGGCCTGGGGCACCACGGCTGCGTAGGCCTGCGGATAGACAAATACCTGCTGCACCATCAGGCAGATAGGCGTGTCATTGAAGACGAACTGGATGGAGCCGCGCTTGAAGTAGTTGGCAAACTTATCGCGCAGGGTGCCATAGTGTTCGGGCGGCAGACCGACCGCCAGCTCCACGCTGAGCATAGGCTGCAGTTGTCCCATCTTCCGCAGCTCCATGGCGATGGCAAAGAGAGTGAGGATGAAGAACCGGTCATCACGGGTCTTATCGCGCATGAAGGAGATGCGCTGACCGGAAAGAGCCCAGAACTTCCCGCCCCATTCCAATACATCCGTCTGGAGCGGCGGTTTCACAGGGTACTCGGCAAGGCCGGATGTGAATACGAAATTGGTAGTCTTCACGGCAGAGTTACCGTGGTCAATGGCAAACAGCATAAGGGATAACCTCCTAAATTGTATTGATACTCAATTACACAGATGAACGTGCGTATTTACAACGGGAATACGCATATTATTTTGAAATGCACAGAAAAAACGGCGGGGCTCAAGAGCGTTGACATAGGAAAACAAGCAGAAACCCAGTAAAATCAACGCTTTTAAGGGCAGAGGGCAAACAGGTTAGCTCAAAAATTGAATAACCAAGCGTCAAAAGGGATGTTACCGCAAGGCAGCATCCCTTTTCGCATACGCCCACGCCGTAGATTTTGAGAAAAGTCTACGGCGTTTTTTTCTGCCCAAATCTGAGAGGAGGTGCAGCCACAATGTACTTTACGAACGGCAGCAGCCGTGCGTTTGAAATGCTCATGCGGGGAAAGTCCGGCTTTGACCGCTACGAAAACGGCGGCTGTGCCGACTGTGAGGATTGCAATACCTGTCACTTTTACCGTCCGCATTGGAAGTACCAGTTCTGTGTGTACGCGGAATGTCCGTATGAGCCGGGCAAGCTGACCGCCCTCCGGCGCGGCACGGCGAAGTGAGCGAAAGGAGCTGATAACCTATGGCAGTATTTCGGGTGGAGCGCAACAGCGGGTACACCGTCATGTCAAACCACCATCTGCGAAATAAGGAGCTGACCTTGAAAGCCAAGGGGCTGTTATCGCAAATGCTGTCCCTGCCGGAGGATTGGGACTATCCGTCCAGCAAATGCTCCTTTGGCTGTCCTATGAGGCCATGCGGAGTCTCACAAAATCCATTTGCTTTTAGCCGGCGCAGCTTTGCCCGAGAGATCCCGGTCCTGCGCCCCAGTTCTGCAAGATTGATTTCGTTTATACCTGCAAACTCACCATGGAGTTCTTCCATTTCTGCAATGGCCTGTGCTATAATTGGCAGGAAGCCATTACTCTGAATTCCTTTCATATCATTCCTTT
>ERZ773224.4673-NODE-4673-length-10216-cov-6.845881_pt1 | contig 10216 bp, 8 predicted proteins | sample MGYA00580526_ERZ773224 | MGnify/ENA primary metagenome ERZ773224 (study PRJEB29015, sample SAMEA2737743) | human gut metagenome | biome: human gut; feature: human-associated habitat; material: faeces | place: China | collected 2012 ...
TGGTGTGGCCGGGCCTGCTTGCCATCGAGTACGGCCACGGCAGGCCCGTTCAGCGCCAGCTGCAGCTGGTGTGCATCGCGGAGGCCATGCGGGTGGTGTTCTGGATGATGACGAAATACGCCGGCATGAGCAGCTTTGCCTTCTGGACGAACCTGATGTTCGTGCTGCTGGCCTGCGCCCGCGGCTGGGCGGCACTGGTGCTCTACAAGACCCAGGAGGAGACCCTGTGACCCAGCGGCGCAGGTCGAAAAAAACGGAAGTGGAGACGCACCGCTTTGGCCGGCGCAGCTTTTTGCTGGGGGCCGGTGCCGTCGCCTGCGTGGGCGCGGGGCTGTGGCTGCGCCGCAAAGAGCTTTCCAGACAGGATAAAACAGGAAAACAACAACAAAACGTTAACAACCCGGCCCTGCCTGCGGGCGAGTGGCGGGCTGTGTGGATCAGCTATCTGGAATGGGCGCTGCTGGATTTCTCCACGGCAGACACCTTCCGCGCCGGGTGCGCACAGATGCTGGACGATTGTGCGGGCCTTGGGCTGAACACGGTGCTGGCGCAGGTGCGGCCCTTCGGGGATGCGCTGTATAAAAGCCAGCTGTTCCCGTGGAGCCACCTGTGCACCGGCACCCAGGGGCAGGACCCCGGCTTTGACCCGCTGGATATCCTGCTGCAGGAGGCCCACAGCCGCGGGCTCTCGGTGGAAGCGTGGGTGAACCCCTACCGGCTGCGGTCGTCGGCCGCCATGCCGCCGAACCTGGCGGAGAACAACCTTGCCAGCACTCACCCGGAGTGGGTCTGCGCCGTGGGAGAGGGGCTTTACCTGAACCCGGCCGAGCCCGCTGCGGCGGACTATGTGGTGCAGGGCGTGGCAGAACTTGTGCAGAACTATGCGGTGGATGGCATCCACTTTGACGATTACTTTTACCCCACCACGGAGGAGAGCATCGACGCGGCGCAGTTTGCGGCGTCCGGTGCGGCCGACCTTGCCGCCTGGCGGCGGGAGAACGTGAGCGCCCTGGTGCGGAAGGTGTACCGCACCGTGAAGGCCGCCGACCCGACGCTGCGGTTCGGCATCAGTCCGCAGGGGAATCCCGACAACGATCTCAACGGCCAGTACAGCGACGTGACCGGCTGGCTGGCGTCCGGCGGCGAAGAACAGGCAGTGGATTACCTCTGCCCGCAGGTCTACTGGGGCTATGGCTATACGCTGCAGAGCGGCAGCACCCGCTTCGCCTTTGAGAACATCGTGCCTGCCTGGCTGGCCTACCCCCGGGCAGAGGGTGTGGCCCTCTACTTTGGGCTGGGGGCCTACCGGGTGGGCGTGGGCGACGGCGGGGCCAACGCCGACAGCGTGAGCGGTTGGAGCACCGGCAGCGCGCTGGCCCGGCAGGTGGAGGACCTGCGCGGGCAGAACGCGGACGGCTGGGCGTTGTACCGTTACGGCAGCCTGTTCGGGGCCGGGGCACCGGCGCTGGCCGCCGCCGAGTGCGAAGCCCTGCGGGCGCTGAACGGCTGAAAAGTGAAAAATCGGGCGGCAAACCGCACAAAAAGAAAAGCCCCGGTGGGGCGTTTCTTGCCCGGCGGCGCAGGACAAATATCTTGTACCGCACCGCAAAATGCGGTATACTATATCTGTATCTGCCCGGCGAAAGATGCGGGGCGGGAGGATGAAAACAAAAGGAAGCATCTGCTTCGTGAGGAACGCTATGAAGATGAAAAAACGGCTTTTGGCATTGCTGCTGGCAGCGGTGCTGGTCATGAGCCTGACCGGCTGCAAGGAAACGCTGAAAAATGTGGCCCAGAAGGTCACCGGCAGCAGCAATCAGGTGCAGGAAGAAGACACCACCCGCTGGGCGGACGCCACCAGTGATCAGCTGATCATTCAGGGCATCGCGGACGCTTCGGCCAAGTTTGACACGGCCGTGGTGGACGGCACCCTGTATGCGGTGTTCAACGGCATCTGGACCCGCCAGACCAGCTACTTTACCGTGCCCTCCGGCACACTGAACATCATGGGCTGCGGCACCGCCGAGGGCACCCAGAAGTTCAAGGTGGCGCTGTGGAAAAAGGTAGACGGCGGCGTGGAGTATGTGCCGGACAGCACCTACTACATCAAGACCGACGGCACCGACTACACCTGCACCATCTCCGGGCTGGACCCGGCGGCCATCTACCGCATGACCATCTCCTATGATTCCAGCCGTTACTACCTCTACGGTCTGCTCAAGGTGGAGGGCGTCGGCTGATGAATACACAACGCAAGAATTCGCTTTTGCTGCTGCTGTGCGCGTTTATCTGGGGCACGGCCTTCGTGGCCCAGAGCGCCGGTTCCGGCATGGGAGCCTGCAGCTTTCTGGCCGGGCGCAGCTGGCTGGCGGTGCTGGTGCTGCTGCCCACGGTCAAGGTGTTTGACCTGGTGCGTCAGCGCAGCACCGGCACCACTGGGGCACCGAAAACGCCGGAGGAGCGCCGCTGCCTGCGCCGGGCCAGCCTTGTGTGCGGCACGCTGCTGTTTGTGGCGTCGGCTGCCCAGCAGTTCGGCCTGACACTGAACCCCTCCACGGCCAAAGCAGGCTTCCTCACGGCGATGTATGTGGTGCTGGTGCCCATCTTCGGGCTGGCACTGGGCCGCCGCGGCAGCCCCCAGCTGTGGCTCAGCGTGGCCATTGCGGTGTGCGGGCTGTATCTGCTGTGCATGCAGAACGGCTTTGGCGGCGTGGAACGCAGCGACATGGTGCTGCTGCTGTGCGCCGTGCTGTTCAGTTTCCAGATCATGGCGGTGAACCATTATGGTCCGCAGGTGGATGGCGTGCGCCTGAGCCTGCGGCAGTTCTTTGTGGTGGCGGTGGAAAGCTCGGTGGCAGCGCTGCTGCTGGAGCACCCGGCCCCGGCGGAATTTGCCGTGAACGCGGTGCCCCTGCTGTACTGCGGCGTGATGTCCAGCGGCGTGGCCTACACGCTGCAGATTTTGGGCCAGCGGGATATGAACCCTGCCGTGGGCAGCCTGATCATGTGCCTGGAAAGCGTGTTCAGCGCACTGGGCGGCTGGGTGCTGCTGCATCAGAGCCTTTCCCCGCGCGAAGGCGTGGGCTGTGTGCTGATCTTTGCCGCCGTGGTGCTGGCCCAGCTGCCGGCCCCGCAGCGGGCAGAGCGTGCGTCCTGACGTGGCCGCACAAAAACCGGAAGTCCAGCTGCGCAGCGCGGGCGGCATCCAGTACGAGCTGTACCGCAAAAAGATCAAACAGCTGCATCTGCGGGTACGGGACAACGGCACCGTGATGGTCAGCATCCCGCTGCGCACCAGCCTGGAACAGGCGGACGCCTTTGTGTGCAAGAACGCACAGTGGGTCCACGACACCCGGCAGAAAGTGATGGCAAAAGCGGCCCGCGACAATGCCGACCTGCCGGACAAGGAGACCGCACGGACCTACTTTACCGCCATGAGCGATCAGGTCTACCCGGCCTTTGCCGGGGTGCTGGGCGGCCAGAAACCCACCCTCAAGGTGCGCAGCATGACTACCCGCTGGGGCGTGTGCTGCCCCGGCAAAAAGCAGATCACCTTTGCGCTGCAGCTGTACAACATGCCGCCTGCGGCGCAGATCTATGTGGTGGTGCACGAGTACTGCCACTTTTTGCAGGCCAACCACAGCCCGGCGTTCTGGGCCGAGGTGGCAAAGCTGCTGCCGGACTGGAAAGCCCGGCGGGCGCTTTTAAAGTGACTAAATAGTGGGAAAGCGGATGCGGGCGGTCACAGACCGGCCCGCATCCGAATTGTAAAACAGGAGGGAAGTTCCCTTGGAAAACGAAAAAAAGTCCGGCGATAAATATTCAAAGCTTGCCGGCAACACATTGATCTTTGCAATTTCCAGCTTTTCGTCAAAGCTGCTCACCCTGATCGTCCAGCCGTTCCTGACCTATGCAATGGCGGAGATCTCCGATCTGGGCCTTTCCAAGATCCTGAGCCAGTACGCGAACCTGCTCATCCCGTTCGTGTCCATGGGCATGTCCAACGCCATCATCCGCTTTGGTCTGGACAAGGGCAACAGCGAAAAACAGGTGTTCACCAACGGCCTGCTGACCATTCTGGGCGGCTTTGGCATTCTGGTGCTGTGCTGGCCCATTGCGCAGTTTCTGCCCGATATGGCACAGTACGGCCTGCTCATCTACATCTATGTGCTCATGAGCTGCCTGCGCACCCTGTGCACCCAGTTCGTGCGCAGCCGCCAGTGGAACAAGCTGGTGGCCGTGGACGGCGTGCTGTGCACCGTGGCCACCATGGCTTTCTACGTGCTGTATTTGGTGGGCTTCAAGTGGGGTGCCAACGGCTACCTGCTGGCCATCATCAGCGGCGACCTTTCCAGTGTGCTGTTCCTGATGTTCACCGGCAAGCTGTGGAACTATGTGGAGCTGAAGGGCATCAACAAGGATCTGTGGAAGCAGATGCTGCGCTTCTCGCTGCCCATGATCCCGGCACAGATCAGCTTCTGGATCATCAACGCATCCGACCTGTTCTTTGTGCGTGAGATGTGCAACGGCCTGGACGGCCGCGACGGCAATGCATGGAGCGGCCTGCTTTCCACCGGCTATTTCCTGCCCACCATCCTTACTACGCTGGGCCTGATCTTCTACGATGCATGGCAGCTCTCCGCTGTGACCGAGGAAGAGGGCCGCGCAAAGTTCTTTACCAAAATTTTCCGCACCTATTCCAGTGTGCTGTTCTGCTGCGCAGCCGGTATCATCTGGCTGTGCCGCCCGGTGATGCACATTATGAAGTCCAACTACTACTATGCATGGCACTTTGTGCCGTTCCTTGTGCTGGCTTCCACCTGCAGCTGCTTCAACCAGTTTATGAACAGCGTGTATGTGGTGAATAAAAAGTCCACCCGCAGCATGATCACCATGATGGCGGGTGCTGTGAGCAACTGCATCATGAACTACTTCTTCATCAAGTGGTGGGGGCCTGTGGGTGCTACCTATGCGTCCTTCCTTGGCCTTGCGCTGGTGTTCACCCTGCGCGCCATCGATGCCCACCGCATGATCGGGATGCAGGTACATCCGGGCCGCGTGCTGGTGAATGCGGCTGCGCTGGTGATCGAAGCCTTTGTGCTGCTGGCCGAAACGCCGCTCTATGGCCTGTGGACCGGCATCATCACGGCGCTGATCATCCTGTACAACTTTGCAGGCGTGTGGGCCATGGCCCGCATCCTGCTGCCCAAGCTTCTGGGCCGCCGCGGCAAGGCACTGGTAAATATGATCGACGGCTGGATCGCACCCAAGAAAGCATAACAGCATAACTGAAAATAAACGCAGAAAGTCCCCAGAACGCTGGTTCCGGGGACTTTTTCAGCAATCGGGAAAACTTTCAGTGCCGGGCATTTTTGCCGGTCAGGCTGACAAAAGCGCCGCCAGTCATTAGGGCAAAAAGTACCGCCATTCCTCAGAATGACGGTAAAACGGATGCGGCAGATCAGGCAAGATGCTTTTCCAGCCAGCTGCCGATATCTTCAAACACTTCCTGATGGTTCGTTTCCACCAGCAGTTCATGCCGGGCACCGGGGTACAGCTTGCACTCAATGTTCTGCACACCGGCATCTTTCAGGCTCTGGATGGCGCGCTGCACGCCTTTGCCCTGTTCGCCCACCGGGTCGGCATCGCCAGCCAAGAACAGCAGCGGCAGGCCTTTGGGCATCTTTGCAAGGAAGGCCGGGTCGTGCAGGCGCAGGATGCCGCTGAACATGCTGTAGTAGGCGTTCAGCGTAAAGGTAAAGGTGCAGCGTTCGTCGGCCAGATATTTATCCACCTCGGCCTGATCGCGGTTGAGCCAGTCGTGGGTGGTGCGGCCCTCCAGCCCTTTGTTGTAGCCCATAAAGGACATGTTGGCCACAAACTTGCTGCGGTACTGCCAGCCATGAAAGACCGCCAGCACCCGGCAGAGGGTCTTGGCAAACTGCACCAGCGCCTTGGGCTGGAAGCCGGTGCCCATGATGATGGCTCCGTCCAGCTCATGGCCGTATTCGCACAAATACTGCCGGGCATAGAACGAACCCATGCTGTGCCCCAGCAGAAAATAAGGCACGCCCGGGTACAGCTCTTTGGTGCGCACGGTCATGGCGTGCAGGTCGGCCAGAACGGCGCGGTTGCCGTCCGGCTCGGCAAAGTAGCCGTAGTCCGCTTTGGTGCGGATGGAGCCGCCGTGGCCCAAATGGTCGTGGCCGGTAACAAGGATGCCCCGCCCGGCCAGATATTCCGCCAGCGGCTTGTAGCGGTCAATAAATTCCACCATGCCGTGGGACAGCTGCAGAACCGCCTTTACTTCACCCTCCGGCACACAGCGGAAGGCATGCAAAGTCCGCCCCGGCACAGTGGACGGGACGGTGAAATCGATCATCTGGCTCATAGCAGAGCCTCCTTTTTGTGTGTTTTACAGTGCACCGATCTTGCGGCGGCAGGCCGGGCAGATGCAGTAGCCCGCAAACTGCACCGAAGACTCATCCACCTCGCCGCAGAAATCGCAGCTGCCGGCGGGCCGATGCTTTTTGAGCACGATGGAGTCGCCATCCACAAAGATCTCCAGCTTGGTGTCAGTGTCCAGATGCATACTGGTGCGCAGCTCCTTGGGCAGAACGATGCGGCCCAGCGCGTCGATGCCGCGGACGATACCGGTACTTTTCATAGTATACCAATCTCCTTCATTCATTTTCCTGCAGCAGCCAATCCATGACACAACAGGAAAATTGTTCCAATCTCGATATGCTCAGTATACAAAAAATAACAGCGTTCGTCAATGATTGCGTGACATTTCGACAAAAAACACCCTTTTATGCAACTTCTTCCGGCTTGTTCTCCACACGGGCGCTGGTGCGTCCCTCGGGACGGATCTCTCCAGCGGCAGTCAGTGCGATCTTGGTCAGCGTGGGGCCTGCCAGCTCATACACCAGCACCGAGAACAGCACCACTATACTATCCGCCCAGATAAAAAGCAACCGGAATATGGAGACCCGGCAAAGAGTTCCGGTCGGGCAAATAAAAGAAACTCCTTCCGTCATCGCTGCGCGATGCCACCTCCCTCACGGAGGGAGGCTCTGGCGAGAAGGAGAAGTGTTCCATTCTGCCAAAGGCTCCCTCTTTGAGGGAACTGGCACGGCGTAAGACGTGACGGAAGGAGTAAATTCCAAAGAATCAGTTGAACTTGAAGATCTTGCGCAGCTGGCGGTACACGCCCAGCGTGAGCTTGTCGCCGCCGGGGAACTTCAGGTCGGTCAGACCGCCCAGATTGTAGCGCACGGCGCGGTAAACGCCGGTGCTTACGTGATCCTTGAGGTACTGCCACAGCCCGGTGCGCTTGGCCTTTGCCTCGTCGCTGCCGTCCAGCAGCAGGAAGATGTCGCTCACGGCCATCATCACGGACAGATAGTGCACCATGTAGGCGTGCAGACGTTTCTGATCCTTCAGCTCATCCAGATCCTGACAGTCGATCATGTGCCTGGTGACCCGCAGCTGCTGATCCACCCGCTTTACCATGATGCTCTCGTTCACGCTCTGGTCGGCACGGCCGATGAAGTAGCGGTACAGATCCAGATCCATGTAGTACATGCTCTTGACATAGGGCAGGGGCTGGTAGACAAAGATGTTGTCCACATAGAAGGTGTGCTTGGGCAGCACCATGCCGCACTTGCGCAGCACCTCGGTGCGGTACATCACCGAGTGCATCAGGATGTTCTGATCCGGGCGGAAGTGGCCCACATGGGTCCAGTTGAACAGGCGGTTCTGAGGGAACACGTTGGTGTAGCGCACGGTCAGGGTGGTGTTGTCCTCCACATGCTCGTACACATAGTTGCAGATCATCATGTCCGGCGCGGTGCCGCGGGCCACCAGAGTGGTCAGCTTGGCAAGCACCTTTTTGAGGGCATCGATGTCCAGCCAGTCGTCACTGTCCACGACTTTGTAGTACAGACCGGTGGCGTTGCGGATGCCCTGATTCACACCCTCGCCGTGGCCGCCGTTTTCCTGATGGATGGCCTTGACGATGGTGGGGTACTTGGCGGCATATTCATCACAGATGGCCGGGGTGTCGTCCTTTACGGAACCGTCGTCCACCAGAATGATCTCGGCCTGCTCTCCGGCAGAAAGCAGGGTCTCGACACAATGACGCATATATGCCGCCGAGTTGTAGCACGGAACGGCAAAGGTGATGAGTTTCTGCTGCATAAGATGATTGCTCCTTTTTCTATCAATAGTCGGCGCACAAAAAACCGCCGGACATGGAGTTATGTGCTCCTATTATATCATTTTCGCACCTGAAAAGCTATCGTTTGTAAAAAAATCCTTTTGACATTTCGTGCTTTTTGCCAAAAAAACGGCTCTGCACCTGCGCAAAAGCCCGGCTTTTGTGGTATACTGATAGGGTTTTGAAGACATTGCGCAGAAAAAACCTATTCTATGATACGGAGGGACCCATGGAAAACCCGCACTCGATCTTAAAAAAGGTATTCGGCTACGACAGCTTCCGCCCCGGGCAGGAGGAAATCGTCAGCCGCCTGCTGGCCGGGCAGGATGTGCTGGCCGTGATGCCCACCGGTGCGGGTAAATCCATCTGCTATCAGGTGCCGGCGCTGCTGCTGCCGGGCATTACCATCGTGGTGTCGCCGCTGGTCAGCCTGATGAAGGATCAGGTGGGGGCGCTGGTGCAGGCGGGCGTGGCGGCGGCGTTTCTGAACAACAGCCTCACCGACAACCAGAAGGCCTTGATGCTGCGCCGCGCCCGGGAGGGCTGGTACAAGATCATCTATGTGGCACCGGAACGGCTGGAGATGCCGGGTTTCCAGCGGTTTGCACAGGAGCGGGAAATCAGCATGGTGACGGTGGACGAGGCCCACTGCATCAGCCAGTGGGGACAGGACTTCCGGCCCAGCTACCTGCGCATCAAAGCCTTTGTGGACAGCCTGCCCAGCCGTCCGGTGGTGGGCGCGTTCACGGCCACGGCCACCGCCCATGTGCGGGACGATATCCGGGAACAGCTGGCCTTGCAGAAGCCCTATGAGGTGACCACCAGCTTTGACCGTCCCAACCTCTATTTTGAGACCCGGCGCGCTCTGCCCAGCCAGAAGCCGAAGGAGCTGCTGGACCTTGTGCTGAAAGAGGGCGACAACGCGGGCATCGTCTACTGCAGCACCACAAAGCAGGTGGATGAGACTGCCCGTCTGCTGCAGAGCCGCGGCATCCGCGCCGCTGCCTACCACGCTAAGCTGGATGCGGACACCCGGCGGAAGAATCAGGACGATTTCCTCTATGACCGGGTGCAGATCATGGTAGCCACCAATGCCTTCGGCATGGGCATCGACAAGCCCAACGTACGGTTCGTGATCCACTACAATATGCCCAAGGATGTGGAAAGTTATTATCAGGAAGCAGGCCGTGCAGGCCGCGATGGACAGCCTGCGCGGTGCACGCTGCTCTATTCCGGCACCGATGTGCGCACCATCCGCTTCTTTATTGAAAAGGAGATGGAGGCAGACAATGGCCTGCCCGCCGATGTGAAAGCCGAAGCTGCCCGCAAGGCCGAGGAACGGCTCAAGTACATGACATTTTATTCCACCACGCAGGACTGTCTGCGTGGCTTTCTGCTGCATTACTTCGGCGAAGCTGCACCAAAGAAATGCGGCAACTGCTCCTGCTGTCTGGCCGCAGAGCAGGAAGCGCAGCTGCAGGTGGAGTATTCCCGGCGGCGCGCGGCGGATAATGCCCGCCGCCTGACCGAGAAGCCGCGCCGCACAAAGGCGGTGGCAGGCGAGCTGAGCGAGTTTGACGAAAAGCTGCTGAATGCCCTCTATGCTCAGCGCAAGCGGCTGGCCGGAAAGCAGAATATCCCGGCCTTTATGGTGTTCAGCGATGCCACCCTGCGGGAAATGGTGGAGAAGAAGCCGCTGAGCACCGATGAACTGCTGAATATCAGCGGTGTGGGCGAGAAGAAAGCCGCCCGCTACGGCAATGCATTCCTGCGCATCATCGAGGATGCCGTGGGCAGCAGAGAGTAAAACAAAAAAGAAAGCGTCCAGTTTTCCACACGTTCCGTTCAGGAAGTGGAAAACCGGACGCTCTTTTCTGTTATGTTTATTTTTCCATAGTATGGGTGGCGAACACCTTTTCGTCCTCCCACCACACGGGCTCCCCGGCGGCAAGGGTCTTTTTCACATCCAGCAGACGCTGGTTGCTGCTGCCGCGG
>ERZ773224.4674-NODE-4674-length-10213-cov-4.868675_pt1 | contig 10213 bp, 7 predicted proteins | sample MGYA00580526_ERZ773224 | MGnify/ENA primary metagenome ERZ773224 (study PRJEB29015, sample SAMEA2737743) | human gut metagenome | biome: human gut; feature: human-associated habitat; material: faeces | place: China | collected 2012 ...
AGCGGCCAGCGGAATATTCTGGGGGTGGACGCATCCCTGGCGGATCTGCCGAGATCTGCCATGACCGGCGTGGACTATCACATCTCCCTATTGGGCAACAGCAGTCTTACCGGCCGGCGGACCTATTATGTGGAAGGGCCCACCATGGAGAAAATGGACCGGTATGGACGCCAGCACGTGCTGCCGGAGACCCACCAGGGGGATATTCTGGTGTTCCATGACGCAGGGGCCTTTACAAGGTCCATGGCCTCCAATCATGGCGGGAGTCTGCGCTGCCCGGTGGTCCTGCTGGAAGGGCAGCAGATCCATCTGCTGCGCCGCCGGGAAACGGACGAGGATTATTTCCGCCTGTATTCAGAGTAACAGCAGAAGCAGGAGCCCGGCCAACACCAAACCAAACAACAGCCCGCCCAGCAGATCCTGGGCCAGGCCCGACAGACGGCCCCAGGATAGGGGAGGGCAGTTCCGGGAAAGATAAGCGCCCCGAATACGGCGGCTGCTGGCACCGATGGAGTTTGCGTTTTTCATAGGAAAGAACCTCCTTTTGTTTTGTGGCTCTATCCTAGCATGTGAAATATCCCATAAATGGTACATGAAAACTGCCGCCTGGGTTTGGCGGCAGTTTTTTGCAAAACCGATACTGTTTCGGAACTGCAATGAAAAAGCCCTGCCCGTGACAGGCGGGCAGGGCTGCCAAAGAGAAAAGAGAGAATAGCCGATTCAGAAGTCGGTCGGGCGCGGCACGGTCAGGTCGAGATTCTCGACCACGGTGTGCATCGCGCGCAGGAGCGGCTGTTCACGCGATGAAAAGGTATCGTAGCGCTCCACGCACAGCCAGCAGCAGACGCCGAGATACGGTCCGATGGCGCGGTGCAGGCGGCAGTAGCGCCCGCCCGAAAGAAACAGGAACGGCACCTTCAGCTCGCGCTTCAGCGTGCGGATGGCGGCGAGGTTCTGCATCAGCTCCTCCTCGCTGTCCGACCAGGTGACAAACTTCACGACGTCGGCGCCGCGGCTCTGCTGTTCAAGCGCGACCGCCAGCACCTCCTCCTCGGGCGTGAGTATCCCCTTGCGCTTGGGCGCGTGGTTGATCTGTTTGTCATAGGGTTTAGCGGCGGGCAGCCGATCGGGAATGCCCGCGCGGATGTCATTCTGGAACTCTTGCAGTGTCATATCGCTCAGATTTTACTTGCTACTATCTCCAACACCTCGCGCTCGGCCCGTTCGGCCTCGGCCGCAAGGCGGTCGGCTTCGGCCACGAGCGCATCGGCCGCGGCGCGGTCTTTCAGCCCGGCGGCATTGATCCGGACATTGAGGCCTGCGCCAAGCACGGCGCTGCGGGCGGCCAGCGCCCCGACGCCCGCGTCGGACACCGAGTTGGGGTTGCCGACGGCTGCCATGGCACGCACGATTTCGAAAACCCCGAAGGCCGTCTTCATCGTCCGCAGGGGCACCTGCGTCGCATAGAGCGTCGCCTCCTGCAGGGCCGCGCTGCGGGCGGCCTTCTCCTCGTCCGTCGACTTGGGCATGGCGAAGACGGCCATGATGCGGTTGAATGCCGCCGTATCCTCGTCCACGAGGTGCAGCAACTCCCCGAGCAACGCCTGTCCCCGGTCGGCCCAATCGGAAAACTCCTCCCAGCGGTCGTCCCACCCCGCCTTATGCGACGAGAGGTTGGCGACCATCGTACCGAGGGCTGCGCCCAGCGCTCCCATGTAGGCCGCGATCGAGCCGCCGCCCGGTGCCGGGGATTCGCTCGCAGTCTCTTCGGCAAACCCTTTGCAGGTCATGTCAATAAGCCGTTTTTGCTTATCCTCCGCTTCAAGCAGATATTCGATTACTTTCTCGGCGGGGTCGAAAGGTTTGAGGTCATCCAACCCCATCGACCTGACGGCGATACGGACGATCTCCTGCTCGGCGATACCCGTCGAACGGCGTTGTTTGCGCAGGAAATATTTCCCGGCCTCGATGAGCGCACGTTTGGGGACGAGCCCGACGATTTCGGTGCCCGTGACGCGCACGCCGCGGGCGTCGGCCTTGCGGCACACCTCGTCGAAGGCCACGTGGAGCGGCGTGGTGGCAATGTCGGTGATGTTCATTGACACCTGTGCGATGCCGTATTCCTCGATGAACCAACCGATAGCCTTCGTGGCCGGAAGTGTGCCGGGCTGCATGACGGGATTGCCGGCGGCATCCTTTACGACCTTGCCCGTGATGGGATTGCCCTCGCGCACGGGGCGCCCCTTCTCGCGCACATCGAACGCAATGGCGTTGGCGCGACGCGTGGAGGTGGTATTGAGGTTGAAATTCACGGCGATCAGGAAATCGCGCGCACCGACGGTCGTGGCACCCGTGCGGGCTACCCCGTCGTCGAACGGCCGCGCCCCGAAATCGGGGGCCGTCTCCTTGTGCGCCAGTTTCTCGGGCAACGCCTCGTACTCCCCGGCACGGCAGACCGCAAGGTTGCGCCGCTCGGGGATGAAGGCCGCGGCCTCGTAGCAATAGGTCGGGACATGCAGTTCAGCGGCGATACGTTCGGCCAGTTTGCGGGCCAGCTCGGCGCACTCGGCGAGTGTGATGCCGCAAATCGGGATCAGCGGCAACACGTCGGTAGCCCCCATGCGCGGGTGCGCACCCTTGTGACGGCGCATGTCGATCAGCTCGGCAGCCCTCTTCACCCCCGCAAAGGCGGCTTCGACGACCGCTTCGGGCGAGCCGACAAACGTGACGACAGTCCGGTTGGTCGCCTCTCCGGGATCCACGTCCAGCAGCTTGACGCCCCCGGAGGATTCGATGGCCGATGTGATCTGGCGGATTATTGCCTTGTCGCGCCCCTCGCTGAAATTAGGGACGCACTCCACGATACGCTTTTCCATAGGTAATGAGGTTAGATTTATACTTTCAAAGATAAAGAAAATCCGGGAGAAATACGAAAAAATCGTAACGAAAAAAGCCACTCCGGATTCTGAAACAGCAGTTTCCGGGTTTTTTCCGCAGGAGAGGCGGGCACGGAGCCGGAAATTCCCGCAGGGAGAAAAAGCGAGCGGCGGGTCACGCGGTGCAGGAAAACGGGGGGGGGCGAAAGGAGGGGAAGATTTCGGAAAGAACAGGGAAATCGGAAAGATTAGAAAAATCGGGAGGGACGGGAAGCCCCCCTCGAAGATGGTGCGCTATCCTGCACCCCGTTTCCCCGGCTGTCCACCCTGCAGGGAGAAGAGAAAGCCCCGCCCCGAAAAAACCGCTGGCGCAGGGAGCGGGCCAGAATAACCTCCCCAAAACCGCTGCCCGTCCAGCGAGAAGCCCGAAGAAACGCTGCGCACGGCTGGCGGCCAACCGGCAAAAAAAAGCCCGCCGCGCGAGGCGACGGGCCGGAATGCAGCCGGAAGGGAGCGTATCAGCGGCCGATGGTCAGCGCCACGCCCGCCGTGCCCCACGCCCCGGGCAGCGGGATGCCGCCCAGGTCGCAGTAGCGGGAATCGGTGATGTTCGTCGCATCGACATAAAGCCGGCAGATGCCTTTCTCCCACTGGAGGCGGCCGTCGAGCAGAAAATAAGGCTCGTAATCGCGCACCTCGGAGAGGGACGGATCGCCCGGCACGGGATAGTGCGTGTAGCTGCCGTTGCGGTCGTAGACCGACGCCGTGAGTGCCAGCGACATGCGGCGCAGGAAATGCACCTCGACGGCCAGCGCCGCCTTGTGGCGCATGTAATCCATCGCCCCCTTGGCGATGATGTCGCTGTTGCGGTCGGTGGTAATATAACCGTAGGAAAGCGTCACGCGGCGCAGAAAGCCGTCGGCGACCGTATAACCGCCCGAAAGCTCGATGCCGTAGGTGTCGAGGCGGCTGGTCTGCTCGGAGTGCCACTTGTCGCCCATATCCTCACGCCACACCCAGTCGATGATGTCGCGGCCGGCTCGGTAGTAGGTCTGCAGCGACAACCTCCAGCTGTTCTTCATATAACCGGCATCAAACAGATAAGTGACAGCCCTTTCCGGCGTCAGGTCAAGGTTGTTGATCTGTGCCGGGGAAGTATAGTAAAGGTCGGTGAAGGTCGGCAGGCGCATCGACTGGAACGCCCCAATGCCGAGGTGCAGCCCCGGGGCGGGCGTATAGCCGCCCGAGAGGCTCCACAGCGCCGAAGTGCCGTAGGGCGTGAGGCTGATGCCCGCAGAAGCCGCGAGGTCGAACCTCCGCCACTGTTTGGCATGGCGCAGCCAGAGGTTGCCCGTACTGCGCGCCTTGGCGTGCGTATAGCGGCCGTGCGGCCGGGAGAGCGCCTCGCCGAGATTGGTGCTGTAAATGTGGTTGAAGGCATAATCGCCGCCGAGCGAGGTCGTACCCGCCCGCCAGTCGTAATCCGCCCACAGCCGGGCACCGACGTTGTCGGTATTGTGGCGGTTCATCGCCGTGCCGCGCGTCCAGTCGTAACGGTCGAAATTCTTGCGGTAGCTCGCCGAAGCGCCGAACGAGAAGCGCCCGGCCTGTTTCAACCAGCGCAGCGACGCCAATGCCGTGGAGGTCGCCTCCCACTGGTCGGGGTTATAGGCCGCATAGAAGCCGTTGGAACCGAACGTGCGGTTCTGGTAACCGGCCTGCAGGTCGAAGAACCCGGCGCGGGGAGCCTCGTAGGTCGCACGCACGAAAGCGTTGTAATTGGCGAACTCGGTATTGTGGCGGTAGCCGTCGCTGCGACGGTAGGAACCGGCGGCGAGCAGCGAGAAACGGCCCGAAGTCACGGCGCCCGAAAGGTTCGCATAGGCGTAGCCGTGCTGGCCGCCGGCGCCCTCGAAACGCAGGTAGGTGAGTTTCAGGGGCGCCGTGCGGATATTCACCGCCCCGGCAAAGGCCCCGACGCCCGGCACGCCGTCCAACAGGTCGACGGCCGAAATGCAGTCGATGTCGACGGGCAGCGAATGGGACTGGTGCCCGGTGCGGGCATCGGTGAAGTCGATGCCATTGAGAAGTACCATGGTCTGGTCGAAAGAGCCCCCACGGATGAAGATGTCGGCCTGCATGCCCTTGCCCCCGCGTTCGCGGATATCGACCGAAGGTGCGAGGCGCAGGGCGGACTCCAGGGTCTGGACGGGCGCTGCGGCCTGTGCTTTCCGGTCGAAAAGCGGGGTTTGCGACTGTACGTTGCGCGTCGGGGCGGACTGGCTGCCCGAAATGCCAACCTCGTCGATCCTCAGCGTTTTGAGGACGGCGGCCGTATCGGCATCGTGCGCAGACGCATGTTGCGTCGCGAGCAAGAGGATCGACATCGTCACGGCGAGGACTCCGATGGTTACATGGCGGTGCAGGCTCGCAAAGGCTGCCCAGCCCTTGCGGCTCCAACGCCTGAAGCAGGGAGTCTGCTTGGTTCGGATGTTTTTCATCTTGAATTTGTTGGGTTAATAATAAAAAAAAATCGGAGCTCCCGGTGAGAGGCCCGGCTGCGCGCCGCCCTCCGGAAACCGCTGCAAAGATAATAGTTTCCGGCAGTATTCCGGCCTTTGCGGCCGTTTTCTTTCCCGGCACCGGAAAATGCACCGGCACATGCGGCAGGCGCCGTGAAACGGGCGAGGCAGCGGACGGGAAACGGGGCCAAAGTACGGAGCTGCCGCCCCCTTGCCGCGGGGCGGCATCCGGGACGCGACGGCCCGAAAAAAAGATCCGGCCGGAGCCGGATCGTATCGGGGATCAGTTGAAGAGCGCCTCGACTTTGGCGACCACGTCGTCCGTGTCGGGTTCGAGCGGGAATACATGGCTGGGCTTGAGGTACCAGAGCTCCTTGCCCTCCTTGAAATGCTCCTCACCGCCGCCCGTGACGTTAAGCATGACGGTGGCATCCTTTTCGACCTTGCCCGCGGCGACGGCGTTGATGAGCGAAGCCAGTGCGACGCCCGCCGCAGAGTAGATGTCCACGCCCTCCAGTTCGTGGAAAAGCTTGCGCGCCTTGCGCGCCATGGCGTTCGTCGAGACGAAGAACTCTCCGCCCGTGGCTTTCAGCGCATCGTAAAGCCCGCCGGTGATGCCGTAGGGCGGGCGGCGGTTGGAGAGCACCTTGGCGTCGATGATCTCCGCATCGCGGCGCGCCTTGTCGTCCTCGTAGGGCAGCATCTTGCGCGAATCGGCCTGCCATGCGTCGTACATCGGCACGAACGGCGCATTCTGCGACACCATGAGTTTCATGGTATTCGTCCCGAAGCGGCCGTCCCCGATCAGGCGCATGTTGGCCTCCCAGGCGGCAATGGCGCCCGTACCGCTGCCCACGGCCTGGAAATAGTAGTCGGGGATGCGGCCGATGGTCGTCACGGCCGAAAGTACCGTCGTGGCCATGCCGTCGCGGCGGGCGATGTTCTTCGCGCCGCCTTCGGCATAGAACCCGGGGCCCTTGAGGGCGAGGTCGCTCAGGTGGATGGCGTCGAAATAGTCGCCGCCCGCCGCACACGAGATGAGTTTCACGCAGGGGTCGAGCGGATGCTCGAACCACAGCGCCCCGATATTGTCGTAGGGCACCGACAGGAGCAGCTTGATATTGTTGTCGGAACACACCTTGGCGAAGGCGCGGGCCGTATTGCCCGCCGAGGCGACCACAAGGACGCGATCCTCGTGTTCGGCGGCACGCCCGCAGACCGAATAAGCCTCGGTCTCCTTGAACGAACAGGTAGACATCGTGGCGCCGATGGCCGGATAGTAACCGTTGAACGTGATCCAGAGGTTTTCCAGCCCGAGGTGGGCGGCAAGCCCCTTGCTTTTGTAGGTGACGGGCGCCGAGGAGCCCTTGAGGATACGCCGCACGGGCATCCAGTCGCAGAACCGGTAAAGACCGTATTCGGCGGGTTTCACTTCGAGCTGCCTGCGGGCATATTTCGCGCGGATGAGCGAGGGCGTCTTGCACTGCGGATCGGAGAGCATCCAGCCCGTGTCCTCGAACTCACGCCCCGTAGCGACACATTCGAGCGTGTAGGAGGTAGGTGTAAAATCTTTCATTTATATGCGTTTGTGTAATTTACGACATGCGGTTGCGGAAATCCTCGTAGCCGAATTCGCGGATGACGTCCGTGCGCCCGTCGCGGCGGGCGATGACGATCGAGGGGTGCGCCACGCCGTTGAACATCGTGGTCTTGACCATCGTATAGTGGATCATATCTTCGAAGACGATGCGCTCGCCGACTTTCAGTTCGTGGTCGAAGGCCCAGTCGCCGCAGTAGTCGCCGGCAAGGCAGCTCGTGCCGCCCATGCGCCAGCGTTTCTCCCCTTCGGCGGGTTCGTGCGCCCCGACGATGGCCGGTTTATAGGGCATTTCGAGACAGTCGGGCATATGGCAGGCGAACGACACGTCGAGCATCGCCGTATGCACGCCGGCATTTTCGACGATGTCCTCGACCGTCGAGACGAGGCAGCCCGTCCTCCAGGTGAAGGCGCTGCCCGGTTCGAGGATCAGCCGCAGGCGGGGATGGCGGGACTTGAAATCGCGCAGCAGGGCGATCAGCTCGTCGCAGTCGTATTCGGCGTGGGTCATCAGGTGCCCGCCGCCCATGTTGAGCCACCCGATCCGGTCGAGATATTGCCCGAAATGCTTTTCGACGGCTTCCAGCGCCAGCTTCAGGTGGTGCGGGCGCGACTCGCACAACACGTGGAAGTGCAGCCCGTCGATCCCGGCGGGAAGATCGTTCAGTTCATCGGCCGTAACGCCGAGGCGCGAGCCGGGGACACAAGGGTTATAAAGGTCGGTCTCCACGGGCGAATACTGCGGGTTGATGCGCAGGCCGCACGAAATGCCGCGCAACAGCGCCATCGGCCCGAAACGCCCGAACTGCGCGACCGAGTTGAAGGTGATATGGTCGCTGCAACGGAGTATCTCGTCGATATTGCGGTCGGTATAGACGGGAGCGTAGGTGTGCGCAGGCTTGCCGTACTCCTCGAATACAAGCCTCGCTTCGGCGGCGGAACTCGCCGTGGCACCGTCGGAATGGCGTGCCAGCTCGGGGAAAATGCTCCACATGGCGCAGGCCTTCAGGGCTACGATAATTTCGGCGCCCGACTCGCGGCGCACGCGGTCGATCACGGCCAGATTGCGATCCAGCAACGTCTCGTCGAGGACGTAGCACGGAGAAGGCAGCTTCAAGAAGTCAATCATCGAAATGTTTTCAATTGGATTCGATCCCTCGTCCCCTCCGCCCGGAAACGGTGCTGCCCGGCACGGCGGAGACGCTCAAAACGATGCAAAAATAGCAAATTACCGGCTAAACCATGACGCCCCGCGGGGGAATTTCGGCGAAATAGGTATTTATACTTACCGTCTTGCGGCCTGCGGCTGAAAGACACGGCAGAAGTACAGGCGGGAAACGCGGCGGACGGGGCCAAGAAACGGCCGGCGCAATGGCGACCGGAAGGCGCGCGAACGGCAAAACGACACACAGGACAGACATGCGCGGCGGACGGCAAGACATTGGCGTAGACCGTGAAAAGAGGAGGCGGAAGCGGAAATGCGGGGCAAAAAAAAGCGGCGGCAGGAAATCTGCCGCCGCAAGGGACACTGCCCCACCCTGTTTATTGGGCGATGCAAATGCTCACACGGTTCTGTTCGACCCCGGGGAAAGGCTGGACGGTGTCGCCCCTGCCCTCGGCAGAGATGCGGTCGGCAGCGATGCCGGCCTGTTCCAATGCCGCTGCAACGCCCGCGGCACGCTGCCGCGAGAGTTTCAGGTTGAGGGCGTGCGAACCCGTAGCGGCATCGGCATAGCCGACGATCTCGATCCGGGCGGAAGGATTGGCCTTCAGGTACTCGGCAAGCGCTGCGACCTTCGCCTGTTCGGAGGTGCGGATCTGCGCCGAACCGATACGGAAGAAGATATTTTCACGCAGTGCAGCCGGCTTCTCGGCGGCCTTCGTCGCCGGAGCCTGCACGGGAGCGGGCTCCTGCACGGCAGGTTCCTCCTTTTGGGCGGGCTCGGTAGTCCAGGCGGGGGTTACGGGCGCGGCGGTAGCTGCCGGACGCGATTTCTTATAGTTCTTGCCGAAGCGGAAGGTGAACCCGGCCAGCGCATTGAACTGCCAGTCGAGGTTCCCGGCCTTCTTCGAGTTGTATTTGTCGGAAAGCATGTTGGTATTCAGCTCCACGCCGAACGACACGCAGTCCGAAAAGCGGAAATCGACGCCCAGCCCCAGGCGTCCGGCCACGAAGACCTTGCTGCCCGACCACACGTTCTGGAGCGTATAGCCCTGGTCGTCGAGGGCGTTGGCTTCGTCGTTGCCGAACGCCCCGTTCACGCCCACACCCGCGAACAGGTAAGGATTGACCGTGCGGCGGTAGTTGAACTTGCCGAACAGGTTGGCCAGGTCGAGCGTCACGTCGACGTTGCCCTGCAAATATTTATACTGGTAGACCGACTCGGGCGAGACCCAGGCGCCTTTGCTCTGCCAGCCGCTCAGACCGAAGCGCATACCCCATACGGGCGAGAACCGATGCCCGGCGTACAGCGCTGCGGCCGGAGATACCAGCTCGCCGAAATCCACTTCGCCGAGCGTATAGGCGGCACCCGCCTGTACCTGCAGGAACCAATGGCGTTTGAACTCCACGTTCTCTTTTTCCTCCGCAGAAGCTGCGGTCAGGGTCGTCGAGCACATTGTAAGTGCGGCGACGGCACATAGGATACATTTCATTTTCATACTATCTATTCAAATGGGTTAATTGATGCCCAAAGATAATAAAAATGTATCATATATAATACAACAAAGGGGCGCAAGTTTAACGCCGCGGCCGAAAAGTCGGCATTATAAGACCGAAAAGGGGAGCGGCCATGAACCGCTCCCCTTTTTGGGATTTTACCGCCCTGCACGTCAGAGCTCGATGTCGACGTCGAACAGTTCGTGCCAGGGCAGCCCCTGCTCGCCCAACTCGGCCAGGAACGGATCGGGATCGAACTCCTCGACATTGAACACACCGGCACCGCGCCAGAGCCCCTTGGCCCACATCGACGCGCCCAGCGCTGCCGGTACGCCCGTGGTGAAGCTGACGGCCTGCGTGCCCGTCTCGCGGAAAGCCTGTTCGTGATCGCAGTTGTTATAGATATAATAGGTACGCTCCTTGCCGTCCTTGATGCCGCGGATACGGCAGCCGATCGAGGTCTGGCCGTGGTAATTGGCTCCCAGCGACTTGGGATCGGGAAGCACCGCCTTGAGGAACTGGATCGGGACGATCTCGACGCCGTTGTAGATGATCGGGT
>ERZ773224.4678-NODE-4678-length-10200-cov-3.622376_pt1 | contig 10200 bp, 6 predicted proteins | sample MGYA00580526_ERZ773224 | MGnify/ENA primary metagenome ERZ773224 (study PRJEB29015, sample SAMEA2737743) | human gut metagenome | biome: human gut; feature: human-associated habitat; material: faeces | place: China | collected 2012 ...
AACCTCTGACCTGCGCGGACCGGAGTGGAACGTAGAACCACGAGACGCAAAGAGTTTCTTCTAATTTGCGTAACCAAAAAATTGGAGCAATTTTTTATCGATGAATAATCTCATGTCTTCCCGGTCCATTGGAAACCAATTTAACCGGAACACCTAATTCTTTTTCAATAAACTCGATGTACTTACGGCAGTTTTCCGGAAGTTTATCGTATTCCGTAATGCCGCGGATATCTGTCTTCCAGCCCGGAAGCACTTCATATACCGGTTTTGCCTTTTTCAAAGAAGCTGTTGTTGGGAAATCTTTTGTTACTTTACCATCGATTTCATAGCCAACACATACCGGAAGTTCATCCAGATAACCAAGTACATCAAGCACAGTAAGTGCAACCTCTGTCGCACCCTGAATCCGGCATCCGTAACGGCTTGCTACCGCATCAAACCATCCCATACGTCTTGGGCGGCCTGTCGTAGCACCGTACTCACCGCCGTCACCACCGCGGCGTCTTAATTCATCTGCCTCTTCTCCAAAAATTTCACTGACAAATTCACCGGCTCCAACAGCACTTGAATATGCCTTAACAACCGTAACAATTCTCTTAATCTCATATGGTGGAAGTCCTGCTCCCACTGCACCATAACCTGCGAGTGTAGAAGAAGATGTAACCATCGGATAAATACCATGGTCAGGGTCTTTCAAGGAACCAAGCTGTCCTTCTAACAAAATTCTCTTGCCCTGCTCTCTTGCCTCAAAAAGGAAGGCAGACACATCACATACATATGGCTCAACCATCTTGCGGTACTCGCGCAGTGTATCCATCAATTCGTCAACATTCAACGTTGGTTTGTGATACAAATGCTCTAAAATAACATTTTTCTGAACACAAATGCGCTCTAACTTCTCACGTAGAAGTTCTTCATCAAAAAGTTCGGAAACCTGAATTCCGACTTTTGCATATTTATCAGAATAGAATGGCGCAATACCGGATTTTGTCGAACCAAATGATTTTCCAGCCAGACGCTCTTCCTCATACTGGTCAAACAAAATATGATATGGCATCACAATCTGGGCGCGGTCCGAAACTTTAATCTTCGGCATCGGTACACCACGATCAACAATTCCCTGAATTTCCTTAAATAAATCCGGAATATTCAGCGCAACACCATTTCCGATAACACTTGTCGTATGGTTATAAAAAACGCCGGACGGCAGAATATGAAGGGCAAATTTACCATAATCATTTACAATAGTATGACCTGCATTACTGCCTCCTTGAAAGCGTACGATAATATCGGACTCTTCACCGAGCATATCCGTAATCTTTCCTTTTCCTTCGTCTCCCCAGTTTGCTCCTACAACGGCTGTTACCATAGCCATTCCTCCTTAATGTCCCGCTTTCGCGGCACCGATTATTTGCATCAAAAAGCACATGCGTTAATATTATACATGAAAACACGCCGCACTTCAACTTCTTTCGCAAAATTAATCCCAATTTACAACAAATAAACAAGGAACAATTTTGAATTTTATCAGTTATAACTGATAAAATAATAAATCGCTCCTTATTTATTCGATATATCTGCTATTTTTCAATCTCCGCCAGCCGTTTCTCCGGCCAATCCGTCGACGTATGAATATTCAATATGCTCGGCGCCTCATGCATCGCATTGTAATACCACAGTGACGCCTCGGAATCATCGCCTCTCTCGTGGAAATACTCGCCCAGTTCAAAACACATTTCGGCGGAGCCTTCGGTGAGCATATCTTTCAATGCCATTTTCATCATAATGCCCGCGTCCTTCCGGATTCTTGCCGCACGGCAGACCACGCATGCAGCTTCCTTCATCTCATCCGCACTCCGCTCCGGGTCCATGACAGACGCCGCAAAAAATTCTTCCGCTTCCAAAAAATCTTCATCATCCCCGGAAATATACAACTCCATCGCATACATGTGATGCAGCCGTTTTGACAGCCGAAGCCCTTTGTGAATGTGTTTCCGGAAAGTAGCAAAATCACGCTTACAGTGGTTGCTCTCCGGATAGTGCCCGATGACAATATCCGAATCAAAAACAACCGGGTCTAAGCGAACCATCTCGTGAATCGGTTCAATCCATGTAAATTCCCGAAGTCTTTTAAAAAGTTTCGGACGATACTCTTCGTCAAAATTATATGCGGTTCCATGAGACAACTGATTGCCATACTTCATCTGCACAATTTCAATTTCCGGCAAAAGCACTTCCTTTAATTCACGAAAGCGTTTTCTGTTTTCCTCGTCAATTACCTCATCCGCATCCGCTGTATAAATATAGTCTTTTTCCGCCTTCGAAAAAGCAAAATTCCGCGCCGCCGAAAAATCATCCACCCACGTAAAATCGTAGATTTTATCTGTATAATTCGCTGCAATTTTCTTTGTTGCATCCGTGGAGCCGGTGTCAACAATCACAATTTCATCCACCAAATCCGCCACACTATCTAAACAGCGTGTGAGAATTTTCTCCTCATTTTTCACAATCATACATAAACTAATCTCAATCATATTCTATCCTCCTATCGTGGAATCCGACACCAGCCGGCAATTTGTATCTGTAACTCACGGCGCCCATTATATTCATTCACCGATGGATAATAGGTAAATGCAATGTCTAACAGATTTTCACGCCCCTCGTACATCCGCTTTAACTCAGCTTCGCCCCACTCCGCAATGACAAACTGCTCAAACTCCTCGGTCCGCCGGAAACAGACCGCTCCGATGCGATTGCCGACATCGTTTTGCACCTGCAGCTTTAACACTGTCCCCTCAACGCCAAATTTGCGCCCCGACAAAATACGAAAATGCTGTTCCGCAAAAATCGGCTTTGGATTTCCCACACCAAACGGCTCCATTTTTTCAATTTCACTTAACAATGTTTCTGTTATGTAGCCAATCGGCATCGGTGCGTCAATTCTTACGACCGGGCGAAAATCCTCTTCTGTCAGCACACAATTTTCATTTAACCGCTTTTCTAACTCCGGCAAATCCTTCCTGTGAAGTGTCATGCCTGCCGCCATTTTGTGACCACCAAACCGCTCCATTAAATCTTTGCACGCCAACAATTCATGAAACATGTCATACGCCTCAATCGAACGCCCGGAGCCTTTCACAAGACCGTCTTCCGTTTCCGTAAAAACAATCGTTGGGCGGTTGTAACGCTCCTTCACCCGTCCGGCAATAATACCAACAAGACTCTCATGCGTATCCGGCAATAATACTATCAACACCTTTGGAAGCTTATTTTCATTCTCTTTCTCCGCCAGTTTTAAATAGGCTTCTTCCGCACCGTCTTCTGTCATTTGCTTGCGAGATTCATTAATTTCTTTTAATCTTTCAGCTTTCTCCAACGCCTTTTCTTCATCCTCTTCCATCAAAAGAGAAAAGGATTCTGCTACGGTCGCTATACGCCCTGCTGCATTAAAGCACGGTCCCAGGATAAATCCAATATGTCCTGCCGTAATCTCTTTATCGTCCAATCCCTGTACTTTAAGCAATGCGCGAAGCCCTATATTTTTCGTATGCGAAAGTGCTTTCAAACCATATTTTACCAAAATCCGGTTTTCCCCCTGCAGTTCCATTACATCAGCCACCGTTGCAATCCCGGCGTATTCTAGCAATTCATCCTTAGCTTCCGCCGGAACTTGTTGCACATCATACAGTGCACAAATCAGTTTAAACGCCACACCGGCACCACACAACCCGTGAAATGGATATGTTTCATCATCCCGCTTTGGGTCCAGCACAACATCTGCAGCCGGCATCTGCTCCTGCACCTCATGATGGTCGGTAACAATTACCGTCATACCAAGTTTCTTTGCATAATCCACTTCCTCATTCGCCGCAATTCCATTATCGCAGGTAACAAGAAAATCCCGTCCGCCTGCGAGCGCCTCATCTACAATACGACGATTCAGTCCGTATCCTTCTTTCACACGGTCCGGCGTAAAAATTTCAGAATCCAGTCCAATCCTTTGAAATCCCTTCCACAAAATATAAGCGGAAAAAATTCCGTCACAGTCAAAATCCGAAGCAATTGCCACCTTACGCCCCTGCTCTCTCGCTTGTACAATCTCCTGCACCGCCTCATTCATGCCTTTCATCGTAAACGGATCATGCAAGTCATCTAATGTTCCATACAAAAAACTCCGCATCTCCTGCTCACTTTCGACACCGCGGTTCATAAGACACCGCACCGCCAGAGGCGAAACCTTTAACTTCGCCGATAACCCATTAAAATCTCCCTTTTTCGCTTCCACAATCCATTTTTCGCGCACAACTTTTTCCTCACTTTGCTAATCTGCTTTCGTATATGTCAAGTATAGTTGATTCGCAGTGGATTTTCCAGTAGATTTTAAGGTTAGTTTGTGTCAAGTGTTGTTGGCACTTTTTTTGTATTCCTATAATTCCGCAAATAAACTTTGCGTCTCGTGGGCACTCCCGTTTAACAAACGCGTAAGGGTATGGGCATGCAAAATACGCAAGCCTCATACCCACGTGTTTGTACCCACGAGTCACAAAGTTTTTCTACGGAATTACCGGAATCCAAAGGAACTGGCAGCGAACATTTGTCACACACTTTTTGCTCTAACACCTTGAAAGCAACTTACGCCCATGAAAAAACCGATAAAACAAAGCCAAACGCACCAAATTCCGGTACAAAAAAAAGCGAAAACGCCCCCTCTAATAAAAGGAGCGTTTTACGCCAAGAATTATTTTATACAATTCATCTATTCGCTATCGTCTGTATTTGCATCTTCATTTGTCTTTTCCACATAAAGTTCAGCATTCTTCCCATTGGCATAAGCACCATATGCACGAATTCCTATATAATATGTTTTACCGGCTTCACACGAATAAATGATCCTGAAATTTTCATTTGTACTACTATCATCATTGTTTGCAAGCAATTCATAATCTGCTCCCAGAAGCTGTCCATATGTATCATATGACGACTCCGAATAAAAAGCATATGTTCCACTTTCTTCCGGAACAAATTTATAATAATTGTAAATTTGAGAGTTTCCGGCCTTTAAAGACACTTGAACCGCTTGATCCAAAGTGATTATTCCACTCAGCATATTACTCTTTTTTAAATTCTCTGCTTTTACGGCAACTTTACTATTCACAATCTGAAATGATATGCTCTGGCTGATTACTTCCATTCCGTTAACAGCTTTTCCTATGAGATAATAAGTTCCCTTCGGTAAATACAGCAAAGATCCTCTTCCGATCTGCGAACCACCCTCTTCATCATACCAGAAAACACCTGCTAAATCGTCTACTGATGTAATTTCAACCGGATAGATATTTTTCAAAACAAATGTTTTTTCCTCTGCCTTTGTAATAATGCAGTTTTCTTCTAATACCTCACTGGCACTTTCTCCTGACATTTCTACAGAATAAGTTCCCTCAATTACATCTGCATACCATTGCTCCTTTGATGAATCATATTCTGCATAAAATTTGGTTCGATAATTATTTGGTTCTTTTCCATATAACATCATAGAACGCGCCTGTTTATATGTCCCTCCGGCGGAATCTAAAACATTACATATAATCCGGAACGTATTTTTCACATGAATCTGCCATTTAACAACAACTGTCTTCGCCGTATCTTTTGCATCTGTCACTTTTACATACACGGTTTTATCACCTGGCGTACTATTGTGAAATCCAATTCTAGCAGCCTCATCGGTATCATCTGAATAATAATCCTCATCAATGTATGCACCAGGATCCGAGTTGTCTGCAATTTCAAATGTATAACTTCCGCTTCCTCCCGCAACTTCAATCGGGTTTGATTCCTGATATACATTTCCTTTTGTATATAAAAGATAAGAATCCTCCATACTTGCCACAAGTGTATTATTGTCTCCGATTATCCATGTTGTTTTATATGTATACTGGCATCCCAGCTCATCCTCATATTGAATCTGATATGAATATATGCCTGCCTTCGTTGGCTGTCCTGAGAAATTAAGACAGTATCCATCGTCTTCACTTTTCTCATAATGATAAGTAATACCATCCGGAACCTGAACCGATTTTACATTGATGTATCCTGCTGTTTCCGTTTCAAGATAACAATACTCAGACACCTTATCTCCCACTTCATATGTATAGATGGTTTCCGGTATATAACTGCCTGAACTTATCCCCGTATAAACCGCTTCTTTTGACATTTCTCCTGTCATTGTCATAACAGAAATCTTTACAGTAAAGCCTTTTCTAATATAATCTTCATTATCAATGGTCAGCGTATACACTTTCTGGTCAGATGTAGAACTCTTAGTAACCGCACATTTACGATTATATTTTCCGGAAGAATATTCTTTCATCATAACCGTAAATGCAGAAGCCGGAAGCTGTTGAGATTCACTTAATACAACTTCTACCATCGTTGAATTCAAAATCCGAAACGATGTAATCGACATGCTTTTCGTTTGATCCTGCAAATTCTGGTTTGGTGTATTGTTTGATGGATTACTCGGTTTCGTATTCTGCACCGTATTCTTCTTTGACGCCTTTGCTTTAACCGTAACCCTGCATTTTAATTTAGTCTTAGCAACCTTTGCCGTAATAACTGCCGTTCCTTTTTTCTTTGCTTTTACCCTGCCTTTTTTTGAAACGCTTGCAACACTTTTTTTACCGGAAGACCATTTCACTTTTTTCTTTGTGTTCTTCACTTTCAGTGTCTTACTTTCGCCCACACTCATTGTAAGTTTCTTTTTACTTAGTACCGGCTTTTTCGCTTTTGCATATCCCTGATTTGGCATAATCAAAGAAATCGCCGCAAGCAGTGCCGCCGATGTGCACAAAATTCTTTTTTTCTGCATACTGCATTCCTCCTATTATTTTTTCGCTTGATTTCTCCATACAAGCTTAGAGATTCCGGGAAATTTTAAACTATCTTTTTTTCATTACCTCTTTTTCATTACCCCTCTTGCTCCGCTTTCTTTTCTGCATTCAATACAACGGTGCTGTTTCCATTTACAGTAAAGTTTCCGGATACTTTGTAATCTCCCAAAGAATTCAAAAGACGATACTCTTTAAATGTTCCTTCGGTGCTTTCCTCAACTTTTCCATAAGCGGTAATGTCATTATCACTGGAATCATAATCATATGTTACTACTTCATAACTTCCAGCCGGCAGATATACAAACATGGAATGATCTGCATCATAACTGTCATCATAATCAGAGACGCGGTATGTTACTCCATAGGAACTAATCACATCAAGATTAGATACAGAATATCCGGCTGCTCCGGCAATATTCGTTGCAATATTTACCTTGTATACCGGAAGTTTAAAGTTTTTCACTGCATTTGCATAGAACATATTTCCAACCGAATAATCATAGGCATTATCACCGTAATATTTATCTCCGGCATAGGTATAATAGTCACCCGGCAATGTTCTGGCTACATATGTTCCGTCTTTTTCTGTCCTTACATAGAATGCACCATATCTTCCATACTCATCTGCTTTAGTAAAACCGGTCACATAACCGTATTTAACAGGCTGACCTGCCGCATCTACAACCTTACCGGATATGGTAACACCGGCAACAAAATTAAAGGTAACCGCATCACTTACTTTCAATGATTCATTATTGTCATCCTTCACCATTACATCAAATCTGTAGGTTCCCGGATTAATTGCAACCAGATTGTAGTCTTTGTCATAACGCAGTTCAGACAGGCTTTTTCCGTTATATGTCACGTCATATGAGTAGTCTCCGCTTCCTCCGGCTACATGTACTTTTGCGCGGATATCCGAAGAATAAATATTAAAACCACTTTCTTCATTTTGAATTGTTTTTGGGTCATTCGGACGATATGCCAATTCCGTTGAAACAGGCTCCGTTACAGTAACAATCTGAGTATCAGAACCTACAACAAAGATAATTTTCTTTGTAAATACGGTTCCCTTTTCATCATATCCACTCAAAACAGCCGTCGTTCCACGCTCGATATTAGCAAATTTACCTCGTACTAAAACCTTTGTCTTATCCTCACTAAAATATGCTTTCAAGCCTGATGGAAGTCCTGTCAGAGAAGTATACGTAATCGCCCCTACTGCATTGGAATTGCCAATTTTAAAATTGTTGCTGTAGCGATCTTTTCTGTCTTGATTGAATTCGACATAATAAACCTCTGTATTTCCTGCATCTCCATATCCTGAAATATTGTCAATATAGATTTCAACCGATTTATTCGTTGCCAGAGCAGAAATTGTCACTTTCAAATAATCTGTCGCATATACCTGCTCTTTTAATGTAATATCATAAATCTTCTGATCATTTGTTGTCACGCTTTCCACATGCTTGGTTAAATATTTCGTAGACGAAGCACCGGAACGGGTCTGAACCTGAAAATCAGCTGCAGACAATGCTTTTTTCCCAGTCAGAATAACACGAATCACATTTTTTCTCACTGCTGAAACACTCGCAATTCCAGCACCGACTTTAACGGTAACACTAGCCTTTTTCTTACTTCCGTCAACCGCCGATGCCGTAATTTTTGCAGAACCTTCCCGAAGTCCTTTAACAACACCTTTTGATGTCACAGTAGCCACTTTTTTGTTGGAACTTGTCCAAACAACTTTCTTGTAAACATTTGCAGAGAGCTGCTCTGCTTTTACAATCTTGAACATACGTTTCCTCCTGGAGTATAATCTTGCGAATTTTAACCTTTTTAACAGCCGCTTTTTTTACATAAACTTTTAATACGGTTTTCTTTTTCTTGTTCTTCTTTGATGTAATCGTGATTTTTGTTTTTCCCGCTTTTACACCCTTTACAACACCTTTGGCTGATACCGTAGCAATCTTTTTGTTTGCCGATTTATAAGTGACTTTTTTATTTGCTTTCTTATTCGGTTTTACCTTTACGGTCGTTGTAATTTTAACTTTTTTACCTTTTGCCACATATACATTTTTCCCTGATGGTGCGGATGCTGTAACTTTCTTTACACTGGCTTTTTTCGCCTGAGCATCACTTGCGTTAAATACAACTGCTGTCGAAAGTGCTGCTGCAAAACTTAACGCGCCAATAAATGCTTTTGTTAATCTTCTATTCATTTAATATCCTCCCTAATAAAATTTCATTTCCCGGAATCTCTAAACTTGTATTTTCCCTTGTTACCGCTTTCTGTTACTCCTCCCTTCGTGATATAATTACAAGATTATAAATAGTATAACATTGTTTTGATAGATAGGCAAATGTTTCTCAACTCCTACCATGGCAGACGTCCATCAAATTTATCCTGTTCTTTCTTTTTGACTGGTTTTGTCGTTGGTTTCGGAGTCGTTTTTACTACAATCTTACGCTTTGGACCTTTTCCTATCGTAAGCACCTGCGTATAACTTTGATCGCAAAACAAGACTTTTTTACTATGTATTTTTTGCGAAACCACCTTGCCTTTATTTTTTTTAGAACTTATTTTCCATCGAACTTTTATTTTTAAGTTTGCATTAAGGGTATGCAGTTTTTTTATTGCTTTGCTCTGTTTTAAACCTATGACATTACACATTTTGTATGTCTGCCTTGTTGGTATAGGGCTTGGTGCATAAGTTTTATTAACCGGTTTGGTGGTGGCTATTACACGAGCGGATGATGATTTTTCAGTTGTTGTATCCTCTTTCTCAAAGAAACTGCATTGTGCTATCGCAGTAGCGGCACATGCTGCAAGCAGACAGACGATGCCACCATACTTAACCCATTTACCAGTAGATTTTCCATTCGAATACAATGCCGCACACAAGTCATCCATAGAAGAATATCTTTTTTTTGCATCTACCGCCATCCCCCTCATAATCACCTGTTCTTTATAGCGCTTCAAACCAATATTCTTAAAACGCCAAAGCGGTACAACCTGGTCACGAATCAATCTCTTCACCGACTCATCCGGTCTTATACCAGTAAGCATAAAATACATTGTTGCACAAGCCCCATAAACATCGGTATAGGCACCCTTGTGAGATTTCTCTACATACTGTTCCTCTGCCGAATAACCTCGCTTAAAAAAGACTGTCATGGTCTTATTATCTTGTGTTTCCGAAAATCTGGCTGCACCAAAATCAATCAACACACCTTTGTTGTCCGTTGTTAATACAATATTATCCGGTGAAATGTCTTTATGTAGCAATCCTTCTTTATGGATTTCCCCTAC
>ERZ773224.4679-NODE-4679-length-10200-cov-3.070182_pt1 | contig 10200 bp, 18 predicted proteins | sample MGYA00580526_ERZ773224 | MGnify/ENA primary metagenome ERZ773224 (study PRJEB29015, sample SAMEA2737743) | human gut metagenome | biome: human gut; feature: human-associated habitat; material: faeces | place: China | collected 2012 ...
TACTTTTATATATAATTTATGTTAACTTATTTATAAGAACTTTTTAAAAATATTTTAGTCATTACAATTATGTTGCTCTTCCATAAATTGTTTAGGTATCATCTTTGGATATTTTGATTCGAATTCCTCTAATGATACATTTGATGATTTATATTCTCGCTCAACTAACCATAGAACACAATAATTTGCTAAATCTAATATTGTATCGTCCAGGCTTTCATCTTTTACTTCTCCACATTCGCCTTTATCTGATAATGATAATATTCTATTATATTTGTCTGTAATTCTAGTTAAAAATGATACATCTCCAAATTTATTATAGGTATCTCCAACTGAATCTCCATAGTCAGCATTTTTAGCTTCATATGTCGTACTCATATTTTTTATTATTGAGTTATATAAATCTTTTTTATCTAATTTAGGTGTATTCATTATTTATATGCCTCCTTTTTAGTCAATTGGTAACACCCTGCTACTGTGTACGCCATTATAACACTGCTAACTGGTAGACTTAATCCTGCTATTGCTAACATAGCTCCAACTCCACCTATTGTTATTATATTTGCACCTGTAGCACTCATTGTCTTTTTATTCATATTTTTTAACCCCCTATTATTTTGATTTATATATAGGACATTCTTTATTAGCTTCAGGACAATATCCTAATTTTTTACATTGTGGTACTAATAGGAATTTATATCTTGGTTCAACCTCAACTACTTGGTCAACCATTTGTTTTACTATTGTTCTAATTGGTAATTCTGCTCTTGTACAAAGTCTTACATTCGCTAAATGAATTAAGCACTCTATATTCACTGCTACATTACAACTTGTGCTAATTCCTATTGGTAATATTGTACGTGCTATCTCATTAGCTTTTTCTCCTTTGATATTACCTTCTTCTAAATAATTTTGTATATAATTATATTGTGCATTTACTATGTTTTCTTGGTCTTGGATTGTTTTTAGCATATATGGGTTGTCTACCAACTCTGGAGCTATATAAATACTAACTTTTCCATCTTTGTTGCAATATCTTAAACTTTGTACGTTTGTAACAAATCCTATATTGTGACGCACTAACTGGTCAACTGCGCTTCTTGGTATATTTTCTAATTCAAATACAAAATGTAAATGTCTACTTCCACTAAAATGTCCACTCTTTAAACAGTGCATTCCTACTACTTCTGCTTTTTCTTTTGGAGTATTGTAACATATAGTTGCAAACTCACCGTGTTTTTTAATAAAACTTTTTACCTCTTCACCATTAACTAATCTTACTTTGAAATCATCAATCGTAAACATATATATTATTCTCCTTTATATAAATTTCTCATTGCATATAAATCATCGTATGCTTTATCAAAATATCTATTTCTTTTAAATATATAAACTGTGTGCCCTATTCCCTTAGTAGCTTTAGTGTAGGGGAACCCTAGCCATGCTAGAGCCCCTGCTAAATTGCTACTGTGTACTGTTCTTAGTTTTGTAACTTCTTTATCCATTATATTTCACCTCCTTTAGCTATATATTCTAATACTCCCTTTAATTTAGTTATCTTTTCTGTCCATATATTATATGGCCCTTCTGCCTCATCATATTTACTCCTTTCCTCATAAGCCATAATTAATTGACATACTACTTTAAACGGAACGTCCTTATATTCTGCAAATGTTTTATCTTCTCCAATACCCATATTATTTTACCCCCTTAACTGGTATATCTCTTATTAAGTCGATAGCTCTATTGATATATTCAATAACAGTATCAACATCTTTTAATTCTGATTTTGCAATTCCTTGTTTTAATATCCCTTTTCTAGCTTGTTCTAATGTTCTATAATAACCTATATCCTTAAATGTAGGTGTACCTACTTTTGATGTATAGTGTTGTCTTAAAATATAAGTACCTATAGAGTCAACTAATATTTCATACTCTTTATTTATTCTCATTGTTTACTTCCTCCCTTATTCTCCATACTTCGGGAATGTCCATAGGACATTGAGCCATCACTTCTGCTATTGGACAAGTCCCTGTTCCATTTTTTGATAAATAATTACATTCGTCGCCTTGATGTTGTTTGCATATGTCTCGAATTAAGATTAATGCATTTCGTATAGCATTTATGTCTTCCATTTTTAATACCTCCTTATTTTTTATTGTTATATATTATATACAAAACCTGCTAATTAATGTTAACTAGCAGGTTATAATTTAATGTGAATTAAGAATATTTAAAATACAACATTGCACCCCAACTTCAGGAGCATATTTTCCACTTTTTATGCCGTTGTCATACTGTTGAATGAATCTAAGTGCCGCAAGTAGTCCACCTGGGCTTATTTTGGTATTATTTAGTATTTTCTTTATCTGCCAATAAGGAAGTCCAGTTTTTTCTGTAATACCTTGTTGACCTTTATGTCCTATCACTAATATAGCCATTGACACATTTTTATATAATAAAGATAATATTCCAAGCGGATTACTATTTTGTGATAATAGATAATCTAATACATTTATTGCTTTATAATTGTTACTTAATATCATATCTACTAAGTCAAATACAGTATAATTATATTTTACTGGCATCAAATCTATCAATGTAGCCATTGTAAATTCTTTATAGACCCCAGCAGCTTTTAACCTGTTATACTTATCAATTTCGTTTATAATTGTAGTATAATCATTATTACAAGCATTAACAAAATATTCTAATGTTTTCTTATCGGTTGTTAGATTATAATGTTGTATCTGATGTATAAGTTGAGTAGGAGTTAATTTTTTAAATTCTACTACATAATAATTCCATGTTTTATACCAAGCTGCTTTCTTATTAGCAGTTGTGATTTGAACTATTAGCGTTCCTAACTTTGCTTTTTCCAGCTGTTTAATATTTTCCTCTAAATGTTTGTTATTTAAAAAATCTAAATCGTCACGAACAACATACACCTCTTTTGTACTTTTATTAAATCCAAAACCCCTTGTAGTCAACTTACTTAATACCTCACTTACAGTATCAACTCTTTTATATTCACCAAATTGTTTTAGATATACATTTTGAAGTCCAATCTCATCTCCTGTAAATATATAGAAATTACCTATGTTGTTAGTTCTTAATTGTCTATTTAGCTCCACTAATTCCATTATCTTTTCCCCTTTCTATGAATTACTTTTTTCTTAGATTTCTCTGCTTTTTCTTTTGCTATATGAATTCGTTGTTTAGCTTCTATTTCCTTCATCATACCTTGAGTAAATCTATCCTCAAATAGTTTTCTAAATTTTCTTGGCATCACATTTTCCATATCGCATTTTTGTATTTGATACAAGGTGTCATATCTTTTATTGGCAAATATTCTCACCCATTTTTCAGTACTTTGCCAGTCGAAACACATTTTACAACTATGAACATATGCACATGCTGTTTCTAATATTTGTTGTTCAGTTGTTATTTTAAGCATAATATTCACCTCTTCTTAATCTACAATCTAATACCCATATATCGAACGCCATTTCTTTATTAGACCCATTTACTTTTATTGTATTCAATGCTTTTATCGTACAATCAATAATATATAATGCTTTTGGGTCATCAATATGTTTTCGACATATAAATAACATCATATTAAAAAACATGTCTAAAGGAAATCCATCTCCTTTTCCTGTAAAGTTAATTCTATTTTTTATTTTGAACGCATTACCCGTTGTAACCTTCATGATATTATTAAATACCATTTCAGCGAAATTATAACAATCTTTATAGCCAACTTCCATATATAATTTTACATCACCTGGAGTTGTTGCTATTTGGCATATATTTGAAGTGTCTTCATTATCACTCATAGCTAACACCTCTATAGCATATTTTTTTAAATCTTGATATGAATATTTATCTATTTCAAATATAGTTCCTCTGGATATAATAGTCTCTAATACTGAATTTATATCAGTTATTTCCATTGCTATATAACAATTCTTTGGTGGCTCCTCAGTTATCTTCAATAATGCATTTTTAGCGCCTAATGACATTGTAGTGCCTTCAGATATCACAAATAATGTTGGTTTTTCTAATGCAACTGAATCTTGAATCAACTCCCTAATATTGTCTATTTTATTATCAATATATTGCACTCTTAATTGTTTCTCAGCAGCCATCCTCTTTATAAATAAAGATTTCCCAGCACCTCTTGGTGCTGAGATTATAGACAAATGAGGTAAATTAGTCATTTTATTTAACATTTCCAGACAATTAATCATTCCAACTATTTGCATAATTGCATCAACTCACTTTCAATAAAAATCTTTGGATTATGTTCATATCTAATTTTGAAATATAATTCATTATAACTATCTAATATACTTAATAATTGCCCTGATGTACTATGCTTAATTATATCAGTCACTATAGCTTGACAAGATTGGGGTAAATTGTCACTGCTTCCACCCATTTGAAGTTTTATTACATCTAACAATACTTTTATTGAGTCCTTAATGAATAATTTTAAATCTTTGCCATCTAAGAATATATTATCTATTGCCCCCAATACATTTTTTGGTTCTTTGGATATTATATTATCTATTATTTCTAATATAAATTGAGTGGAAGTTAAGCCTAAACACTTTATAACAGCATCAGATGTTATATCTTGAGTAAATCCTAATACTGTATCTAATTTTGTTATTGCATCCCTCATTCCACCTTCAGCAAGTTGTGCTATATATTGCAGCGCTTCATCAGTATACTTAATTTCATCAGTTCTAGTTTGATTCTCTTTTTCTATTATATAGGTTAATCTATTCATTATTCGTTGAGTCGGGATTCTCTTGAAGTCAAATCTTTGCACTCTTGATAATATCGTACCTGGTATCTTTTGTGGGTCAGTTGTACAAAGTATAAATATAGTTCCTTTTGGAGGTTCTTCTAGTATTTTTAGCAGCGCATTGAATGCTCCTATACTTAACATATGAACTTCATCTATTATAAATACTTTATACGTTCCATCAAGTGATTTCATTTTACAGTTATCAATTAAATTTCTTATATTATCGACCCCATTATTACTTGCTCCGTCTATTTCTATAATTCTACCTTCACCTTTATTTATTTCATTTGCGAATATTCTAGCTGATGTTGTTTTGCCTGTTCCTGCACTTCCACAAAATAAATATGCTTGTTTAAATTCATTCAAGTCTATTTGATTTTGAAGAACTATTTTTACATTATCTTGACATACTATATTTTCAAATTTTTTTGGTCTGTATTTTGTTGCTAAATTCATTATTCTTCTCCCCCTTTTGTTTCTACTATATAAGTTGCTACCATATCTGCCATGTGTAATAAGAATGCTAGTTTATTCTCTTCAAATACATCATATAAATTATTGGTACTTGATAATGTACTAATATCATACGCTCCCATATGCCAATATATAGCCTCTTTTTCATAATCTTCTAGTTTTATAAAGTCTTGTAAAATACTCAGTGATTTGGCCCCATGTCCTAACTTAAAATACTCAGACTTTTTATATCCCAATTGTTGCTCCCATTTACCTGATTTGGTTCTTTGTGGTGGAACATTTACCATTGTCTCTTGATAGGTATTAATTTTGCAGAAGTCATGAGCTAATGCTACTATTATAATACTGTCTTTTGGTATACCTTGTATATCGTAAAATTTAATTAACTCACGTAACTCATATGCAACGTTTAACGTATGCACTACCAGTCCACCTGGATAACTTCCATGAAATCTCGTACTAGCTGGAGCTGAATAAAAATCTGTTGTTTCTAACCAATCTAATAAATCTTTAACTCCATCCCTCTCGACTTGACTCATAATATTTATAAATTGTTCTCTATTTGACATTCTACTTGCACTCATTATTTTCCTCCTTATCTTCTATATCTTCTGAATTAACTCCGTTAGAATACCCTTCCCAGTAAGCTCCACAATTTGCGCATGTCAATGTAGCAACAACTCCATCACCCTCTAACCCGTAATCACTATAATCATAATCACAGCGCCAGATTAATTGGCCCCCACAGAAATGGCATTGTGTCATATTATTCAGCCTCCTTCTTCAGTTCTAAATATTCTTTATAATCGACTATAGGTATAATTGCGTATTGGTCGTTTAGTTTTTGGGTACCAAAATCAAATATTATCACCCAATTCATTTTGCCCATCTCGATACATTCCTTTTGTAAAGTGCGCATCCATTCCTCTTTTACTGTATGAGTGGTACTTTGTTTTATTTTAGTTTTACACTCTACTATTGTATCTTCTAATAATATATCTCCCTTCTTGTGTTTTGCTCCACTGTTAGGTGTTAATACCCCACCTAAATATTTAGCTACTTTTTCCTCTTGTAATCTACTATAATGTCTAGTTGGTTTATTTTCCATTCCGCTTACCTCCTTATAAAGGTTATATACAATTGTATTAATTTATGTTAATTCTTTTCTGCATTTTTGCTTGAACTTACTTACTGTATTTGAAACATGACTTCTAGTAACTCCTAACTCTGCTGCAATATCTACAGGTCTAATACCTTGCATGTATTTTAATAATATTATTCTCTTAGTTCCCACATAATTTTGTTCAATGAGTTGTATTGCGCTTTCCTTCAATGTCTTCAACTCGCAATCAGTAGCGGTATCATCTTCTGCAACCAATTTTGCTTGAAGTGGAACATTATCGGTATCTACTATAATTTGATTAAGACTAGACAATGACCATGTCCCTTGACCTGTTTCATAGCGTGTGGCATATGTTTTTAATTTTGTCAAGGAACTTAATATTTGCCAATAGCAATGAGTAAGAAATTTAGTTCCCTTTGTTTCGTCATAAGTTTCTATTGCTTGCATAACCCCTATCCACGCTGTTTGAAAGGAATCTTGAGGTAGCTGCTTTGCACCATGAGATTTAATTACGCTCCATATGAATGCTTCCAATTCAGGAGCTAATTTATCTAGAAGAAGGCGCTTTTCAACGCCTTCTGATTGTTGTATTTGTAATACTAACTCTTGGATTAATTCAGAATTATTTGTTTTCATTATACATCACCTTATCAAGTCTACTTATAATAGTTGCTTTAAGTTCTTTATTAGTTCTTAGTTCATCTAATAGTTTACTTTTACCTTGAAATTTTATCTCATTTCCTACTGCATCTAACACGACATTATAATCATCATCTAAATAATAATACCAACTACCACCTTGACGTATTATTCTATATTGTAGGGCTACTGTAATTGTATCAGCTAATACATCTATGCCTTCTGTATAATTTAATGTATAATATCCAACTCTTCTATCAGGTTTACATACTTTAGTTTTTGCAATTTCTATCCCAACTTTATTACCTGCTGGATTTTCAGCTCTAGAAGTTAACTCACCATTGTTCATATCTAACAAAGTATCTTTTCTAAATCTCAATCTTAATGAACATGCATGTTTCCACATTTTACCGCCTGGAGTTGATGTTGTATTATACATACTTGATAAATCTTCTCTAATTTGATTTATACCTATGAATGCACATTGATTTTGTACCAAGTGAGGTGTAACTTTACTACAAAATACAGTCAATGCTTGGGATATGCCTCCATATGATTTTTTCTCTAAGGATTCTTCTAATATATTTTGAGATACTAACATTGGGATTGAATCAAGTACACATAAGCCTACATCACCTGTAGCTATTAAATCCAAAGCTATTTGTAATACTTGTTCAGCAGTTTGTTCTTGAGGTCTTACTAATATCATTGCTTCGGTATCTACGCCCAATAATTGCGCCCATTTTACATCAAGTGTTTGTTCAGCATCTATATATACCACTACTTTTGGGCCTTTTTCTACATATTCAACTAAATCAGCTGTTAATTTATCTGCTTTCTTTTTAGATTCTTTAGTATCTTTTTCTTTTAGTTGTTCTATTTCGTCTAACACTTCTTCCCTATGTTGGTCAAATACTTCATTAAATTTCTTTTGTGCATTTGCACATATATCTAATGCTGAAGTTGTTTTACCTCCTCCTTCTCCACCGAAGAATTCTGTTATCTTTCCAACTGGAATACCACCATAGGTCATCCAATTAGCGGTAGGCGCGCTAAATGGAATTTTTTCGACTTCTATTATGTCAGTACCTTGATTAATTATTTGGGCTTTGAATTTTTTATTAATCTCAGCCATTTTTAAATCAATGTTTCTCATAATATCCCTCCTTATATTTAAGTTGTATATGTTATATACAAAAAACCCTTGCAACTGTAAAGTTGCAAGGGTTAAAATTATTATTGACCAGTTGAGCCATAACCTCCACGATTTGGGTTATCCAATGAATCAACTTCTTCAAAATCTATATTAGGATTTGATTTTTGTATTGTCATTTGTACTAATCTATCATGCACTTTTATACTACCTGGTCTAGTTGCGTAAAATACTGCTAGCCACTCATCTGTATCTCCACAATAATTTGAGTCTATAAGTCCTACACTATTAGTTAATATTAAACCTTTTTTAGCGAATGTACTACTTCTTGGAATTACATGAGCCTCATATCCTTTACCTAATTCTAAAGCAAATCCCAAAGCACAAATTATAACATCACCTCTTTTATATTTAGCTATTATTAAATCTTCACATTTTTGGGCTAACTCAAATACATTCGCATTAAATGTATTCGCTAGTGATTCACTACGAACAACCCATACTTTACTTGTAGCGCAATCATACCAGTTACCATTATTTTTTACAGGTAATTGTGCGCTTGGTCTTATTTTTCTTATTCTTACTTTTTTATTTGCCATTGTGTTACCTCCTAGAATTTTAATAATTGTAATAATGTTAACCCATGTAATTGTCTATCTAATGTTTCTAATATTGAATACATAATTTTACCTCCTTATAAAAAATTAACTCACTATTAAAATAATTTTTTCTGTTTTTTAGATATGTCAGTTTTTGTGTTTAATTGTGCATCATACAATTTAGGATACTTTAATCGTTCTTCAGCTATATTGAAATACTTTTTATCCAATTCTATGCCGATAAATTTTCTATTAGTGTTTAAACAAGCAACACCTGTACTCCCACTGCCCATTGTAAAGTCCAGAACTAAATCTCCTTCATTAGTATAAGTCTTAATTAAATATTCAAGTAGTGCAACTGGTTTCTGAGTTGGATGTAAACCTCTATCCCTTTTGTATTGTAATATATTTACAGGATATCGATACATATATTCACTAACACGCTCATCTGAATACTTCAAGGGAGAAGTCTCACTTTTGCTGTTACTTCCCGCTTTTCTATTCATTTTCTCAGATTTAACTAATTTACTCATTTGTGGGTTATAAACTGGAGTTTTATTGCAAAATACAGATATATTTTCATTTTTCATCAAAGGTCTATAGCGTACCAGTTGAAAGCCAACACCCTGTTCTTTTTCCCAAATCCAATCATATTTATAGTTTTTTATATTACTTGTTCTTAGCTTACTACTAAATGGCTCAGTCCCAAATAATACAATAGCCCCATTAGGTTTTATTAATTTATTTAATCTCGTCCACATCTCGTTCAAAGGTATAATCACATCCCATTTGCAAGCAGTAGTTCCATATGGTGGGTCAGTGATTATAACATCAACTACTATGCCCTTTGCAATTAGTTTATCCATTACTTCCAAACAATCCCCATTATACAATTGGTATTTCTCATTCTCAATCATCTAAACTCGCCCCCTTAAAATAAATGTTTTTGTCTCCCACTCGGCTCACTCTTCTTTAGGCGTTCTTCCGCTATATTAAAATAATCTTCATCTAATTCGATGCCGATAAATCTACGATTAGTATTCATACACGCTACACCAGTTGAGCCACTTCCCATAAATGGGTCTAAAATTAATTCGTCCTTATTTGTTGACTGTTTTATAAAAATCTTCAACAAATCAACAGGTTTTTGTGTGGGGTGATATATATTTCCAGTTGCGTGAGCTGGTATGATGTCTGGAAATCTTTTACCGTTTCTTAATCTTCTCCCCTTATGCCCAAATAATATAAATTCATGTTTAGGAGCATACGCTCCCTTTAAGTCCCCCATAGTTGAATTATGCTTATCCCATACTATTATATTTTTTAGTTTAAAATATTTTTCAAATGCAATTTTAAATTTATCTATATGATGCCAACTACAGAAGCAATATA
>ERZ773224.4691-NODE-4691-length-10164-cov-3.509249_pt1 | contig 10164 bp, 3 predicted proteins | sample MGYA00580526_ERZ773224 | MGnify/ENA primary metagenome ERZ773224 (study PRJEB29015, sample SAMEA2737743) | human gut metagenome | biome: human gut; feature: human-associated habitat; material: faeces | place: China | collected 2012 ...
TGAAGAGTTAATCCTGATGTTGGGTGTCCTTTTAATTGTACAGCCTCTTTAATTGTTACAGAACACTCAGCTTTTACATTTTCATTTGCACTTGAGTATGCAGTTATAGTACAAACACCTTTTGTTTTACCTGTAACAACCCCATTACTTACTGTCGCTACATCAGTATTACTTGATTTCCAAAGAATTGAGTCAGTATGATTAGGAGGCGTAGCAGTTGCAATAAGTGTACTATTAGTTCCATTATAAATTTCTAATGTATCTTTATCTAATGATATACTGGTAGAATTTATACTCGTATTTTGTGCTACAGTTACATTAATATTTGCTGTAACACCATTTGTCGCTCTAGCTGCTATTTTACAAGTACCAACTCCTACTGGAGTTATTCTTGAACCATATACAGTTGCCACACTAGTATTACTAGACTCGTAATTAACGTTATTATCCCAAGCTGTAGAAGGATTTACTGTGTAATAAACATCTATTGGGTCATCACCCATATTAAATGATAAATTATTTTGAGTTAATGAAATAGATTGAACTTCTTCTTTTTCTGTAACTCCAACTGGTGCATAAACTCTTACCCAATCAACTTCCATTTTCATTGAAGTACAATCTTCTGTAGGATATCCACCTGTAGAACCAACCGCCATATTTAAGATTATGTATTGAGGTCTTTGCCATGATGTTATATCGGATATATTTTTTCTTCCAGTTTCAACGCCATCTATATATGCAATCATTGTTGTTTCTGTCCATTCTACAGCATATACATGATATTGTGAAGCGTCAATATTTTTACTACCAAATATCATCTGTAGATTACCTTTTCCGTCATCTTGATTATACCAACCACCTTGAACGATTTCAGCATTGGTTCCTCTACCTTCGAACATATCTATTTCGCCATTTTGAGCCCATTGAGTACCTTTACTTTTTTGAACTCCATGTACATTTTCTCCTGTTGGATAATATGCACAAGTACCAATTGTCCAGAAAGCAGGGAATGCGCCTGACACAACATCATATTTTAATTTTGCCTCTAATCTACCGTATTTAAAACCTGCTAAACCACTTGTGTCTATTCTACCACTACTCCATGTCCAATTGTTAACATAACCATCTTTTTTAGCTTCTAATATTAAATTGCTATTCTCCAATCTAACATTTTCAGTTCTATTCATTGTATATGCTTGTTGTTCACTACCACCACTATTATGAGTTGCATATCTCCATTTTGTTGTGTCTAATGTTTGACCATCGAACTCATCGTGCCATACTAATAATCTATCTTTTAATATTCCGTCTAATTTTGATAAATCTTCATCGCCGCCATTTATTAATTCAGTTGTAACTGTTATGACTATGTCTCCAACAACGTTATCTATAATTATTCTACCACCTGAATAAACAGAATCTGTAATATCTGTGCCGTACATAATTACTGTTACATTTTTTATTCTATAATTGTTATCAGCAGTTATAGTAGCATTATAAGGTGAATTTTTTTCTATTGATGTTGCAGAGTTACTATTAGTAGCATGAGATAGATTGTTAGTTATAGTGTATCTTGTTACTCCACTTGAAACTAATTCAGTAGTAACTGTTATAACAATATTTCCAGTAACACTAGATATACTTATTCTTCCATTTGAATATACAGAATTTGTAACATCTACACCACCCATAGTTACTTTTACAGTTTTTAATCTATAATTACTATCCGCAGTTATGATAGCACTATAAGATGTACCTTCTTTTACAGAGGTAGCACTATTTGAGGTACTAGCGTTAGACAAATTATTAGTTACAGTATAAGTATTAGGTGTTGGCGTTGGGTCTACTGTACCACCACTTATAGTAATACTAGACAGTTCTCTTGTTCCAAACATTAATTTTATAGTATTATTAGCACCAGATACTAATTTAAAAGAATTTGGAATATTATTTATATCAGCTCTTATTTCACTATCATTATAATTACTTAATCCTTTTAGTTTGTTTTTTTCTTCAGTTGTAAAATCATTCGTACTAAGTCCTTTACCTGTGACTTTATCAACCTTTGTACTAATATCAGGTATATCAGATTTTTTAGCATAGCTAGATAAATCGACACCAGCACCATTTTCAATTTTCTTCACAATATCTTTACATTGTGTATTAACTTCATTTATTGCACCTTTAATTGTTTTATCTGTAGTGAGTAAATCTACTGCACCTAAATTATTTTTAATATTATTAATATCAGTTTTTACTCCACTATCATCATAGTTTCTTAAATTAACTAATTTAGTTCGTTCTTCATCTGTAATAATTTTTTTACTAATATTTTTCAATTGTGTATTATTATAGGCAATCCCATCTTCCATTCTATTTAGTTCCGCTGTTGTTATTTTTTCCTCCGTTACCCATGTTTTTCTGTTATACGTTCCATCTTCTGTTACTGCTTCAAGTGGTGGAGCATATGTTGTTAATGCTTGGTTAACAATAGCGTCATCAGTCAAATTAGAAGTTCCTATTTTATCAAATAAAGGTTGTTGTATATGAATGCAAGATTTAATAGGAGGTAAAGTTAATACAGCCTCTTTTTTAGCATCAAGTAATCTTATTTGAATACTATAATCGCCTATTTCTATATCTTCATCTGTGAGCTGCTCTTCTATAATTAAGATTACAGCACCATTTTTTGTAGCTTGTATATCAAAGTCAATTTTAATATCACTTTCATAATCATCTTTCTTAAATTTGACTTGGGCATATGATGCTTGTGTGCTAACTACTAAGTTATTAGTAATATCACTATCATACATATATTTATTATTCACAATACTAAAAGTTATTTGAATATTCTTGTCATACTTATATATGTATATATCATTGTCGAGAGTTGCAACATTATTATTTACAGTTATTATACTATCTCGTTTTATCATTTTTTTCCTCCTTTTCTTGTTTTAATTTTTCATATTGTTGTTGTAAAACAATATATTTAGCCTTGAATAGATTACATTCTTCTATTGTGTCAGCTAATTGTTTTTTATATAAGTTTAGCATAACTTCTATCTCGGACATATAAATCACCTCATACTTAATTATATAAAAAGAAAGGTGATAAGTTAATATCACCTCTATATTTATTCTGCATAAGTAATTTTTATTTTGCAAGTACCTGAACATACTGAATAATGTGCTTTATCTTGTGATGCTGGTACAAGTCCAACTCCCTTTGCTTTCATGAAGTTTGATATATCTGTACTACTTGTTAATGTAATCATTCCAGTTGAACCTACACCGACAGACACAGATTTACTAAAATCACTTCTAAAATAAGGTGTTCCACTTGGTCTTGAACTATAGTTATGTGTTTTTACTCCATGTAAAACTTCTCCATAACTACCTCCGCTTTGTCTTGTAAATGTAATTACTATTTTACTAATATTTTTATTAGCATAATTACTCAATTTATTACCGAAGAACCAACAACCTACGCAATCACCGTAACCATAATCACCTTGTCTAACTGTACCGTCTTTTTTCCAGTTGTTATAAACTGTTTTTCTATAAGTGTCGCCATAATCAGCAGTTAGTGTGATAGTTTTAGTTTCTGTTGATGTACTGGTATTTGTATTTGTTCCACTTATTGTAGTTCCATTGAATGTTGCGCCTTCTGCACGAATAATACCATTAGAACCTGTTTTATAATGATTAGTGCCAGACTTTCTACTTACTTGAGTTGTGGCACTTAATGATATATCTGAACCTGATGAACTATAAAAGGCAAAAGAAGATGTAGTTCCATTAGATGATGCACAATGAACTTTAGACTGAACATATGCTCTTACTGCATTATAACAATTTACAAATGAAACATTATCTATTTTTCCTTGCGCAAAAGATGAAAACTCAATACCACTATTATTGCCGCTTCCATTTCCTGCGTATATAGTTACATCTTTAATTTTTAAACTTGTGTTATATACAAATACTGAATAATTTCCATTATCACCGACGTAAGCGTTATTTGGCATTATAACTCCATTATTATTATCCGCAAATTCATATTCCATAGTTTTTATGCCGAAATATAAATACCCTTTAATTGTATGATTATTAAAGTTTAATATTATTCTGCCATTATTTTGAGTAGTAAAATTCAAATTACCTTCATAATTGCTAGCAAATATCAACGTAACTTCATGACCATTTAAATTAATTGGACAAGCTTCTTGAAAATCAAATATTGATGTATAAGTACTTCCATGTTCAAATTCATCTGAATTTGCGCTTGTACTATCAATAGTGATAGTGACGTCCTCGTCTAATACAGGTTGATATCTAGAATTATTAATAGTATTAATTGTTAATATATCAGTTGATATTTCTTTGTCAACAGACAGCGAGTCGATTTCGGCTCTACCGTCTTCTAATATTCTGAAACTTCCATTCGCAGTAATAATACCTTCAAGTGAAATGTTCTTAGCTTTTAATTTTATATCAGAATTTGCTATCGCTTGTATTGTTGCATCAGTCAAAGTTAAACTTGATTGAGTTGAACCTTTCTGTACTATCCATTGGAACATCTCAGCAGTTTGATTTGCTACTGAGATTGCTTTCGCTGACTCATGCTTAGCCTCCCAGCTACTTAAATAAGCAGGAGTAGTATATGTTACTGTTCTGTCCGAATATGTGATTTCCGTCATATACCAAAGGAATTTTCCTTCCACATAATCTGGCAGATTTTTAGTCCAACCACTAGCATGCACATCTGGAGCGCTAGTTTTTGATGTATGTACAAAATAATATATTGCCGTATTTGTAATACTAACTCCATCGTCTCCTTTTTCACCTGGGGTACCTGGGTCACCTTTTTCACCTGGAGGACCTTGTTTTCCGTCAAGTCCACTTATACAAGTTGGGTCATCATAGGTAATTTCACCTTTACTATTTCTTGCAGCTGTTCTCATCCAAATATATCCTGTAGTAGCACTTGATGGTCTAGTAGTTGACCAACTGCCTCCTATTAATTCAGTAGAAGATGTGGATACATAAAATTCATTATATACCCCAGTAACTGTAATATCTAATGTGGATTCCATACTTTGTACTTTAGTAGTGAAGCCATCCATTGTCTGTTTTAATTGAGATGCTTTAGTCATAGCTGCGTCTGCTTTCGAATTAGCGTCATTTGCTACTCCTTCTATAGTACCGACATTTGTTTCAATGCCATTAACTGTTTGTGATAATGTAGAATATAATACTTTTAATTTTACTTTTGTTCCATCAAGTTGTTCAACTTCAGTATCTGCGATAACGCCGTCAATTCTTTTTCTTTGTTCATCTACTGTTAATCTAACTTGATTTAATTCTGATAAAGTTGCTGCATTCAATATTATCGTACCATCAGCACCTACAGAGAGGGCGGTACTTCTACCGCCATTTGTAAGTAAATCAACAACCGTATCTATATTCATATCTAATTTATTATTTTTTAAATCGTCCAATTGTTCTTGGAAATTTTTATCTTGATATTTTGTTTGTGCTGCATTAAGTTTATTATAATCCTCAGTCTCTTGTTCAAAAGAATTTTCCATATCGTTTATATCATCTTGAGATATTTCTCCTTTTTCTAGTATATCTAGTAGAATTTTCTCTAGTTGACCATATGAATTTTTATACTTATTATTTAATTCCAGTATATGTTCCAAATTAGCCATATTATCAATCCTTTCTTATTCTACATACTAATATAACCTTGCCAGGTTGATTATCTTTTAATTTACGTTTATATACAACATCACTAACAGAAGTAACTTCAATAGTAGTCGCATCTCCGTCAGCATCAAATCCGCTACATATTCCTACATGAGAAACTGACATAAATCTATTTAAATCTTTGCCGTCTCTATCCCAAAATATCAAGTCACCTTTTTCTATATTTGACCAATTAGTTGTATCAATTCCAGTTGCTACCCAACCTTTTGATACACAATATTTTGCGATGTCGGCAGCAGTTCGACCTGGGTTAAATGACCATGCTACTGTTGAACTTTTTTTATCTCTTGAAGTCCATTTTTTACTATAAGGCGACTCATTATACGGAATGCCTTTACAACATAATGCCACGAATGTTGAGCAATCTATATGATATTTACCATTAGAGTCTTTCCATTTTGATTTATTCTTGTGTGGGTTTGTATAAGTTAATGGAGTTTTTGTATTATATACAAATTTTGCTCTATTTTCCCAATAAGTTTCTCCGATTTCAATAATCTTATCTTTTCCTATAAAATCACCACAATCTGTGTATGTGCCATCACCATGATTAGCAGTAACAACTCCTATATATTTTTTGCCGTTATATGAGTTAGCTCTATTTGGGTTGCTTAAACATAAAATTGTATATTCAGTATCTGCTTTACATATTAATGCGCCGCTATTACAGTCATCGCCTTCATAATATATTATATTCGATTGTGTAAATTTTGTTGGCTCAGTATCTTTTTGTGTTTTAAATTTATACTTAGCCCAAAATGTATCAGATACAGCTGAATAAAATTTAATGAATATACTTTTTACAAGTCCGAAATCTTTATCATCTTTAAATTCCATAATGTACTCCACATTCTTTGCAGTTTCTTCAGGTTTTGTATCTTCTGAAGGTGTATAGCCTATCACTTTATTTTTTATTGCAGTTTTTACTTGATTATAATAAGTTTGTGTACTTGCCTTATCTGCGCATGTATACCCATCTGAAGTGTCTGGAACATTACCTATATCAAGGAATATAACATATTGAGTTTTATTACAGTATGTTTCAATTATATTATTATATTCATCGACATTTGTATTTATAGTTTGATAATCAGCTAATACAGAAGTCGCATGCCATTCCTTTGCAATAAATATTGGAGTTTTCGGATATTTAACTAATAGAGTTTCTACTAGATTTATTACATTCTGTGCATCGTCTGTAGTTAGATGATTTATTCCAAAATGTAAAAATATATATTCAGGTTGAGTTGGATAAGGTAATGAGTCTACAGTTTCCCCAACTTGTATATATGAGACTAATAGGTCGTCTTCATAGAACATATTTGCAGTTGCACCTGGAACTCCTTTAGCTGTAAATGCATTCAAGTCTTTATTTTGCACTATTTGGTCATCAATAATAATTTCACCGTCAGCTCCTGTACTTTCTGTACTTGTAACAAGTTTATCTTTTTCTACTAATTCATAAGGTCTTAAACAGAAGCCGTATTTATATATGTCAGAATATACTGGCATATACATTATTGCTTTTGGCCACCAATCCCATTTTCTTGCATGTGCTACCATATGAGTGCCATTTTCTTTTCCACAATATATTAATGTGTGATGCGTAAAGTTCTTTGATATAGCTTGCGCTCTTGTAAATGTTGTAGGGCATGTTTTATTAGTCATCATTATAATATCGCCAGGTAGCATATTCTCTATTGATGTTTTTGTTATTTTAAACATTTTGTAGCCAGGTTTCGCAGTGGCACCTGCAACTAATGTACCATAAGCACAACTTTTAGCATATACAGATTTCATGCCAGCTTTTAAATATGAACATGATACTAATGATGAACAGTCATAACAAATTGGATTTTTTATACCATATATTGTTCCCTTATATCTGTTCGGTTTATCGAAATTGACAGTTCTACTACCCTGGTCATAGGTAGCTATTTTTTGGTCGACATGCTGACTTACTATTTTCTTTGCTGTATCTACTATTATTTTTCTAACTTCGGAACCCGTAGCTTGAGTTGTTTGTTGTTGTCCAGGTTTACTATCTCCAGTATTACTAACTCCAAGACCATATTTTTTACCTTGTTTATCGAGTATATAAGGTAAACTACCATTCTGTGATTGATAAAAGCATAAGTATAATTCAATATTATTAACTGTACCTGCTGGTTTGCCTATTGAATTTCTATAATCTACCCAATCTTTTCTATAAGATGCAAAATCTCCTGTACCACTTTCTAGTACTTCATAACATTTAACTCTATAAGCAGTAGGTAAACTACTGAAACTTAAATATGAATTTTTAAAAGTGAACCCATATTTTTCTGCGGTATATTTCGCAACTATCCAAGCTGCCGCTCCTATTCCCATATTATTACCTATCAACATAGCGAATATATTATAATGGCACCAGTCGGCAGAAGTTCTCAATTCGTGACAACCGAACATTATTTGATTGCTAATATTTTTATTTACTACTACGCCATTGAGCGTAGTAGTTCCACCTTTGCTAGGTTGCATTGTACTATAAGAAGGTGTAAATGTTTTACTGCTACCGTCTATAAATTTTATTGTTTGTTTTTTATTGAAATATACAGAACGTTCGCATTGCATTAGCCCATAGCCGCCTCCGCTATATGAAGTTGCAGATGTTGGATTTCCTCTAGATTCTCCACAAATACACATAAAAACAATGTATGGGTCTAATCCAAATTTAGGCGCCCAATAATTAACTATAGTAGGTATTTTATATTTATTATTGGAGCTAACTATTGCTGTGAATTCTGGGTCATTAATTGATTTACCTAAATTGTATTTACTATAATATTTTATAGCTTCTGCATATGCTTTAGTGTCTGGTGTTATGTCACCTTCTTGTTGTTCAGATATTTTAATAATTCCATAATTTTTTAAATCGTATATTCTTTTATCCCCTAGCCATAATCCTTTGTCTAGCGTATTTATTTTTATCGCAGTATAGTCTTCTAAATCATCTCCGATATCATCTGGCAATTGAGGGATATCTGGTTTTAATTTATTAATAATATCATCTATTATTTTGTCCATGTTTGTCTTGTCAACATTTAATTTTGCAAGTAAATTTTGTATTGCTAACCTATCCGCTGGAGTTAATTTTCCAACTCTAAGGTTTAATATATTTGATACAGCTTCCTTAATAATATCGTCATTACTATAATGTCTTATTTTAGATTTTACTGACTTATAATTACTTAGAGTTATTTTATTTTGAGCTGGGTCAGTAAATGATATTTGTAATGTACCTACCCTAGCAGCTAGAGTTATGTCTGGGTTAAATTTTGGATTGAATACTTGTACCGTATCCCCTATATCTATATTTTCATATTCAGATTTTTCTAGATATATAGGAACTTCAAAATTAACTTTTATGCTTTTAACCTCCTGAAGTTTTTCATATGTTTCCCATAATAAATCAATTGGAGTTGTAGCACTATCAGAGTTATAAGAACCTAAAATATACTTTCCTCCATTGTTGTAAATCTCATGGATTTCTGGGTCAACAAGATAATCTTGACCTAATGGTTTATTTAGGGGGTCACCTCTGTAAACATCCCAATAAATATCAGAGAAGGTAATTCCATTTTTTCCTTGAGCAATTAAACCACTATAATAGTTACTTCCATCGCTTGTCTTTTTTAATCCATATTCATTCCAGTCATATTCAATTCTTAAATCTGTTTTGTTACCTAATTCGCCGTTATTATATACATCAATATAAAATTCATATTTGCCTTGAATACTGTTTATACGTTCTACTCTTATATCTAACTCAATATTATCAAATAATGATATTAAATCTTGTAATACAGTATAAACTGGCGTAATAGAGGTAATATTCATACTTTTCCCCATATTTGCTAATGATGGAGAAATATTTCCCACCTTAAAATTCGTGTCTTGTAAGATACTTGTAAGACATGTTTCAATAGTACCTTCAATAGTGATAGGTCTAACATGATTTTGATATAATTCTAAAGTACATGGCACAGCATAGACATTTCTTGTAACATATAGAATTCCTTCTGTGTCTTTTATAGTTTCTATTTGGAACATCTTTAATTTATTACGCCAATAGAACACCATATAATTTTTTTCTTCTAAAATCTCACTATTATTAGCATCTAAAATAATATCAAATTCGTAAGTAAAAGCTCCTGTTTCTAGATATTGAATGAACTTGTCATTACTTATGTTAGATGTTTCTGTATCTATTGAGCCTATATTATATTTTTTATTATCTAAAATATATATTTGCATGTTACTCAGCTCCTATCCATTTCTCCTGTATAATTCCACAGGAATATATATTAGTATCATTGGTAAATATTTTTATGGGGTTAATACCTTTTT
>ERZ773224.4694-NODE-4694-length-10158-cov-2.764921_pt1 | contig 10158 bp, 10 predicted proteins | sample MGYA00580526_ERZ773224 | MGnify/ENA primary metagenome ERZ773224 (study PRJEB29015, sample SAMEA2737743) | human gut metagenome | biome: human gut; feature: human-associated habitat; material: faeces | place: China | collected 2012 ...
CTCCACCTGTTCACGACCAAAACGGGATAAATCTTTTACGATAATCGTGCCAATCAGGCCGTTCTCCACCATATTCTGCATTTTTTGAAAGCCTTCACGCTGAAAGGTGGTGCCGGAGATGCCGTCGTCTACAAAATACATTGTGTTCCGGTAGCCTTCCCGACGGGCGAAGTCCGAGAGGATCTGTTTTTGGTTGGTGATGGAGTTCGATTCTATATCGCCTTTATCATCATCCACCGATAAGCGACAATAAAGCGCTGTGATTTTTTCTTCTGTTTGCCCTTTGTTTTTGTTTGCTGTTGCCATAATAAAATGCTCCTTTCCGACAACTGGGCATAGCAAAGGCAAGTGTATTGTACTATGTCCGGTTGTCTTTTACGATTGTGCGGTTACATCAGCTTTTGCGAAAGCAGCAGATCACGAAACTGCTGCAAAACGCTTTGCTTGCCGTCCTCGCTGAAATGGGTGGATACCTCGTAGACTGTGCCGCCGATTTTCATTGTAAAATCTGACTTTGCTACGGCTTCAAACACATCATCGGTTAACAGGTTCTTTCTTTGTTCCATATTCACACGCTCCTTATCTTTCATTTTCTCGTTGTCTGCGCAGATATTTGCGGTAATGCTCGCAGGCTTTGAGGACAAAGTCCTCAAGCTGCTGTGGATTGGCGTTCGGCGCAAATTTCCGCAGCTTTTCGGTGGGTATCTTCACGGTTTCTCGCTGATTGGCTTTTTCTTCGGACATAATGCTTTGGATCATATCTGCCGTCAGCGCAGAATTGCTAAATGCCTTGCGCATACGGACGGCTTGGGCGTAAGACGGCGTGCAGTCGTTTAATTCACACTGTTCAAAAACATCGTACTGGCTTTGCTCATCGAGGAAGGAAAGCTCCACACCGACGGACAGCGCCATTTTGTTTTCGTCCATAAGAGTGAGCAGTTCGGGGATAAGGTAGGTTAGGCGGATATAACGATAAACTGTATCTCGGCTTTCGCCCGAGCAATTTCCGATTTCCGTTGCGGTATCCAACTTTGTCGCAAGTTGCGACAAAGTTAAATCCGTCCGTTTGCCTTGATGAGACAGCGCCTCCATTTTCAGCTTATAGGCAAACGCCTTTTCGGAGGGCAAAATATGCTCCCGGTGGAGGTTGCTGTCCACCACGGCAATGGCGGCAGCATCCCGGTCAAGGGCATAAATCAAGGCAGGGACCTCGGTAATCCCTGCCTTTTGTGCGGCGTGTAAACGGCGGTGGCCGCTTACTACCTCATATTCCTCTGTATTTTCAATCGGTCGAACAATCAGCGGCGAAAGAATTCCTTGTGTCTGTATGCTTTCGATCAGCGTGTTCATCTCGGCATCGTCCTTGACCTTGAACGGATGCCCCTCAAAGGGACGGAGTTTTGAAACCGGGATGTCAACCGTTTTTTTCATAGTGCTTTTCATTTTATCTACCTCTTTCCTTGTATCTTGCACGGGCTTTTTTCTCCAGCTCGTGCTCTTGTTTTAGCAATTCATACAGGTGCGGGGATTTCTCTAAAATCCGCTCCGCACGGCGCAGACGCTCCCTTACAGGCTTCATCTGCCCGGATACCGCCTTGCGGCGTTCCTTGTTTTGTGCCTGTTCCTCCGGCGACTTGGGACGGCGGATGCGGTTGCTGATGCCGCTGCGCTCATGCTCCAAAGTGGAAAGCTCTGCCTTGGATTGCTCAATATTTGCTTGGAGGTCGGCTGTCGTATGGATACCGTGCTCCTGCAAGAAGTGATAGTCGGCAACCAGCTCCTTCAAATCCTTTTCCGCCGCCCGCAGATCCGGCGACAGCAGCATTACATCGGCAAGCTCGGCTACGATTTGAACGACCGTTATGACAAGATAAAACACCGCATCCACCAAAATGGTTGCAGTGTCATAGCTGTGTTCAATGGAGAAGTCCAGCTTTCGCAGCTCGTCCTCCAACGGAAATTTCTTCGGCTTGTACGGCGGTCGGTATTCCAAGGTGAATAGCCGATACCGATTTTCGGCGTTCTGCCGCAGCTGTGCGTTGACACGATCTTTGGAAAAGCCGATGCCGCTCAGCCGCACAGCACGCTCCCAATGCTTCGCTTTGACCGAAAATCGCACAGGATCAAGGGTGTATCCGAGCGCATAGAGCTGACTTTCAAACTCTCTTGGGCTGGTCGCAAAGGACAGGCAGTATTCCACATCCTCCCGCAGATGGTCCCGGTGGGTTTTCTTGCCGGCCTTGTGAACCCAATATTCTTTCTTCTTGCCCTTGGAGTAGAAATCGCTGTTTTCCAGCACAAACAGTTCGTGCTCCCGGCAGATCTCATCGGAGATTTTACGCAGCTCCTTGTGGTCACCGATTTTGTTTTTGAACTTCGCGCCGTCCTTGAAGGACACGGGATTCACAACAAAATGGCAGTGCACATTGTCGGTGTTCAGGTGGACGGTGACCAGCACTTGATACCGCTCACCCCACATTCTTCGGGCGGTTTCCTTGCCGATGGCGAACGCCTGCTCCGGCGTGACCTCGCCCTCACGAAAGCTCTGAATGCCGTGGTAGCCGACGACCTTGCCACGCAGACCGAATCGCCGCTGCACGGCGATCATTTCGGCATAGGCATTCTGCGCCGAGCAGTTGATGCCGCCGACAAACATTTTGCGGTCGGTTTTATCATCGTTCTCTGCATAGCGCAGAGCGGCGTACAGATCCTCGTCGAGATATTCCGGGGCGGTGATCTTGTCGGGATTGTCGGCGTAGTCCAGCGTGGCTTTCAGGTTTTTGAACACAGGCCAAAAGCCTGTAACAGCCATAGCGCATCACCCCTTTCCCGGCAGCAAGAATTCTGCTGTGATCTGCTTCAGCACCACACCAATTTCCTCGTCAAGCTCCGGCGACCCCGCCTTATCTGCAAGCGCGCCCAGCTTTTCAAGGCAAGCAAAAAGAGCGTCAGGCGGAACCGCTCTCGGCTCATACCCCAACGCTCTTTGCTTCACATATTCGGTTGTACTCAGCCCGCATTTTCGGGCCTTTGCTTGAATCTTCTCTTTTTCCATTGCCGTAACTCTTACGGCAATTCGTATATCCTTTCCCATGCACATCTCTCCTTTCCGGGGGATTGGGGGCTGTGCCCCCAAAGAGTCAGCCGATTTCGGCTGTGATTGGGACTTTTGTGGCACACAAAGTCCCTGCTTGCTATACCATAGGACGCACCCCGCAGGGCATAGAGAAAAGCGGCTGTCAGATACCGAGATTTCAGCGAATTTCTACGCTGCACGATACTGAAAGTCGCTTTCTTGCCCCTTGGCGTATTGCGCCAAAGTGGCTCTGATTCGGCTGCAAATACTGTAATTTGAGCCACATGTCGGCGTTTTGGCTCAGCCGAACATTTCAAGGTCATCCAGCACACTCTTTTCGTTTTCAGCTTGCTGCTCCTCGGTCAGCTCCGGTTGCACCTGTTCAAAAACAGGAGATGCCGCAACAAACGACACCTCCTGTAATTCCTCCCGTATGACCTGCCGAATGTCCTCCAGCAAACCCCCGCTTGCAGATGACTGCCGCTGCATTTCGTTTAAGACCGCCGTTACCATAAAAGCGTTGCGGGATTTATCCAGCGACTGTAAATACTGAGCGGCTTTCGCCTCTTTTGGCTTGTCCAAATCAAAACGCACATTGATCCGATACTTGCTCATCCCTTCGCCTCAGCCTTCATCTGCGCCTCGGCCAGATACTCATATCCCTTTGCTGCGGCGCAGATGTCCTCAACGAATTTCACCCGGTCGGTGCTGAACTTATAAAAGTTCTTCACAAGGCACCCACCTCCGCCTGTCACATACAAGGTCATCGTATTCTCATCGTAGCCGTGCTCGCGCAGCCTGCGGAAAATATCCCGCACATACTCGGCGGCGACAATCTTGATGATTTTCAGGTCGGCAGGCGCAATATTTGCCGTGCCGGTGATCAGCACCTCGTCGATGATGGCATCGTTGATTTCCCGTTGCGTTTTCTGCATAAACGCCTCCCGGACAGCAAGCGTACACTGGTAAGTCCCGAATTTCTCGGTGAACATTTTGCCCTGCTGCGGCTTGCCGTTGATCATATACAGGGTGTTCATCGTGCCGTTGCCGATGTCGGCAATCAGGTTGACGCCTTTAAGAGCCGTTGCGAAACTTGCAATGGCGGCGTAGCCCTGCGGATAGATACGCACATCGTCGATATAGAGGTGGTAAGCGGTCTTTTTGTAGACAAATTCCACCTCGGCGTTCTTCATCAGATATGCTCTAAAATCTGCCTTTTGCCCGCTTGTCCAGGTCAGCGGCAGACCGGCAGCAACCACAATGTGCGCCTCGGTGAGATTTTCGGCTTTCAGCTCCTTGGCGATGGCCGCAAGGGTCAGCACATAGTAGTCCTCATCTTTGATCTTGTCCGGCGCAAACTCCTTGTGTCCCTCGCCGATGAGGTAATACCTGCCGCCGTAGACCAGCATATCTGCCGTGAACAGTGGCTCGTGGTCATAGGCGGTGATACCGGTGGGAAAGCAGCAATTGGCCGTTTTCATATTCCCGTACCCGTGGTCGATGCCGATGATTTTTGCGTTGTGGATTGTTTTCATTTCCGTATCCTCCTCATTTATTCTGATCTCTGATTTGTGCGTATAACTCACTATCGGACGGCGACACCGCCCGGCGGAAATAGTTGCAGTAGATGCCGCTCCGGCTGATGATCTGTACACAGCGATGCGGCTCTCCGTCATCCAGCAGGATGCAGTTGCCGTGGTCATAGCAGCAACATCGCCGGCGCACCAGTTTGTTGACCCGCCCTCGCTGGGACGGGTATATTCTCCATTTCATAATCTCCACCTCCGTTTGGGCATAAAAATAACACCTACCGATTTTTAGTAGGTGTTATCCGATGATTTTGCCGCTCTCAAAGCCGTAGTCCACGCCGGTATAGGTTTCATAGGCCTGTCCGATCTTGCGGATGCGCTTGAGCACGCCGCTGTGATTTTTGTAGCCCAGCTTTTCGGCAATCTCCTCCAGCGTGTCGCCGCTCATACGCAGTTCAAGGATCTGCATATCCTTTTCGCTGAGCGTGGCCTTGAACTGGTCCATCAGTGCCTGCGCTACCACTGTTTCCTCCACATTCTGCGACGGGTCCGGCTCCTCGTATTCCTGTCCGCCGTGGGCGTCGGCATAGGCCTCCTGAAATTCCTCCAGTGAGATCATTGGATGCTTGGTGCGGGTGTGGTACCATTTTCGGATGAAGTCCGTTTTCTGATTGCTTTTCCGGAAGTCGAAGTCCTCGAAACAGGGGTACTCTCGTGCCACTTGGATGATCTCGTCCATCCGGTGCTTTTTCATCACATTGGGCACGATGTAGCGCAGATAGATGTCGATCTGCCATTCCGGCACATACCCCAATTTCGAGTGGCAACCTTTGAATAATTCGCCGGCGGAGGCCAGGATGCCTTCGTCCGTCAACTCTTGAATCCAGTAGTCCGGGCAGTGGGCGAACCGCCACGCTGGGTCGTAGCCGGAGTAGATTTCCATATACTCGCCGAAGCCCATATACGGCCAGACCATAAAGGCGGTAGCGTCTATGATGAGAAGCCGGAACAGGTCGCTCTCCACGAACTCGCAGGCGGCACGGTTGTGAAATAGCTCCTGCGGATTCCTCGGGATGGCGTTCAGCTCCGCCCCACAGCGGGACAGGATGCTTTTCGGGATGAAGTAGTAGAACGGGATGTACTCTGCGTTACGGAACGGCGTAGGCGGGCCGTCCTTTCTGGTCAGCATAATTGGCATTTTTATCGTCTCCTTTCCAGAGGGCCAGCGCCCTCTATTTTTTAACGGCACGAGCAAGCGTCGATTGTTCCTGCTTTTCAAAAATAATTTTAGCATAGTTGCTGTCCGATAAATATCCCTCATTAGAGAAATGCTTCAAAAATATTTTTTAAAGAACGGGATGCACACTTCACTGCCATATAAATGTGTTGTAAAACAAAATTCAAGAATATCCGTGTATTCTCTCTGCTATCCGTTGAAATTCGACATATTATGCGGTATAATGTATTTGTAAAATTGTGTGGTAATTGCAAATTATGGGGGTTCCACTATGTCGGTAAGCTACAAACGGTTATGGCATCTTCTCATTGATAAAGATATGAAGAAAAAGGACCTGATGGAAAAAGCGAATATCAGTGATTATACCATCCGGAAGCTCAACCGTGGCGACAATGTAACAACGGACGTTCTGGTTCGGATCTGTCATGCGCTGGACTGCCATATCGAAGATATTATGGAGGTCCTGCCGGAGGACAAGAGAGAGTGATTCAAAATATGCTGAGGTACAGCGGAAACGAGGATGGGTATGGGAGATTATACGCAATTTCTGTCCCAAAAGGGCAATAGCATTTCTCCAGAGGATGAGAACTACATACAGGAGCTGCTTGAGATAGCTAGTTCCTTCCGGACATTTGACGCCGCACTGGATGAGTTTATTGTGCAGAAGGGCTATACCGGCAACCTTGCAGACACGGATGCCAAAGTCAGGTTTATCAAGTGTAAATTTGATGAGGCGGGCATCCCGATAGAAGCACGCGTTCTGAAAGGCTGGTTTCAAAAGCACACACAGGCCGAGAAACGGGATTACGCGATTCAATTTTGTTTTGCATTTCACCTGACACTGGATGAAACACGGGATTTCTTCCGCCGTGTGTATTTGCAGCGGAATCTCGACTGCCACACGATTCGAGAGGCAATTTACTATTATTGCATTTGCCATCAATTGCCCTATTCCGAGGCACAGACACTGATTGAAAAAGCCCCGAAGGAGAGCGGAAAAGGGCCGGTTGATCTTCATTCCGATGTTCTCTTTACCGGCACGATTGTCAAGGAATTGGACCGGTTTCAAAGTCCGGAAGAACTGCTTGCGTTTTTAACGGCGAACAGCAGCCAGTTTGGCTATAACAACAGCGAAGAAGTATATCTGTGAACTTTGGAGAAGAATTGCCGGTGGAAATGGACTGGCTGTTCAAGAATTGAAGCACCGCTATCCAAAAGAGACTTTCGCCGAGGAATCCCGGTCGGCATGGGACATTTACCGGCAGATTTTTGGACTGCTGGATTTTGATGAATCCAACGGCGAAAAGCTGTACCCCATAAGCGGCGACCGCACCTTACAGCCGCTGCTGAAAGCAAACGTCATGATCCATAACCTTGTGAGCAAATCGTTCCCGGATCGGCAGGGCTTGGAGGCCATCATCGGCGGGAACTGGCAGTCGGATGAGGTCGTCCGAAAAACAATGATCCTGCTGGCCTTCTATCGCTTCTGGACAGAACTGCTTCTCAAGGGAACGGAGCCGGAATATGCGGCAAAGCCGTATGACGGCCCGAGATGCATTGCATCCATCAACCGACTGCTGCTGGATGCCAGCTATCCGGAACTGTATGAGGGGAATCCCTATGACTGGATCTTCCTCTATGCCTCGCAGGATGCCTACCCGCTGGATGCGTTCCGTTCCTTTATGCGGGAGGCCTATCTGAATAAAATGGCTCCTGAGAATGCCCTGCACTGAAAAAACCGCTTTCTAAATTTTCGGTGTTAGAATCTAAGCGTCGCAATATGCGAGCAAGGTTAGGATGTGAGAAAATGGACTCTAGAGCTGCACTTAAAGCAGGCACTACGCTTGGATTCAATGACGGATGGGAATACACAATCACCGATGAGTTGGCCCGTGGCGGATCGAGCATCGTTTACAATGCTTATTACATTGATAATCTAGGAGCAAGAAAAACCGTTAGAATCAAGGAATGTTATCCCTTCAGATGCAATTTACAAAGATCGTTGGATGGAAGTCTGCTGATCCCGGAGGCAGAGCGGAAGCAGTTCACGCAGACAAAGCAGAAAATGCGGCGGGCTTATCAACTGGGCAACGAATTCTTTGCAGCGGATGGGCTGACGAACCTGACGGCCAATACCTATAATATTTATGAGGCAAACCACACATTGTATGTGGTTTCTGTGTATGCTCAGGGGCAGGAATTGTCCTATGATCGTTATTCCTCTGTCAAGGACAGCATTGCTGCAGTAAAAAGTACGGCAACTGCCATTTCTAAAATCCACAATAAGGGTTTTCTGTATCTCGACATCAAACCGAGCAATATTCTGACGCTGGAGGGCACCACGGAGCTGATCCAGCTATTTGACTTCGACACGGTCGTCCCAATCTCCGACGTTCCGGAATTGGGGGATAAAATCTCTTTTACCAAAGGCTTTGCGGCGCTGGAACTGCAAAGGGGTGACGGAAAACGAATCGGGACTCACACGGATGTGTATGGGATCGGTGCGCTGCTGTTCTATATGCTGTTTGATCGTGTACCGGATGCCTTTGACTGTGATGCCGGTGCCCGGTACGATTTTTCAAGATCCAAGCTCTCAGGCGGCGCGTATCGGGATGCGCTGACCTTCCGCCTGACGGATTTCTTTCATCATACCCTTGCGGACTATTATCTGGATCGGTTTTCCAATATGGAAACCGTGGTCGAAAAGCTGTCGGAGCTTCAAGCTCTGGCGGACCTGTCCGCCCGCTATGTGGTAAGCTCCAAAATCTATGGGCCCGAGTTCTTTCTTGGGAGAGAACAGGAGACGGCATGGCTGACGCAGCGGCTTCTGGATGCCCCCGGCGGTTGCAGCTTTCTTGTGGGAATGGGCGGTATCGGAAAAAGCACTCTCGCCCGCCACTGCATCAGGCAGTGTATGCCGAGAATTGATTCTGTCCTGTACCTGGATTATCAGGGTACGATCGAGAAAACCATCTGCGACGACTACGCCGTACAGATTCACGGCGTTCAAAAGGACAAATCAGAAACAGAAGAAGCCTACTTTGAGCGAAAATTGGGGATTCTCCGGGAACTTGGCGACGGTAAAAATTGCGTACTGGTTATGGACAATTACACCGGCGACAGCGGCACCGGTATCCCGAAGCTCCTGCAAACGGGCTGGCGTTTGCTGTTTCTGACCAGAGACAAGGCGCTTGCACAGGGGTATGACACCCTTGAAGTGGAATCCGTTTCCGAAGAAACTGCGCTGCTCCTTTTTGAGAGGCACATCGGCCACCGGCTCAGTGCGGAGGAGCGGTATTATGCCACATCGATCATTCAAAATGCAGCCGGCCACACATTAGTCATTGAGCTGATTGCCAAGCAGATCGGCAGTCCCGTCTGCACACTGTCTCTCGTGCAGGCGGCCCAAATCGTTGCAGAACAAGGCTTCTCAATCCTTGCGCCCGAAAAGGTCGGATACCAGCGGGATGCGGTGCTGCATCAGAAGACCATTCGGCAAATAATCTCCGGCCTGTTCGCGGCAGAGACCTTGTCGGAAACGCAGAACGCTCTGATGAAAGCCCTGTCTCTGTTTGGCCGAACCGGCGTTTCCATTGAACGGCTGTGCGATATGCTCCGCTTACCAAACAGAGACGACATCGGAGCTCTTTACCAGCAAGGCTGGATTGCTATAAACGACACGATCCTCACAATGCACCCGGTTATCGAGGAAGTCGTAACGAACTGGGGGTTCACGGATGCGGCGCTGGATGCAGCAAACAGGGTCCTTCAGTATCTGGATATCCGGCTGAAGGTTGAAGCGCAGAAAGAGGAATATCCGAAGCATCTTCTCCGCAGTCTCCGGCGAGTTCACAAGGTTCAAGAGAATGCTCCCGGCGGCTTTCTTGACCGGAGGCTGCAAAAAATGATGGCGAAAGATGGTTCCGGTTGGACAAGAGAATCCTACCTTCACCGAATCGGTAGCTACGCAGAAAGTACGGCAACAGATCACGACGAGATTCGGGAGATTCTTCGGCTGGCTGCGGCTGTATTGAAAGGCGGCAAGCGGGAACCTCAGATATATTCTTCGGATATTTATATAGAACTGCTCTATTATGCGATTCAAAATATGCCCTATGAGAATGAACAGTTTCTTCTGGAAAAGAGTACGGAATTCATTGCCGTGGTTCCTCCGGGCAATGAGCGGATGCTCCTGAAGGTTTATCAGATCCTGCTGGAGATTCTGTACGATCACAGGCGTTTCTCGGAAGCGGAACGGAAAATCCGGCAAATGCGGACCGCCATCTCCCAAAATCGCAGTCCGGAGCTTTTGGGAC
>ERZ773224.4701-NODE-4701-length-10141-cov-2.989292_pt1 | contig 10141 bp, 9 predicted proteins | sample MGYA00580526_ERZ773224 | MGnify/ENA primary metagenome ERZ773224 (study PRJEB29015, sample SAMEA2737743) | human gut metagenome | biome: human gut; feature: human-associated habitat; material: faeces | place: China | collected 2012 ...
TACATACAAAAGCCCGGCGGCGAGACCGGTTACGTCCCGGCGGAGAGCGTGACGCTCTCAGAGCCGGAGACGACCCCGACGCCGGAGGAAACGCCGGTATCCGAACCGGAGCCCACCGCGGCGAATGACCGCGATGCCTATCTTACACAGCTCCGCGCGCTCGGCTTTCCGGAGAGCTATCTCGAAGGCCTCTGGCAGCTCCACAGCCGGTACCCGGCGTGGGAGTTCCGGCCGTTCTTCACGAACGTCGATTGGAACACCGCCGTGAACGAGGAGAACGTCCTCGGCAAAAGCCTTGTGTGGGGCAGCGCCCCGTCCTCGTGGAAATCCACGCAGGAGGGCGCGTTCAACTGGACGGACAACACGTGGATCGAGCTCGACAGCGGCGGCTGGGTCGCCGCGTCGCGCGAGATCATCGCGCACTACATGGACCCGCGCAATTTCCTTGACAGCAGCGCCGTGTTCCAGTTTCTTTATCAGGGGTACGACACCGCCTCGCAGACGCGCGAGAGTCTCGCGGTGCTCGTGTCCGGCACGTTCCTCGCGGACACGACATACGATACCGACCTCGACATTTCCAACGGCGTGAACACCTACGCCGAAACGCTCTATACCGCCGGAGCGGACTGCGGCGTCAGCCCGTACATTCTTGCGGCGATGATGCTGCAGGAGATGGGCACGAACGGCGCGAGCGAGAGCATCAGCGGCACGAACCGCCGCTTTCCGGGGTACTATAACGCCTTCAACATCGGCGCTTACAAGACCGCGGAGTATTCCGCCGTGGAGCGCGGATTGTGGTACGCCAGCGGCGGCCATAACGGGAGCGGCACCTCGTGGGGGCGGCCGTGGAACAGCCTCTATAAAGCCATCCGCGGCGGCGCGGCCTTCTATGCCGCGAACTATGTTGCCGCGGGGCAGAATACGCTCTATCTCAAGCGCTTCAACGTGCAGGGCGAGAACATGTACTGGAACCAGTACATGACGAACGTTGCGGGCGCGGCGAGCGAGGGGCGGCTGCTCTCCTATGCTTACAGCGAGGAGATGCGCGCATCCAAACTCACGTTCAATATTCCGGTGTATCTCAACATGCCGGATACCGCTGTGCCCGCTCCGACGGGCGACGGCTCGCCGAACACGAAACTTTCCTCACTTACAGTGAGCACTGGCGCGCTTTCGCCGGAGTTCCGGCGGGATATCCGGGAATATACCGTCATCGTGCCGAACGAGACCGAGCGCATCACCGTAACGGCCTCGCCGCTCAACGCCGCGGCGAGCGTCGCCGGGACGGGCGAATATGCGCTCAATGTCGGCGTGAACACCGTCACGCTCACCGTGACGGCGGAATCGGGCGCATCGGAGACATACACGCTCTCCGTCCACCGCCGCGCGCTGGACGCGCCGGTGACGGTCACCGGCCCCTACGCTTTCAGCGCGGACGGGCGTGTTTCGGGCGTCGCGCCCGGCACGGCGCTTGCCGCGTTTACTTCGTCGCTCGGCGTGAGCGGCGGAACGCTCACCGTGACGGACGCCACGGGCGCTGCCAAGGCGCCGGACGCGCCGATGTGTACCGGCGATTTTGTGAAGATCACGTATGAACTCGACGGCGCGGAAGCGGTGTTCGCTTCCGGGTACGTCGTCGTCGCGGGCGACATCAACGGCGACGGCACCGTCACCATCAGCGATCTCATCAAGCTGCGCAACCACCTTCTCGGCACCGGCGAGCTGACCGGGCTGAGTTTGGCCGCGGCGGACGTGGACCGCAGCGGCACGGCGGCGATCAACGATCTTATCCGCATACGAAACCATCTGCTCGGCACGGCGACGATCACGCCGTAAGGAGGGCTTGCCGATGAAACAAAGAAAACCGATCCTCGCGCTGCTCGTCGCCGCGGCGCTGCTGCCGTGGCTCACGGTGAGCGCCAGGGCGGCGGACACGGACGTGATGTTCTCCGATCCGAGCGTCGTTGTCGGAAACACCGTCACGGTGAACGTGTATACGACCTCCGCCGTTGCGGGCATCGATCTGACGCTCGTGTACGACACGGACTATCTTACCTACACCGGCGCATCGGGCGGGCTCGGCAACGCGGCGGTGCAGGATAACGGCGGGAGTTTGCGCATCGTGGACTACAGCGGCAGCGGCGAGGGGAAATTCTCTCTCAACCTGAGCTTCACGGCCCGCGCCATCGGCACAACGGCGCTCCGCCCGACAGCGTGCAGCGCGAGCAACGCCGGGGGCGACGCGGTGAGCGTGGAGTACGCTTCCCACAGCGCATCGGTGACGATCACGTCGGCATCGAGCGACTGCACGCTCTCCGCGCTCTACATCGATCCCGGCACGCTCTCCCCGGCATTTTCCGCCAATGTGACGAACTACGCCGTGACGGTGCCGTATGAAACAACATGGCTCGCCGTGAGCGCCGTGAAGAACGACGCTTCGGCCACCACCGCCGTGAGCGGGAACGGCTCGCTCTCCGTCGGGCTGAACTATGTGACCGTAACCGTCACCGCCGGGAACGGCGCGCAGAGGGTCTATACGCTCGCCGTCACGCGGCAGGCGCAGGATACCGCCGCGCAGCCGACAAGCGACAACCATGTCGATACGACTGAGCCGGAGATTCCGGAGGCGACGCCTGCCGCCGGGCGGACGAACTGGCAACGGCGATGGAGTGCCGCTGCTACCACGGCGGCGAGGGCCGCACCAAGCTCCACGTTCTGAAATACCAGCGGCGGGACTACGTCGCGCTGGCGGGCGGCGTGGTCATTCTGGTGCTGGTGGTAGCCCTGCGGAGACTGGGCGCTTAAAATCGAAAAACGTTATAAACACAGACTCTGTAAAGGAAAAGTGCTTTGCGTGAAAGGAGCGGCCTTATGAAGGAAAAACGGTTTCAGAACCTCTCTCTGGCACTGAATGCGGTGCTGTTGATTGCTCTGTTTGCAACCCGGGCGGAGCTGGTGGATAAGCAGACGATCCTGAAAAGCAAATTGGACGATATCGCATATCGGCTTTCCGATATGGATGATCAGATCACGAACCTGTCCGCGAAACAGCGGGAGCAGACGGAGGATCTGTCGGATTTTTCCTTTGAACCCACCGGCCTGGACCCGGAAAGCCATACGCTGCAAGCCGACATGAGCATCACCCTCCGCCGCTGGACGGCGGACACGGAGGTGACGCTGCTGGTGACCCAGAGTGGCCGGATAACGGAGCAGCCTATGTCCGGGAGTGGCGGCGTGTTCACCACACCGGTGAGCCTGCCGGTGGAGGATACCGGCGAAGTGTCCTTCGCGGCGAATATCACCGCCGGCGGTCAGACCAGCCGGGAGGAGGTCACCAGTTACAGTGACCTTGCCATGCTGCTGCCCCTGACGAATGACGGCAGCGGTTATGGCGATCCCACTTATCGGGGAGGAAGCTTGCAGCTTCAATACGATCTGGGCGTCAGAAAGCAGTACGGCACAGAGGTGGTCGCCCCTGTTTTTCAGGTGCTGAAAAACGGAGAGACCGTCCAGACCCTTCCGGTAAAGATTTCGGAGTCTACCGTCAGCAGCGATCCCGATGTGGTCTACTATACCCCGGCTTCGGAGAATGGCGGCATCGCGGTCTCCTGCCAGCCGGAGGACACCGTGGAGCTGCACTTGCTCTGCCGGGATAGCTTCGGCCTTTCCTATGATTTTACCGTCTGCACCTATGAGATCGATCAGGATGGGACGATGGCGGAAGAGGTCTGGCCGGTCACAGATCACAACGTGCGCGTTTCCTGGGAAAAATAACACGGCCAGTGCCGTTAAAGGAGCCAATATGCGTAATATCGCACTGAAACTGATGTATAATGGAACGGCCTACCACGGCTGGCAGGTGCAGAAAAACGCCGTCACCGTCTGCGAGACGCTGCAAAAGGCGTTGGAGAAGATCACCGGCGCGCCGGTGCACCTCACCGGCTGCGGCCGCACGGACGCCGGCGTTCACGCGGAGCGGTACATCGCCAACTTCCGGACGGAAAGCCGGATTCCGTTGGAGCGCCTGCCCTTTGCCATCAACACCCACACGCCGGAGGACATTGCCGTCAGCGAGGCGCTGGAGGTGGCGGAGGATTTCAACGCCATCGGTTCCTGCCTGAAAAAGGAGTATACTTACCGCATTTACAATTCCCGGGTGAAGAATCCGTTTTATGTCAACCGGGCGTATTTCTACCCCAAGCGTCTGGACGAGGAATTTCTGAACCGGGCAGCCCATCAGTTTGTGGGCACCCACGATTTTGCGGCGGTCCGCAGCGTGGGCACGGAGACAAGGACCACTGTCCGCACGATCTACTGGTGCGACGTGACCCGCAGCGGGGAGCTGCTGGAACTGAAGGTCTGCGCCGACGGCTTCCTCTATAACATGGTGCGGGCCATCACCGGCACGGTGCTCTACGCCGCCGAAGGGAAGTTCCTGCCGGAGGATATTCCGGCCATTCTGGAAAGCCGGGACCGGACGCTGGCGGGACCCACGGTGCCGCCGGGGGGACTGTACCTGACAAGACTTTGGTATGAGGATGAACGGCTCAATGGCTGAAAATATGACAAAAGACATTTGGAATGACGATGACGGAGCCAAGGAACCGCCGAAAAAGCGGCGTATGCTGCGGAAGTTCCTGATTTTCCTGCTGGTGCTCATCGCTGTGCTGGGCCTCGTGCTTGTAGCGGCGTGGCGGGACGGCACCGGGTTCGACGCTCTCCGCCGGTATTTTGCCTACGGTACGGAGGCGGTAGGAGGGGAAAAGACCGTCTACCGCTACGATACGGACAATACCAACCGCTTCGCCCGGGTGGGGACCGGCTCACTGGTCATCCTGTCGGATACGTCCCTGCGGCTGCTGGGACCGGACGGCAGCGAGGTATGGAGCGCCAACGTGAAGATGAACGCTCCGGCGCTGGGACAGGGGGGCGGTCTGGCCGTAGCCTATGACATCGGCGGCACGGCCCTCTACGTGCTGGACGAGACCGGACCCCGGCTGGAGCTGACCTCCGACGGGCCGCTGGTCTCCGCCAATCTCAGCGGCTCCGGGATGCTGGCCGTGACCACCCAGATCAGCGGCACCAAGGGCCATGTGGACGTGTACGGCGCCGATATGCAGGTGCTGTTCGCTTTCAACGCCCACCGCCGCTTTGTGGCGGATGCCTGCGTGACGGAGGACGGCGGCTATCTGGCCGCTGTGACCATGGGGCAGGCGGACAGCGTGTTTATCAGCGATCTGGTGATCTACGATCTGACCCAGGAGGACCCCGTGGCGGACTACTCTGTGCCGGACGGTCTGGTGACGGCCATGACAGGCCGGGGAGATCGGATCCTCACCGTCACCGATACCTGTCTGGCGGTGGGGAATACCGCCGGAAAGCTCGTTGGCACCTATTCCTACAACGGTGAGTACCTCCGGGAATATGACCTCGGGGGCGAGGACTACACGGTGCTGCAGCTGAACCGGTATCAGTCCGGCAGTGTGGGACGGCTGGTGACGGTGGATGACGATGGCGAGGAGATCGCCAGTCTGGACGTTGCAGAGGAGATCCGGGACGTTTCCGCCTGCGGACGGTATCTCTCCGTGCTGTACGCGGACCGTCTGGTAGTCTACAACCGTCAGTTACAGGCCTATGCTACCCTCCACGGCCCGGAGCACACCCGCGAGGTGCTGACCCGGGCGGATGGCTCCGTTCTAATGATCGGTGCGGATTCCGCAGAACTGTTTCTGCCATAAAAGGTAGGATTTACAGCGATGTTTACAAATTGTTTTCACGGTGAAAGGTAGGCAAGTCCCATGACACCTGCTATAATATTAGACGTTCTGATTGCGGCACTTTTGATCGCCGCAGCTTTGCGGGGCTGCTGGCGGGGGCTGTTCCTGTCCCTATCCGGCATCCTTGTTCTGATCGCGGCCATGATCGGCGCGAATCTGGGGGCGAAGGCCCTGACCCGGCCGATCTCCGATTGGGTGACGCCAAAAATCGAGGAGCGAATCGCCGGAACGGCGGAAAAGACCTTGGAAAAGAAAGGGCAGGAGAGCGGTCAAACGCTGGAAGAACTGCTGCCGGACAGTCTGAAGGGCCTTTTGGACCGGACGGGACTCTTAGATACGCTGCGGGGGACGCTGGAGCGCCGTGCAGAGGACAGCGTTGCCGCCACGGCCAAGGCCATTGCGGCGGCTGTGGCCCGGGAACTGGTGGAGACCTTTGCCTATGCCATTTTGTACATTCTGATTTTTGTGGCGCTGGTGATCCTGCTGCGGCTGGCGGCGCTGGCCATCAATCTGGTCCTGCGCCTGCCGGTGCTCTCCGGGGTCAACACGCTGGGCGGCGCTTTGCTGGGCTTGTTAGAGGGCATGATGGTGGTGTGGCTGCTGATCTGGCTGGCCCCCCGCCTTGGTATCGCCCTTCCCGCGGAGAACACCTATCTGCTTCACTTTTTCATGACGGTCGGACCAATGGGCCTGCTGTCATCCCTATCATAATTTCCCTATGGAGCGCCGCGCGCTCCGTGGGGTACGGAGGTAACTATGCAGCCAACACTTTGTTCCAGATGTAAAAAGAATATCGCCACGGTGTTCATCACCCGGATGGAGGGGGACAAGACCGTTAACGAGGGTCTGTGCCTGAAGTGCGCCAAGAGCCTGGGACTGCCGCAGGTGAACGAGATGATGCAGCGCATGGGCATCACGGATGAAGACCTGGATAATTTGAATAATGAAATGATGCAGGCGATGGACTCCATCGAGAATGTGGAGGATCTGCCCGGCGGAGAGGATGACGAGGAAGCCGGCAAGACCGCTACCTTCCCGTTTCTGAACCGCCTGTTCAGCAACGGCGGCGAGCCTGCTCCCAAGGAAGAGACCCCCGCGGAGGACGGCAGCCGCCGGGAGAAAAAAGAGGGGAAGCCCAACGGAAAACGCAAGTTTTTGGAGGGCTACTGCATCTCCCTGAACCGTAAGGCCAAGGAGGGCAAGCTGGACCCGGTGATCGGCCGTGCAGAGGAGATCGAGCGGGTTATTCAGATCCTGAACCGCCGCCAGAAGAACAACCCCTGTCTCATCGGCGAGCCCGGCGTGGGCAAGACCGCCATCGCGGAGGGCCTTGCCCAGCGGATCGTTGCGGGGGATGTACCCTTCAAGCTGCGGGATAAAGAGGTCTACCTCCTCGACCTGACGGCGCTGGTGGCCGGGACTCAGTTCCGGGGCCAGTTTGAGCAGCGGATGAAGGGCCTCATCGACGAGGTCAAAAAGCTGGGTAACATCATCCTGATGATCGACGAGATCCACAACATCGTGGGTGCGGGAGATGCCGAGGGCAGCATGAACGCCGCCAACATCCTGAAGCCCGCTCTTTCCCGGGGCGAGATCCAGGTCATCGGCGCCACCACCTTTAATGAATACCGCAAGTCCATCGAGAAGGACAGCGCCTTGGAGCGCCGGTTCCAGCCGGTGACGGTGAACGAGCCTTCCATCGAGGATTCCATCAAGATCCTCAAGGGTCTGGCCCCCAACTACGAGGCGTATCACGGCGTCAAGATCTCCGACGGTATCCTGCGGCAGGCGGTGCTGTTGAGCGAGCGGTATATCACCGACCGCTTCCTGCCGGATAAGGCCATCGACCTGATCGATGAGGCCTGCTCCGACCTGAACCTGAAGGACCCGGACATCTCCCGGCGGATGCAGCTTCAGCGGGAGATCGATGACTTTGAAAAGGAACGGGCCATGCTGGAGGAGCAGGGGGCGCAGGAGGGCGCGGAGCCGGATTACGAGCAGATCGCCACGCTGAAAAGCAAGATCCTCCAGCGTCAGACGGAGCTGAACACCCTGCTTTTGAAGGGCGATCCCCAGCTGACCATGGAGAATATTGCCCACGTTATCGAGCTGTGGACCAAGATCCCGGCCTCCAAGATCCGGGAGGAGGAATTCCAGCGGCTCAGCCAGCTGGAGGAGCGGCTCAAGAGTCACATCGTCGGACAGGACGAGGCCATCGCGGCGGTGTCCGCCGCCGTGCGGCGGAACCGGGTGGGAATCTCCCCCAAGCACAAGCCCGTCAGCTTTATTTTCGTCGGCTCCACCGGCGTGGGCAAGACGGAGCTGGTGAAACAGCTGGCCGTGGATCTGTTCAACACCCCGGACGCGCTGATCCGGCTGGATATGTCCGAATTTATGGAAAAGCACTCCGTTTCCCGGATCGTCGGCTCCCCGCCGGGCTATGTGGGCTATGACGAGGCAGGCCAGTTGACGGAGAAGATCCGCCGGAAGCCCTACGCCGTCATTTTGTTCGACGAGATCGAAAAGGCCCATCCCGACGTGCTGAACGTGCTGCTGCAAATTCTGGATGACGGCGAGATCACCGATTCCCACGGCCGCCGGGTCAACTTTGAAAATACCATCATCGTCATGACCTCCAACGCCGGCAGCGGCAATCAGGACGGCGGCACCGTGGGCTTTGACCGCAGTCAGACCCAGCAGGACGCAGACAAGGCCATGAAGGCGCTGCAGCAGTTCCTGCGGCCGGAGTTCATCAACCGCGTGGACGCCGTCATTACCTTCAACCGCCTGTCCAAGGAGAACTTCAAGGAGATCGCCAAGATCATGCTGGGCGAGCTGGTCACCTCCTTGGGCGACAAGGGCATCACCTTTACCTATGATGACAGCCTGGTAGAGTTCCTGGTGGAAAAGTCCTTCTCCCGGACCTACGGCGCCCGGAACCTGCGGCGCACCATCCAGAAGGAGCTGGAGGACCCCATGGCCACCAAGATCATCGACAGCTACGAGCATCCGGTATCCCGGATCCACGCTGCCGCGGAGAACGAAGCTATCCGTCTGGACGCGCTGTAAGAAAGGGGAGAGGTACGGTGAAGCTGTTTCGGAAGAATATCGATCCCCGCTGTGCTTATTGCCAGCGCGGGCAGCAGATCAGCGAAACGGACGTCATGTGCGTGAAGCACGGCATCGTTCCGGTGGAGCACCATTGCAGAGGGTTTCACTACGATCCTTTGAAGCGGGTACCGCCCCGTCCGGCTTCTCTGGATACCGCCAAGCTGAAAGAGGAAGATTTTTCCCTGTGAATTTCAAACAGGCACCCGCAAGGGTGCCTGTTTTGGCAAAAGGAGGAGACTATGGAGATCAAACGTGTATGCGCCCTATATTTCAGTGCCACAGGAAATACGGAAAAAACCGTTGCCGCCTTTGCGGAGACGCTGGCGGAGCAGTTGGGCGTCCCATGGGAGCGGCTGCCGTTCACCAAGCCTGCGGAGCGGGAACGGGACTATATGTTTGCCGACACGGATCTGGTGGTGGTGGGCACGCCCACCTACGCGGGAAAGCTGCCTAACAAGATCCTGCCGGACCTCAAGGCCCGCCTTCATGGTAACGGTGCGCTGGCGGCGGCCTTCGTGACCTTCGGAAATCGGTCCTATGACAACGCTTTGGCGGAGCTGTGTGCGGTTTTGGAGGGTGACGGATTCCATACGGTGGCCGGGGGCGCCTTTGTGGGCCGTCACGCCTTTACGGACAAACTGGCGGAGGACCGGCCTGACTGGGATGACCGGAAGGAATTGAAAAACTTTGCGGCTGCAACCGCAGACAAGGTAAAAAACTTGACAGAAAACCCCGCGCCTGTCACCGTTCCCGGAGACCCGGAGGCCCCGTATTACATCCCCAAGGGCACCGACGGCGAGCCTGCCAAGTTCCTGAAGGCCAAGCCCCGGACCGACCTGACCAAGTGCACGAACTGCGGCGCCTGCGCCCGGCTGTGCCCCATGGGGGCCATTGACCCGGAGGACGTGTACAGCGTCCCCGGCACCTGCATCAAGTGTCAAGCCTGTGTGCGGAAATGCACGAAACATGCCAAGTACTTTGACGATCCGGCGTTTTTATCCCATGTAGCCATGCTGGAGCAGACCTTCACCGAGCCGAAAAAGAACGAGGTGTTCCTGTAAGGAAAGTCCATCGGAATATAGCGAAACAGCGTCCCGTCACGGGACGCTGTTCCTTTTTTAGGGAAACCCGGACCGGTCAAGCCGCTGCTGCATAGCTTGGGAATGAAATCAAATGGGGAGGGGCGGCTATGGCACAGATCACAAATTTCTTCTTAGGGGCCAACAGCGGCAGCGGCTTTCAGAATTTATTTT
>ERZ773224.4707-NODE-4707-length-10135-cov-3.377579_pt1 | contig 10135 bp, 9 predicted proteins | sample MGYA00580526_ERZ773224 | MGnify/ENA primary metagenome ERZ773224 (study PRJEB29015, sample SAMEA2737743) | human gut metagenome | biome: human gut; feature: human-associated habitat; material: faeces | place: China | collected 2012 ...
CATTCTCTTTTCCTTCCTTCTCGTCAAAACTTAGTTCATCAAGTTTTCTCTGATATCCTGATAATATCTCATTTAACTTGTTTGGTTCTGACACTCCCATTTGATTCATCCTGCGATAAATTTCGATATCACTTTCGTCTATCCACCAACCTTTTTGCTTCCATTCAAATGAACTTTCATTTTCAAGTTTTTCGTTATATCTTTCTGCACTAATCAAAGATTTTCCGTCTGCACCCACATCTGCATCAAAATAGTCTTCTTCCTCATTTGTTTCCGTTTCGATTCCGAATTGGTTTTCTAAAATATGATAAATTACAAAAATATTTTTAAAAATTAAATATAGGAGGTAAGAATGAAAATTCTTTTACAATTCAAGTTGAAGAATAACAAGTTACCGATTGATTACAGAAGAGTAATCTTGTCATTCTTCAAGAAAGCACTCTCGGAAATTGCAGACGGAAAGTATTACGAAAAGTATTATTTTAAACCGGAACGGAGAAATTTTTCTTTTGCTGTGAATTTACCTAATCCTAAATTCTCAAAATGTGAAATCACCTTGGGAAAAAATGAATTTCGTATTACTTTTTCAACATCCGACAAAATGACAGGCTTTGTGTTTATGTCTGCTTTTATTAAGCAAAAGGGCAATAATTTCTCAGCACCACTTGGAAATGTTTTTACATTAACAAATATCTCTCAATTAGGTGACAAGACTACAAATTCCAATACTGCTCTTGTAAAAATGCTAAGTCCTCTGTGTATCAGAGAACATAGTAGGGAAGAAAATAAGGATTCTTATTATTCAGTTGCAAGTGATAACTTTGAAGAATATGCAAACAAGATAATTCAGGAACAACTTATCAATTCAGGTTTTGATAATAAAATTGTTAAATGTTTTTCTCTTCAGCCTATCAACAGTAAAAAAACGGTAGTGTTTCACTACGGCAATTATATCGAATGTAGCTTAGGCGAATTTGTTATAAATGGTGACAAGGCTATTATTAATTATCTACTACAAAGTGGTATTGGTTCTCGAAAATCAGCCGGTTTCGGTTTACCGATACTGGTTGCAGAATAAGGAGGTGATTGTTTGAAAACTAATGTTGATTACAAAGGCTATGATACACTTATTCAGCCAACCGATTGGCGATATTCTGCAGCTTGTTTAGGATTACATAGGTTTCTTACTTATTCAGGCTTTGATTTTATGTTGCTTAACGATTGTGAAGATACAGTTGATGGTGCAATCTACGGTTTTGATGGTATTTTGTATCATAGCAGTGACTTAACAGAAGAGAATTATCTTCTCTTTGCCGAATCTTTTTTTAAGAATGATATGACTCATTTAACTATTCTTAGTATGCTTGATAATGCTGAATTTACTGATGAAAATATTAAGACTATAAATGACTTAATTAAGAGCAAAACTGTACTTAAAAAACTTATTGGAAAAACAAAGTTTGACGGTACTAATAAAGATGTAATTTCAAATCTTATTAACGAAAATAGATTTGAAATTACTAAGAGTATCTTTAGATATGGTAAGAACCTTTACAGTGATTATTGCAATAGTAATTTGCTTTTAACCGATAGTAACAATCATTGTAGATTAGCCGGTTATTCAGTTGATGAGGGTAGAAAAACAAGATTTTTAGGTTTCTGCTTTTCAAAGGATAGTGTTGATTGCAATGATGAACTTGAATTTGATTTTATTCCATTTGCTTTTTCAAATTCTGAAATGTATGAAACATACTTTCTCAACAATAATTATTCAATCAAAGACTTGGTAAATACAAACAGAATTATGTCAAAAAGATTGAGAGATAATGAAAAGAAAAATCCAAAAACAAGACTATTATCAGTGCTACAACAAGCTGATGACTTTATTAATTATGATGTAGAAATTATTGTGAAAAATAGGGATAATGACTTCTACAATACAATGTTTATAAGAGCAGAAAGACTAAGAGCATTAAAACAACTTAAGGATAAGTCCCTTTCATTTACCTACAAAATAGCAGAGGATTATTGGCTAAACCTTGAGAGAGAAGTATATGAAAGATGTTTGAATAATGTTCTGCTTGATGACCTTATTGAAAGAATGTTGAAAATCATTCTTGATAGTGAAGTAAACAAAACCACAGTACGATTTAGAATAAACACATTAGTTGATATTAATGTGTCATGGAAAGGAAGTATGATTATGTCAGAACTAGAAAATGCTAAAAAATTAGGATATGTGGTTTCTCAAAGACTGATTGAGAAACGAGGAAAAAACAAAATCAGCTCATATCAACAGAGAATTATCAGTGCCTTAGTGGCTCATGATTACGACAGAGTAAAGGAAGTATTACTAAGTCTTTCAGCATATTCCGGTGTAGAATTTGCTTTCTTCTATAAATTTCTTGAAGATGCAGAAAAATACAAAGACTTGGCTTTTGCTTTTGCCAGTTCATTAAAAGATCCAACAGAAAACAAAAATAAGTAATATAAAGGAGAAATAACAATGAAAAATACAGCTCTAACATTAACTGTTATCGCAAATATGACAAGTAACTACGGTGAAAGCCTAGGTAATATCTCTAGTGTACAAAAGGTATATAGAGAAGGTAAGGAATATGCTACTCGTAGCAGAGAAAGTTTAAAGAATGCAATTTGTGTACAAGCAGGTCTTTATGATGATTTACAAACTTCAGTTGACGGTGCTATGCAAAAGCTAGTAACAAAGGATATTAACGCAGCAACTTGCAAGGCTCTTGAAGGTGGCTATATGTCAACTAAAGATGTTACATATATCAGAAACAGTTCTTTTTATCTAACAGATGCAGTATCTGCTGAACCTTTTATAAATGATGCTCGTTTCCACAACAATCTTTATCTTGCAACAAATTTTGCAAAGGCAAATGGTCTTAATGTGCAGAATAATTCAAAAGATTGTGGCCTAATGCCATATCAGTATGAGTATGATAAGTCTATCAAGATTTATAGCATCACTATTGACCTTGAAAAGGTTGGTGTTGATCAGAACTTTGATGCTGAGGCAAGTAATGAGGAAAAGTGTAGTAGAGTTCTTTCTATTATTGATGCAGTTGAGAACCTTTCTTTAGTGGTAAAGGGTAACCTTGATAATGCAGAACCTATTTTCATTGCAGGTGGTCTGTCACCAAGAAAGACACATATGTTTGAAAATGCAGTTAGAGTAGTAGGTAAGAACCTTGTTGTTGAGCCAATTAAAGAAAAGCTAGATATGGGTTTTTCTTGTGGTTTAATGCGTAACGGTCAGATGGGTAATGAAGACGAAATTATTAGAGAGCTTAACCCTACAACAGTGCCTGAATTCTTTAATCAGTTAAGAGAAGATGTAAAGGCTTATTTTGCAGACTAAGGTGGAATAAAAATGAAAGCTATTAGACTTCATTTAAAACAAAATAGTGCAAACTATAGGCGTGAAGAAACGGTAAATTGTCGAATGACATATCCTTTACCACCTTATTCAACAGTAATCGGTGCTATCCACAAGGCTTGTGGATACACTGATTATCATGATATGAAAGTCAGCATACAAGGCAAGTACGGTTCTCTAAAAACAAGATTATTCAAGGATAACTGCTTTTTAAATTCTTTACAAAACGATAGAAATACACTTGTAAAATTGCGTAATCCGGATATGCTTTCTACTGCTTATGACATTGTTGCAGTAGCTCAAAAGGCACAAGGTAATGACTTTGAAAAAGGCATTACAATTAATGTAGTTAATAAGGATTTATTAGAAGAATATAGATTTCTAAAAAGAACCAAAAGGCGTATTGATAAGCATAAAAAGATTGTAAAGTCTTTAAAAGATAAGGTTAAGAAAATGAAAGCAGATGAAAACATATCTGCCGAAGAAGTAAAAGCCTTTGATAAACGAGTTAAGGATATTGATAAAATCTATAAAAAATATGAAGAAGTCAAGTATACAGTTCCTTACTCAAAGTTTAGAACTTTAGCAACCGGCCCTAAGTATTACGAAATGCTTTATGATATTGAACTTGTAATTCATATTGCTAGTGATGAAAACACACTGCAAGATATTCTTGATAATATCTATAACCTAACTGCAATAGGTAGAGGAGAGGATTTTGTGGAAGTCTTAGAATGTACTAAAACTGAACTTGAAGGTGGAGATATTCAATATGATGCTCCAAATTCTCCATTTGATTTATATATGCCAATTGAATTATTAGACAAAAATATTGACTGTATAGGTCAAAATGATAAAACTGACGGATTGTATATTAATGGTACGAAGTATCTTTTACCTAAAAATTACACAGTAGAAAAACTCAAAGGTAATATGAGGAAAAGGAACTTTAATAGAATACCGGTGTTGTTCAATAAAATTGAATTTATTGATGGAGAATGTAACGGTATTTATCTTGACAAGTGTGATGGAAAGGAATATGCAGTATTTCTTGCATAGGTGAATAATGGATTATCATGATGCTTTAGCAAAACCGGATGAGACTATTGAACAACATACTGATAAATTACTGGAATGTGCAGAAATTCTTTATGCTTTAGGATATATTAAATCTGAACAACTTTACAAAGATTTATTAGTAGCATGCAAAAATCACGATATGGGAAAAATGAATTCTCAGTTTCAAATTCGTATTAAACGTAGGTCAAAGTATAATTATGAAATTGAAGTACCTCACGCAGTATTGTCAATTTTCTTTGTTAATGATAGCGAGTGTAGTGATTATACAAGTGTTTTATTTGCAGTTTTATATCATCATTATCACAAAGAGTCACCTATGTATGTTTTTCGTAGTGAAAGACAACTGATTGAAAGTTTTTTAACAGAATTAGATTTTCAACAAGATGATTATTCTATAATGCGAAGAAAATTAACTAAAGTTAAAAAGATTTTTCAAACTAATCTTAATGATAAACAAAAGCAATACGCAGTTCTTTTAAAAGGTCTGTTACACAAGTGTGACTACAGTGCCAGTGCTAATATTCCTTGTGAAAAGAAAAATGATTTTCTTTTGGAGAGCATTGAAGATTGGCGAAGTGGTAAATTTCAGTATAATACTTTACAAGAGTTTTGTATTGCAAATCGTAATGAAAATATTATGGTTACTGCCCCAACGGGAATGGGCAAAACCGAGGCAGGTCTTTTATGGTGTGGTGACAACAAATGTTTCTTTGTTTTACCACTAAAAACAGCTATCAACGCAATGTATGGAAGAATTAAAGAACTTGCTAAAGACGTAGAAGCTGAAGATGTATATAAAAGTAGAGTAGCTTTAGTTCACTCAGATATGAAATCATATTATCTCAAGGATGCCAATGATAAAGATACTGATTATGATTTCAATTATGAAGAATTAAGTAGACAATTTTGTTTGCCTGTAACTGTATGTACACCGGATCAAATTTTTGATTTTGTTCTAAAGTATCCGGGATATGAGTATAAATTGGCTATTTCTTCCTACTCAAAATTTATTATTGATGAAATCCAAATGTATTCTCCTGACATTCTTGCAGCTATTATTTATGCTATCAAAATGATACATATTATGGGAGGTAAGGTTGCTGTGCTAACTGCAACTTTGCCACCATTTGTAAAGGAAGAATTGTTAAAAATTTTTGGTGATGATGTTCAGTTAGCTGATTTTTCATCAGAGGGTATTTTACGACATAATGTAAAAGTTTTTGATGATAAATTGGAAACCGATGATGTTATCCAAATTGTTAATGAAACAAATTCAGATACAGTAAAAAAGTACCTAGTTGTGTGCAACACGGTGAAAACAGCTAATAGAATTTACAGGGAACTTTCTGAGAGTAATATTGATGCTGAAATTAATCTTTTTCATGCTAACTTTATTAAGAAAGATAGAATGAAAAAGGAAAAAGAAATAATGGGGGCATCAGAGAAAAAACTTAATGAAATGAACAAACCTGAAATTTGGATTTCTACTTCTGTTGTTGAGGCTAGTCTTGATATCGACTTTGATATTTTGATTACTGAATTATCAGATTTATTTTCATTATTCCAAAGATTTGGCAGAACTAATCGTAAAGGCAAAAAGGATTTTTCTGATTATAATTGCTATGTGTTTACTGAACTGCAAGATAGGGCAGATAGCTTTATTGATAAGGATATTCACAATCTTTCAAAAGATGCAATTGTGACTGTTGAGGGTGTACTTACAGAACAAGAGAAAAATTCTTTAATAGAAAAATATCTTTCTGTAGAAAAAGTACAAGATACAAATTATTACAAAGATTATTGCAAATTCTTTAAGAACTATGAAGATGAATACGACTACCTAAATAGTTCAAACGATTCTTTGCGTAATATTGACAGAGTGGATGCTATTCCTAAGTGCGTTTATGATGAAAATGTTGATATGATTAATGAAAATCTTGAAAAAATAAATTCCAAAGATGTTGATAGGGACTCAAGAATGAATGCAACAGAAGAAATTTTAAAACTTACTGTTTCCATATCTATGTTTAGATGCCGAAAGCATGATAGTGGAATTTCTGTTGATATGAAGTATAGAAGAATTCCTGTGATAGATTGTAACTATTCTTTTGACAGTGGTTTAGATTTTGAGTTTATTGAAAAACCCACTGATGATAGTAATGAAGTGAATTTTATTTGAGGTGACTATGACCGAAAATGATGTAACAGGTATGCAGATTTATTACTACTATGTGTGTAAGAGAAAACTATGGTACTTTTCAAATGAATTGACAATGGAAAGTGAAAATGAAAATGTTAAGATAGGAAAAATCATTGATGAAACTACCTACAAAAACAAAAAGAAACATATCCTTATTAATAACACAATTAATATTGATTATATTTCAGAACACAGACTATTGCATGAAGTTAAGAAAAGCAAAAAAGTAGAAGAAGCCGGAATTGCACAACTTAAGTATTATCTGTATTATCTAAAGAAAAGGGGAGTGGAAGGCCTAAGGGGAAGAATAGACTTTCCACTTTTAAAGCAAAGTATAGATGTTGAATTAACAGATACTGATGAAATGGAGATTGAAAAGGTAGTTAAAGATATTATAAGAATAGTATCTTTAGATTTACCACCAAAATTTGAAAAGTTAAAAATTTGCAAATCATGTGCCTATTATGATTTGTGTTGTATTTGAGGTGCAAAATGCAAGAAAGCTATTATATTTACTCATCAGGAAATTTAATTCAAAAAGATAATACTCTTAGGTTCAAAACCTTTGAAGGTGTAACAAAAGACTTGCCCATAGAAAATATAAAAGAAGTGTATTTGATGAATGAAGTGACAGTTACTTCAAAATTGCTTAGTCTATTTTCCAAGTATGGAGTAACTGCTCATTTCTTTAATCACTATCAGTTCTACATAGGTAGCTTTTGTCCTAAAGAAAGCAAACTGGCAGGTCAGTTGCTTATTCAACAAGCACTGACTTATAGTGATTATAGTAACAGACTTTCTATTGCTCAAGAATTTATTAATTCTGCCTCTTTCAATATATATCGAAATTTACGATACTATAATGGAAGAGGTAAAGATGTTTCTGTTTATATGAGAAATATTGAAAACTATCGAAAAAATATTTCTACTACAAAAACAATAGAAGAACTTATGGGTGTTGAGGGTAATATTAGACAAGAATATTACAAGGCATGGAATGTTATAATTGACCAAAATGTTGAGTTTAATAAGAGAGTCTATCATCCGGCAGATAATATGATTAACAGTCTTATTTCATTTGTCAATACTTTGGTTTATACCAAGACTTTGTCAGAAATTTATAAGACTCAGCTTAACCCAACAATCAGCTTTTTGCACCAACCGGGTACAAGAAGATTTTCTTTAGCACTTGATGTATCTGAGGTGTTTAAGCCACTGATTGCCGACCGTTTAATTTTTTCATTATTAAACAGAAAGCAAATCACAGAGGATAGTTTTGCTAAGGATTTAAATGGACTTCAACTTACAGAAAAAGCATCAAAGACCATAATGGCCGAACTTGATAATAAACTGAAAACAACTATTTTCCATAAAGAACTTAACAAAAATGTGTCTTATCAATTTTTAATTCGCCTTGAATTGTACAAATTGATAAAACACATAATTGGTGAAAAAGAGTATAAAGGTTTTGAAATGTGGTGGTAATACTTGTATGTAATTTTAGTTTATGATATTCTATTTGATGACAAAGGCAGAAAGATACTTCCTAAGGTATTCAAAATTTGAGGTTAGTGATTCTGAAAATTATAATAATTTTATTACAGATGAAATTTTATCACTCATAGATGATAAAAAAATCTGTTTTTGAAGGCAACCTTAGTAAAGCAAATTCTATTGCTATGAAAAAAGAATTAGCACAATATGTGCGAAAAGATAAGGATTCTGTTATTATGTTCCATACTCGTGAAGAAAGATGGCTCAGTAAAGATTTCTTAGGTATCGAAGAGGATAAAACCTCTAATTTTTTGTAGTTATAAAAATTGTCGACCTGCAATAATGCGAAAATATATGTAGGTTGACAACCTTAATTTTATCAGTGTTTATGGTGATTTTTTAATGTGTGTATTTTCTAATTTAAAAATTTGTACTTAATTTTTAATATATAGACAATTTATACCTCAGTAATTCCCATGAATACTATGCTGTTTTATCAACGGCTATAAATCTATCCAAACTGGATTTTAAATTTGTTATCGCTAATCTGTGCAAACACATCCGCAAGCTATAAATCTATCCAAACTGGATTTTAAATACAAAAAATTAAACATAAAATATATTATATTTCTTCTATAAATCTATCCAAACTGGATTTTAAATCGATAATAAAAATTAAAATGGTAAGTCGTTGTCCTCCTATAAATCTATCCAAACTGGATTTTAAATCATCCTTACTTTCTTCTGTGTCTGTTTTCTTTTCAACTATAAATCTATCCAAACTGGATTTTAAAGGACAGTTATTGACTTGTATATAGTTTAGTATGTAACTATAAATCTATCAAAACTGGATTTTAAATGAATTTTTAAGTGTTATGGCTTCAGCATTCAGTTCACTATAAATCTATCCAAACTGGATTTTAAATAAGAACAACGGAAAGACAATGCAACAGGAGCTGGTGCTAGAATATAACCATAGACACGAAATGTTGAACAAGCTATACTTATAGAAAAAGGAGTTCAACATAATGGCTAAAAATCAAAAATCATATACCCCAGAGTTTAAAAAGCAGATTGTTGATCTGCATTGTAAAGCTGGCAAAGGTGTAACTGAACTAAGTAACGAATATGGCATACCAAAAGGCACAGTTTCTACATGGATTAAAAATCTTGCTCCGGTAATTACTACAGAGAAAGAGACTATTTCTTTAAAGGAATACAAGACTCTTCAGAAAAAATGAAAGGCCTTGAAATTGATAATGAAATATTAAAAAAAGCTACTGCCATATTCGCCAAAAATCAATAACTGAATACGTGTCCTTTATTCAAGCTAACTTAGTCAAGTATACTGTAAAGCGGATGTGCTCTGCACTTAAATTTCCTAGAAGCACTTACTATACTGCATTAAATCATGTTCCTTCAAAAAGAGAACAGGAATATAAGGAATTCAGCAATGAAGTATTATCAATATATAACGAATTTAAGAAACGTTATGGGGCAATTAATATCCATAGAGAACTTAATGATAAAAATATCCCCTGCTCAGTAAAATGTGTTCAACGTCATATGAAAAAACTTGAAATTAAAAGCATTGTTGTTAAAAAGTATCAATACCAAAAGAATCAGGGTACAGTTCCTAATGATAAAGAAAATATCCTTAATCGTGATTTTACTGCTGATACAGTATTTAAAAAGCTTGTAACTGATATCACATATATCCATGTAGTAAATGAAGGATGGACTTATCTTGCATCCGTAATGGATTTATATGATCGCAAAATCATAGGATGGGCATATGGTAAAAATATAACAGCTGAGCTTGCCACACAGGCTGTAAAGAATGCATGCCTTAATATCCCTGATACAACGGGAATAGTGCTTCATAGTGATCTAGGAAGCCAGTATACCAGTGAAGAATTCGAGAAATACTTACAGGATCAGGGAATGTTACATTCATT
>ERZ773224.4708-NODE-4708-length-10129-cov-7.763947_pt1 | contig 10129 bp, 9 predicted proteins | sample MGYA00580526_ERZ773224 | MGnify/ENA primary metagenome ERZ773224 (study PRJEB29015, sample SAMEA2737743) | human gut metagenome | biome: human gut; feature: human-associated habitat; material: faeces | place: China | collected 2012 ...
TACCTCTGGACTCCACTCTCCCCGCAACGAGTTAAGGGCTGCTCGCCCTTAACAAGCCCAAAGAAGAAGTCGAAGCCCAAAAATGCTAGCCGCTTCGCTAAACGCATTTTTTTGTGCTTCTCCCATTTACGGCTCCGCCGAAGATTTTACCTTTCTGCTGAACTTTACGCCCTGCGAGGGCGTAACACCAGCTGCGAAGCAGCAAGTCGGAGAAACGAGAAAAAAGCGTTAAGCGAAGCGACTAGCTTTTTTCCGTTTCGACTTCCCCTTCGGGGTCTGAAAGGGGCGAGCAGCCCCTTTCCCGTGCCTCCCGCGCCTCGGAAGTAGCGGGTGCTTTTCTGGTTCTCTTTTGGCACGCAAAAGAGAACTTAGCCCCGCGTAACCGCGCTCTACCCCCGCGCCACCAGCGCGCACGCCCACTTCCACTTAAAGAAAAACCTCTTCCGTGACAATATGTATCCTCCCCGGTTTCGCCATCAGCTCCTCCTCCTCCGGCAGCGGCGGAGCCTTCTCCGCCCAGAGCCACCACCCGGCCCAGAGGACGGGGACCGCCGCCGCAAGGGCCAGCCCCGGCCAAAGCACAGCCGGATAACCCAGCGCCGCACTGCCGGGCCAGAACACCGCCGCTGCACAGAGCGCCAGCGCCGTCCAGCCTTCCCAGAAGATCGTCGTCCATTGTGTTTCCTGTCGCATGGCCTTTCGCCTCCTTCTGGCCCCAATATAACGCACTCCGGGCGAAAAATGAGGCGAAACGGCCCGCCTTTCACACAAAAACATCCCGGCTGAGCCGGGATGTTTTTCTAATTCTGGTCATGACTCTTCCCCACCCACGAGCAGACGACTCCGCACACAAGGCTGGTGGTGATCCCTGCCGCAGCGGCAGTCAGCCCGCCGGTGAGGATGCCGATGGCCCCTTCCTCTTCGATGGCCGTCCGCACGCCTTTCGCCAGCAGATGGCCGAAGCCCAGCAGCGGCACGGTAGCGCCGCAGCCTGCGAACTCCGCCAGCGGCGCATACCACCCCACCGCCGAGAGAATGACGCCCGCCACCACATAGCCCGTCAGGATGCGGGCCGGGGTCAGGCCGGTGAGGTCGATGAGCAGCTGGCCGATGACGCAGATGCCGCCGCCCACCACGAAGGCCCAGAAGTAATTCATCCGTTTTCCTCCTTCTGCTGCGGGCTGCGCAGCTCCACGAGATGGGCGATGGCCGGGATGCTCTCCTTCTGCAAAAAGGTCGTCTGGCTCATCAGCGCGCCGGTGGCGATAAAGAGCACCCGCTTCTGCGTTCCCTTCTCGAGGCGGGGCAGGATATGCCCGCAGAGGACGGAGGCGCAGCAGCCCGGGCCGGAGCCGCCGCTCTTCACAGTCTGCTCGGCGGCATCGTAGAGGATGCAGCCGCAGTCCACATGGTTCTTGAGCAGAAGTCCTTCTGCCGCCAGCAGGTCGCGCAGGAGCTGGCTGCCCACATGACCGAGGTCGCCGGTGTAGATGCGGTCGAAGTCCGCCGGGGCGCTGCCGGTGTCCTTCAGATAGCGCAAAAGGGTCGCGGCGGCAGCGGGGGCCATAGCCGCACCCATGTTGTTGATGTCTTTTATTTGATAGTCCTGCACCCGTCCGAAGGTGGCGGCGCAGAGCTGCACACCCTCACCGGCGGGCCGCAGCAGGCAGGCACCCGCCGCCGTAGCCGTCCACTGGGCGGTGGGCGTCCGGACAGCGCCGTAGCTCAGCGGCGTGCGGAACTGACGTTCTGCCGCACAGAAATGGCTGGACGTCATCGCCAGCAGGCCGTCGGCCATGCCTGCACTGCACAGCGCCGCGCCGAGGCCCAGCGCTTCGGCCATCGTGCTGCAGGCCCCGAAGAGGCCGACAAAGGGGATGCCCAGCTCCCGCAGGGCGTAGCTGGACGCGGTACACTGGGCCTGTAAGTCACCCGCCAGCGCGAGGCTGACGTTATCCGGCGTCGTCTCAGCCTTTTTGAGGCAGAGCCGCGCCGCCCGCAGGGCCATTTCTTTCTCGGCGGCCTCCCAGTTGGACTGGCCGAAAAAGTTGTCGGCGCTCAGCTCGTCGAAACAGGCGGCAAGGGGGCCTTCGCCCTCCTTTTTGCCGCCGATGGCCGCATGAGCCGCCACGACGGGCGGTGCCGGGAACAAGAGAGTGTCTCCGCGTCGTGCAGCCATCACAGTTTCCTCCTTTATGGGGCTGATTTTATCTGTTTTTTGTGGTATACTGAATTTTAGTGGGAAAGTGCAATTTCCGCGCTTCCTTATGCGTATCCTTGGCAGAGGGACTTTTACTGCAGCAGCCAGTAGACGCTGCCGTAGAGCACCGCCGCCAGCGTACCGTATACGATGACCGGCCCGGCGATGATGAACATCTTCGCGCCGGTCCCCAGCACACGGCCCTCGGTCTTGAACTCGATGGCCGCACTGACCACCGCGTTGGCAAAGCCCGTGATGGGTACGAGGGTGCCTGCGCCCGCTTTCGCGGCCAGCTTCTGGTAGAGGCCCAGCGTCGTCAGCAATGCCGACAGCGCCACCAGCGTGCAGCTGGTGAGCGTCCCGGCCAGCTCTTTGTCGAGCCCCATGGTCAGATACCACCCGCGCAGCACCTCGCCCAGCAGGCAGATGCCGCCGCCCACGCCAAACGCCCAGAGGCAGTCCCCGCCCAGCGGCGAGGGCGGGCCGACCCGGCGCACCCTGCGCCCGTATTCCTCAGCCGACATTTTCATCCTGTTCGCCTCCCGGGAATAGGATGTCCGCCCGTGTGCAAAAATATACATACCCTCAACAAGAAAGAAGGTCCATTATGAATTCCTCTGCTCCTCATCCTCACCGCCGGCGCCTCACCCGCGCCGAGGTGCGCCGCCGCAGACGTAACCGCGCCATCCGCCGGGTGGCCGGCCTTACCGTGATGCTCTGCGTCGCCGTAGGCGGCGTCTCCTTCCTTCTCACCCGTCATGCCGTCGTCCCCAGCGCTTCGGCGGCGTCCGCCATCTCCATGCCGGCCCAGAGCATCGCCGATCCCACTGTGAGCTCTGCCGAGAACACCACTGCCCCCGCCAACGCCCTCGGCCTCACCGCCGACGAGGCCCGCGCCATGCTGGCCGACCCGCTGATGGTGCTGGTGAACCACACCAGCAAGATGCCGGACGACTATACTTTCGATACCAAGGAGTGCGGCTCTGCCACCGCCGTCAACAAGACGCTGCAGACCGTGGCCTGCGACGCCTTCCTTGAGATGCAGAAAGCCGCTGCCGCCGACGGCGTGACCGTCTGGATGCAGAGCGGCTACCGCAGCGTCAAGTACCAGACCAGCCTCTACGAGCGGAAGACCAAATACTACCTCGACAAGGGCTACGACAACGCCACTGCCAGGGAAAAGGCCGCTGCCGTCGTCAACCCTCCGGGATACTCCGAGCACAACTGCGGCCTCGCCGCCGACCTGAACAGCCCGGAGCACACCGGTCTGGACGAGGGCTTCGAGAAGACCGCCGCCTTCCGCTGGCTCTGTGAGCACGCGGGCGACTACGGCTTCATCCTCCGCTACCCCAAGGACGCCGAGGACAAGACGGAGATCATCTACGAGCCCTGGCACTGGCGGTACGTGGGCGTGGAGAACGCTGCTAAGATCAACGCCAGCGGCCTGTGCTTTGAGGAATATATCGAGACTCTGCAGAGCATCGCCGCCGAGGGCTGAATCCACTGGTGAAGAAAAGGTTAAAATTTCACGCTTCGTTTGCAATTCTGCCGTCGATATGGTAGACTATCTTGGGGTTTTGGGCCGACAGTTTTCGGGGCGGCCGGGCCTCAGAATTTTAACGACAAAAGAGGGAAATCTTTTATGAATATTCGTCTGAAACTCGTCCTTTCTGCTGCTGCGCTGGCTGCTGGCTGTGTCCTGCTGGCAGGCTGCGGCGGCTCTGCTTCGTCTGCATCCTCTGCCGCTTCGAGCGCAGCGTCCTCCGAGGCCGCCAGCCCGAGCGCTTCTTCCGAGCCGACAGCTTCCGTTTCCGCTGAGGAGAACGGCGCTTCCGACGCCGTGGCTTCTGCCGTAGACGCCCTGCTCAAGGCTGACCCCATCTCCAACCAGTTTGAGATAACGGCCATGAACATCGAGTACGACTTTGGCCTGAAAGCCGACGATGTGACCAGCTACAAGGGCCTCAAGAGCAACGACAACGGCGACGCCGGTCTGGTGCTGGCCATCCAGCCCGCCGCTGGCAAGGCACAGGACGTCATGGACACCCTCAAGACCTACCAGCAGGACCAGGTGGCTTTCTACGGCAACTATGCTGAGTTTGCACAGGCACAGTCCAACGTGGAGAACGCCGTCATCGACGGCGGCGACGACCTCGTGGTGATGGTCATTGCCTCCAACGACTGCTCTTCTGATCTGACCAGCGCCGTGAAGGACGTTCTGGGCAAATAAACAGACTCTCTCGGGCCGGTGCCGTGGCGGCATCGGCCTTTTTCGACTTTATCACAATGTTATAGCAAACCAACTTTTTAATGCAACAGCAACAACGTTGGTTTGCATATCGCAGATATGCTGCTTCCGTTGTGCTAATTTCTAGTCTTGCGATAAAAGGAGGCTGACGCCGTGGTCTTCAGCACCATCATCTTTCTGCTGCGCTTTCTGCCCATCACACTGGCGCTGTACTATCTCGCGCCCCCGAAACTCAAAAATACCGTTCTGTTCCTGTGCAGCCTCGTGTTCTACTGCTGGGGCGAGGTGCGGTTTTTCCCGGTCATGCTGGCGCTCATCCTCATCAACTACCTCTGCGGCCTGGGGCTTGAGCGCTTCGAGCAGAACAAGACCGCCCGTTTCATCCTGCTGCTCATCGCGCTGGCGGGCAGTCTCGGGATGCTCTTCTACTTCAAGTATGCAAATTTCGTGCTCAGCAGCATCAATGCCATCTTCGGCACCGGTTTTGCGCCCATTCAGGGCATCAGCGTACTGCCGCTGGGCATCAGCTTCTACACCTTCCAGACACTTTCCTACACCATCGACGTCTACCGCCGGGATGTGAAAACGGAGCATAACATCATTGATTTCGGTGCTTACGTCGTCATGTTCCCCCAGCTCATCGCCGGCCCCATCGTCAAGTACCGGGACGTCTCCGACCGTCTCCACGTCTACAAAGGCCGCTGTGAGCTCAAGCAGATCGAGGACGGCATGACCCTGTTCACTTTCGGCCTGGCAAAGAAAGTCCTGCTGGCCGACGCCATCGGTGCGCTCTGGACGGACATCATCGGCGTAGCGGACAGCCCCTCCGTCTCCTTCGTGGGCCTCGCCAACGCCTCGACCCCGCTGGTCTGGCTGGGCGTCATCGCCTACTCGCTCCAGCTCTATTTCGACTTTTCCGGCTACTCCCTGATGGGCATCGGCATGGGTAAGATGCTGGGCTTCGACTTCCCCCAGAACTTCAACTACCCCTATATCTCCGCGTCCATCACCGAGTTCTGGCGGCGCTGGCACATGACGCTGTCCGGCTGGTTCCGGGAGTATGTGTATATCCCCCTCGGCGGCAACCGCAAGGGCCTCAAGCGACAGATCTTCAACCTGTTCGTCGTCGAACTGCTCACCGGCATCTGGCACGGCGCGAACTGGAACTTCATCTGCTGGGGCCTGTACTATTTCGTGCTGCTGGCTCTGGAAAAGCTCTTCCTCCTGCCCTACCTCAAAAAGGGCAGGGTCTGGCCCCATATCTACACCCTCTTCCTCGTGGTCGTGGGCTGGGCCATGTTCGTGGGCAACGACGCAGGCGTGGAGTTCGGCCTGCTGTTCCGCAAGCTTTTCATCCCTTCCGGCGGCGTGATGCCCCTTTACTTCCTGCGCAACTACGGCGTACTGCTGGCGGTCTCCGTCGTCTGCTGCACCCCGCTCATCGAAAAGCTGTGGAAGCTGCTTTCCCGCAATGCCATCACCAAGGCGCTGACCATTCTGGTGCTGCTGACGGTCTCGATGGCTTACGTCGTGGGCAGCACCAACAGCCCGTTCCTGTATTTCAACTTTTAAGAGGAGGCGTGAACGATGGACAAACATTCAAAGCGCTCCGCTTCAATTTTCCGCTATCCGGTCCTTATGGCATTCACCCTGTTTTTTGCCGGGCTGTTCGTGCTGGACCTTGTCACGCCGGACCGGGCCTACAGTGAACTGGAAAACACCACCCTCTCCCAGCGGCCCAGCCTGTCCAGCGTCTCGGCTGATGGGCTGAACAAGTTCTTCACGGCCTACACGAAATACGTCAAAGACCAGGTGGCGGGCCGTGACAACTGGGTCGCCCTGCAGAGCACCGTGGAAACGAAGGTGATGCAGAAGGAGCAGAGCGGCGGCATCCTGCTGGGCAGACAGCAGATGATGTTCCCCCGCACCTACGGCCTCGTTTCCAGCGAGACGCGCACCCTGCCCAAGAACACCGCTGCGCTGGAAGCGCTCTGTCAGCGGTACCCGGGCAAGGTCAACGTGATGCTGGTGCCTGCGGCGTCCGCTATCTACCCGGAAAACGTCCCTGCGGGCGCTCCGCTGCTGGACGAGGGCCGTTATCTCGACTCGCTTTCCGATGCCGTACAGGCCGCCGGAGGCCGCTTTGTGGACGTGCGGCAGACCCTCACCGACCACAAGGACGAATATATCTACTACCGCACCGACCACCACTGGACGAGCACCGGCGCTTACTACGCCTACAAGCTGCTCTGCGACACCCTGGGCCTTACGCCCTTTGATCCCTCGGCCCACACCGTGCTGACGGCAGACGGCTTCTACGGCACCCACTACTCCAAGGCGCGGACGCCGGATGCAGAGCCAGACACCATCACTTATTACGACCTGCCGAACGAACTGACCATCTACTCGGTCAGCGGCCCCGGCCAGCCCGCCGACGGCGAGACGACCGGCCTGTACGACACGGCCAAGCTGGACGTTTACGACAAGTATGCCATGTTCCTCCACGGCAACAACGGCCTGAGCCGCATCAGGGGCGACGGCACCGGGCGCATTCTCGTCATCAAGGACAGCTACGCCAACTGCTTCGTGCCTTACCTGACGGCCAACTACGCCGACATCGACGTGGTGGATTTCCGCAATTATAACTACGGTCTGGACAAGCTCATCGCGGACAACGATTACGACCAGCTCCTCGTGCTCTACAGTTTCGACAGCTTCAAGAGCGACCCCTACCTCTACCGGGCCGGCGTAGCGGGCTGATACTGGGAATTATTGCAGTATTTTTCCACAAACTTCCGAGGTGTTTTTCATGCATTTTCCCGGGTTTTTGTGGTTTCTGTCCAAAACCCTTGCACAAAATCCAGCATTGTAGTAGAATGATGCTGTCAGAGATGTTTGCTCTGCAAGAGGGATCTTTGCAGTGCGGTGCGCCGCCTGCTGATATGAAGGAGTGATTCTTTATGAAGAAATATATGGAATTGCCTGCTGATTACGCAGTGCTTTCTGACGATGAGATGACCTACACCACCGGCGGCAGCGCTGTTGGCGGCGTCGTCACCATCGTGGGCGTGGCCGTTCTGGCATCCAGCTATGTCTGGGGCATCTCGCAGGCCAGAGACTGGCTGAGCGTTGACAGCAACCGCAGGGGCAATCCTCTCACCGTTATGGGCCGTGCAATGGACGCCATCGGCGACGATATGTCCAAATCGCCTTCCAACTTCCTGCGTGACGTTGTTTCTACCGGTACGGTGGTGGCTCTGGCTCCCCTGAGCGCGCTGCTGCTCATCCTGTAAGTTTCCCCTGCGGTTTTTCGGGAACTTCTATCTTTCGTCAAACCGGCGCACACCGCGCTGTTTTGGGATATTGTTCGTAAAGGAGTGCTATTATGGAAAACATCATGATGCTGCCTGCTTCCTACTGCGTGATGAACGAAGAGGAAATGACCTACACCGCTGGTGGTGCAACGATGGTTCAGGCACTGTGTGCCTGGGTCGTCCCGTTCTACGGCTGGTACAAGGGCATTACGGCTGTCCGCGACTACCGCAAGGCTCATCCGGACAACTGGACTGAGACCGGTCTGGACGCTCTGAGCAAGGACATGGAGAAGAGCACCGCTAACATGCTCTACGACCTGGGCTGCTCTCTGTGCGTCGTCGGTTCCTGCCTGAGTATTGTCTGGCTGCCCATCAATGCACTGGTCGTCTTGACCTGATAAGCCAGGAGACTCCAAAGAACAACAAAGGCGGCGGCTCTTCCCGTAAGGGAAGGGCCGCCGCCCTCTTTTTATCTGTCCATACAAAAGCAGAGGCATCCAAACCGGATGCCTCTGCCTGTTTATGGACGTGTTGATTTAGTTATTGAACATATCCTTCAGCTTTTTGAAGAAGCCCTTGCGCTTTTCGTAGTTATCCTCTTTCAGGGTACCCTCGAACTTCTTCAGGGCCTCACGCTGGGTGCGGCTGAGCTTCTTCGGGATCTCGACCTCGCACTTGACGTACATATCACCGCGGCCTCTGCCATTCACATACTGGACGCCCTTGCCGCGCAGGCGGAAGGTGGTGCCGCTCTGGGTGCCTTCCGGCACATTGACCTCGACCTTGCCGTCGATGGAAGGCACCGTGATGGTATCGCCCAGGACAGCCTGACTGTAGGTGATGGGGAAGACGACGTAGATGTTGTTCTCGTCGCGCTGGAACACCTCGCTGGGCTGGACAGTCACCGCCACGATGACGTCACCTGCGGGGCCGCCGTTGGTGCCGGCATTGCCCATGCCCGAGAGGCGGAAGCCCTGATCGTCGTCGATGCCCGCAGGGACATTGGCCTCCAGAGTCTTCTTGACCGCGATGGTGCCGCTGCCGTGGCAGCTCTTGCAGGGGTTCTTGATGAGCTTGCCCTTGCCGCCGCAGCGGGAGCAGGGCTGCTGGGTCTGCATGACGCCGAAGGGCGTACGCTGCTGACGAATGACAAAGCCTCTGCCGCCGCAGTCAGGGCAGGTCTCCGGGCTGGAACCGGCGGCGCAGCCGCTGCCGTGGCACTCGGTACACTCCTGCTGACGGGTGATGGTGATGTTCTTCTTGCAGCCATGCACCGCCTCGTCAAACGTCAGGGTGATGCGCACCCGGATGTCCTGGCCCTTGCGGGGGGCGTTGGGGTTCGCCGAACGGCTCGAGCCGCCAAAACCGCCGAAGCCGCCGCCAAAGATGTCGCCGAAAATATCGCCAAGGTCAACACCGTCGCCGCCAAAGCCGCTGAAACCGCCAAAGCCGCCGGGGCCGCCGCCGTTCTGGGCAGCGTAGTTGGGGTCAACACCGGCAAAGCCGTACTGGTCGTAGAGCTGGCGCTTCTTCGGGTCCGAAAGCACCTCGTTTGCCTCGTTGATCTCCTTGAACTTTTCCTCGGCATCCTTGTCGCCGGGGTTATAGTCCGGGTGGTACTTCATGGCCAGCTTGCGGTAAGCCTTTTTGATCTCCGCGTCGGTGGCCGTCTTGGATACACCCAGCACTTCGTAGTAATCACGTTTCTCCTGTGCCATAATCCAATCACCTCTCGTATAAGCAGCAACCTCCCCTATATAGCAGCGCACTGCCGCTTCCAGTACAGACAGCCTCAAGCAGATCTGTACAAGCCTGACCGGCCTGCCAATGGCTCCCCTATCAGGGGAGCTGGCGAGCGTCAGCGAGACTGAGAGGTTTTCTCTATAACCAGCAAGAGCCGCCCCGGCAAAACCGGAGCGGCTTTTGCTATTCTACGCGCATACCCGCCGGTTTGGCCGGATACGCACTGCTGTGTCTCAAATCAGACTTCCTTGAAGTCTGCGTCCACAACGCCGTCATCGCCCGGCTTCTGCTGGTTGTTTGCGCCAGCATCGGGGCCGGGCTGTGCGCCTGCGGCCTGCTGCTGGGCAGCAGCGGCAGCCTGATACATCTTCTCGAAGACGTGGCTCAGAGCATCCTGCTTTGCCTTGATGTCGTCGATGGAGCCGGACTGGACAGCGGTCTTCAGGTCGGCCAGCTTTGCCTCAGCCTCGCTCTTGACGTCGGCGGGCATCTTGTCGCCGTTCTCCTTCAGCATCTTCTCAGTCTGGAAGACCATCTGGTCGGCGCCGTTGCGGATGTCCACTTCCTCGCGCTTCTTCTTATCGTCGGCAGCAAACTGCTCAGCTTCCTTCACAGCCTTGTCGA